>Ga0307517_10013152_pt1 | contig 11268 bp, 12 predicted proteins | sample 23_EM_MG_FD_194515 | JGI IMG/M metagenome (GOLD analysis project Ga0307517, IMG submission 194515) | Populus trichocarpa ectomycorrhiza microbial communities from riparian zone in the Pacific Northwest, United States - 23_EM | ecosystem: Host-associated > Plants > Roots > Unclassified | place... | reverse complement strand
GACAGTATCAGAAACTTGACCATTCTCGTTTTCTTTCAAGTTTCAAGACATGCGAGCGTCCAAAAAAAGGTGGCCATCGATCAACGGCATGTCGGCAGCAGGGTCGGTATTGAATCATTGGCTCCTTATCATTTATCATTACCCTAAGAGGCCTATGCAAAGGATGTGTAGAATATGTAACAGAAGCTTAAACAGTCTTCCAAAGGCCCTATGTTTTCTTGAATTAAGAAATTTTGGGAGAGTCAAACTCACTATCGCCGACTTCGCGTCCCTTTCAAAAACCAACAAATACATAGCTGCTACGCCGCGGCAAGGGATCCATTGAAGACTCGAAACAAATTCCAACGGAATGGGAGATGCATAATCTTGGGTTCAAATGCTCATCCTGAGCACTAATATTTATCATAGGATGGAGGGGCTTCTGCAATACGCGAGGCTCTCGCATCGAGATGAGCGACAGAAAACATATCCGAACGGTGACGCGGCCAATACGCCGGTGCCATATCTGATGGAGGGGAGGAAATTGTAGACGGGATGGGATCCGGTGGAACCCTAAATACGTTTGGCGGGGATTCGGATGAGGGTAGAGATCGTTCCTGGTCTGGAAGGGGCCGCCTTTCCTCAGCTTCGCGTGGGGCAGATGACGACGATGCTTCGTATTGGCCAATTTTGGCATCTTGTGTGGGAAGTAAGAATTTTGGACGTCGCTCTGTAGCCTCTGGATCTACCAGTAAACCGGTGGATGGATTGACCGCGCCTTCAGCGAGTTGGAATGGAGTTATCGCATCCGCCTTCAAAGGCTGCTGGGCATGCATCTTATTTCGTCGTCGACGGAAGAAATTGAGGAGGAGGATAAGGATGATAAAGAACAACAGGACGCCGATAATGCAGCCCACGATGAGCCCAGTTGGCGGAGATGACGATGACGAATGTCCGTGAGTGTCACTCGATCCTGTTGTGACGGGGGTAAGGACCATAGATGTTACGATGCCATTAACAGTGAGGATTTGCACTAATCCAACTGAGCTATTTTTCAGACATAGAAGAGGGGCGGACTCACCAGAGGAACTAGCCGCAGCGTCTGCAGCCAAAGATACGCCGCTTATAGAAGGTGCCATAAATGTTGCGGAGGATCCCCGCATGCTCGTGATGGTCAATCCTGAGCTCCCTTGAATGATTGTAATGCTTGAATCGCTCATCGGAAGCAAGGTTCCGTAAAGGGGCGCAGCAACGGCGGTGGTCGACGCGGTGGCTGAGTCCGCTTCCCAGGAAAACGCGTCGAACTGAAATGGGAGGCAGTTTCCAAGTTGGTTGACTACAGATAACTTGTGTGGCTGGTTTCCTCCCGAAAGCATGCCCGAGTCATAGAAAATGACATTGTCTCGATCGGCTACACCACAAGGTAGGGTAACTTGCCCTGCGCTAACGTCATCCAGGGAGATAGCGACGATGACCGACTCCTGATGTATACTAGAATTGCAAGCCGGAACTGACCCAAACACTCTTCCCAGGTTGCCTGTGTACGCAGTGTGAGCGGTCGTTTCAAAGGTAAAAAAGGAGGGGTAGGGAAATAATTAACATTGAATTCATGAATGACGGACCTGTGAAATGGACGGTTGCAGATGCGCCTGACTGTGTCGTGGAGTGTAGAGAGTTTGCATAGGGACCGGTTCTTGCAATCTGTGTCCATGACCCTGTGTATGCAATCCGTGGGTTGTCGTCGTCGGCGTAGCTGTTCGACATCGGCTCCAAGGCTCAACGCCTCAATGCGCTTCCGTAGCGTGCGGTTTGGAATCCTGGATACCAGTGGTTGAAAGGCAACAAACGTTGGAGCGGACAAACATGGCGCCTACTTTATTAGAGGCGAGAACCTAGACGTTGCTGCTCCAACATGCAACTAAATCTTGACAGCTAGATGTGAAACCGTAGCCAGGGCTCCAATCTGATAGATCATGACTTGAGAGGCGAGCAGGGTGGCCAGACTCATACCAAATTGGCAGATTGGAACAGTGTTGCGTTGAGAGCGAGGCGTGCTGCAGTGCACTGTCAACGCATGGTCATTTAACTACAGGCGAAACAGCGAAATTCGTGGACCGCATAGCCTATTGCATCTCACGATTCTCAGCAGGGAGCGCAGATCATGGTCAAAATCAAACATCCAGAGACCGACATGTCAGATTTCTGATTTACATCAGAGAGTGACACTATTTTGATACCAAGTTCAGAAGGACTTGGAGAGAAGAACACATACTGTTTCTCAGTCTCGAGGCCGTTGTGAGGTGTAAAAAAGAACAGAAGTACATGAAGGAGTGGGAGGCAAGCAGGTTGATCAGGTACAAATCAAACCAAATGTTGTTACCTTACGTAAGAATTCATCCTCCTCCACAACACGGTCACCAGCTTCGTATTTCGGGAGGCCTGGGCCTTCCTTTTCATCTAAAATTCTTTCAAGGAAATGAAGCGCATTACCCGGAAGGATCTACAATTTCGATAATGTCATTTACATCGTCTAAAGCAGAGTCTCTGCCCAGTTCAAATTGGATGAACCTTTAGAAGGTACGCAACAACTATTAGTTTTTTTGGCCACTTAAGGTTGACAAGTTTTTCAAAATATATAAACAGTCTTTAAATACTTAGAAGCCTTAACCAGAATGATTCACGGAAGAGCATACGCTCAACTTTATCTATCACCCTCAAGCGAATCTTATGCGTCGTCCCTTGCCTGCATGAACTTGGTGGATTTCCATGGGGCGATAATTATGGACGAATTGGCGAGGCGGAGGGAGCGCGACGTGGATTACAGGATACAAAAGAGTGGCGTCATGTATGTCAAACTCCAGATCTTTAACCAACTGAGCCTCAGCTTATAAATACACCCTAGCAAAGCCCTTTGAAGAGGCGCAGAAACACGTTTCGGACCTCCTGAAAGATAAAATGCTCGTCGGCCATGCTGTACATAACGACTTGAAGGCAAGAGTGATCTTTCAGTCATTTTTTAAACCTTTTTTCAATATTTCTCCAGGCCCCTCACCCTCCGAGACCGCAAGCACGGGATACGCAAAATTATCCATGACAAAACCGCGTATTGCTCTCTGAATTTACTCGAGTACAAGAGCTGGGCGTGACAATACAAAGCGGAGGGTATTCCGGGGTACATATACTATAGTTTCTTTCTCATATTTTTGACTTTCGCTGATCCTCTAATAGATCACGGACGCAAAGCTACTCATGGCAGTCTATAGGATCCACGAAAGAGAGCGGGGGAAAAGGTAGCAGGCCTCATCCAAGCCCCAAAGCCGCAACTACGTCTTCAGCTCCTGCCACCTCGACGGAAACGAGCGAAAGAACGGCCGAATTCGCGTCTGACGCTGAATCAGAATCAAAATCCGATTCAGACGCCCTCGAAGAGCAAGGTGGACGTACCCAACCTCATATCCACTTCCAAACCGATGGTGGCGGGGAAGAAAGGTAAAGCAAAGATTCCTCAACGATATTTCCTGGTGGAAAAAAGGGGTTAGCTCGGGGTTGTTAACTGTCATAAAGAAAGGTAGTCAATTCGGACGACTGGCCATTCCACCTTGGGAGGAAATTCGAAGGTTCCAAGTAGTGCTGGGAAGTCGAAATGGTTGAAGCGGCTGCCTGGTGGGGTGTTGATAAGTGGTGGTACGAAGGCGTCGATTGGCATGAAGAGGTGACATTTATATTTATGTTTTGGTCTACAGCTACCTAAAATGATAGACCAGATTCGTCTTCACAAGATCGACCGATTTTGAGCAGACCTGAGGCTCGACTTCAATATGTTGCCGAATTTTTCTCGATTTCATTCGACGTGATTAACTCCTGCAATTTTGAATTCGAAAGTGCATCGCCAAACTAAGTCATGTGGTCAGAAACCTGGCTTAAGAAAGAATTTGAAGAAATCGCGTCAACTTGAATATTTCGCGTCCGTTGGACGCAGGTCAGGTAAACGAACGAGCACAAATTGAAATACTCGATGTTGTGACGGACTATGGAATTGTCGTCTGAAAAGTGCCGATCTGTGAGTTCCGGCTCGTTGATCCCCAACAAAGACAACCACCATGTGGCTTCGTATATTTGTGTGCTTATATTTCCATGAGGGCATATTTATAGCCATATCACTCCACTCAGTATTAGATTTGGCATATCAGATGGTCTGTCGGTGCCAATGACAAACCCCAGAAAGGTTCGTTGCGGGTCTAAGGCCGAAAATGTCCTGCACTGCCAGAAGACAAAGGTACGGCGCAAGCTCGGAGTGGTGCCTGACCAGAGAGCTTCTTCCATGCTACAACCTGACGAGGTTTTATTCTCCTTATCTTCCTTAATCTCAGGTATTGTTGCGACAAGCCTCTATTGAACTAGCTTAGGCAGTGAAAACTGCCAGATCGTAATTGCTCGGGCAAATCTACCATCCTAATCGAGTCCTGTCGATTGGTAACGAGGAAGCCTCGCTAGTACCACGTACGCCCTTCTCTGTGGTCTTCTGTGTTCCAAGCCTTATTCACGTTTCCACAGCACTGCTGCCGGCACCATCTAATATCTATGTCAATCGCCAATCCACAATCATTAGACATCGAACTCCCTGTATTGAATTCGCATCCTCGGCCGACCCTTTCCGATTCCCCTCTAGATCCTGTCCTGCAACAACCCATCCAGTCTGACGACAACCCTACATTGGAAGCAGCTAGAACACTGAACCCAATAGACCCGTCTCTTCCTGTGTACACCCCCTCTGCCCCGGCAACAATAATCCCCCCAGGAACGTCTGCAAGGACTCCAGAGGTCGATGATGAGCTCCTTCGTTACACGTTAGCCCACGACCGTGGTGGTATTCCTGTGGCCCGTCTTCCTGAATCATTTTCTTCGGAAGATGGACAGTCATTCCGATCGCACGAAACCTTCCCTCCTCCGTATGGTACAAATGAACCGCCAATATACAGACGGAGAATCGCCAACGCTGAAGGAGAACCGAAAACACTGGCCATGCTTTTTTTCAAGTTTGGGTTCTGTACGTTCTTCTGGTATTCTAATGGCATTATCTGTCCGGCCCAGACTAATAAAATTTACAGTCTTTCCTCCTTTTTGGGTTTTCGGCGCCTTGATGCTTATCACGCCCCTCCGTTCGCCTAATCCCCTATCTCCGTTATCATCATCTGCGTGGCCACCCAACACCGAACTCATCGCGTGGTGCAATGAAAACATCCGCACGGAAGCAGAGAAACTTGCGTTTTTGGCCAAGATGCAAGAAGTAGAGATGAAATGGGCGAGGAGATGCCTCATCGCTTTATCAATGCTGCTGTGCTTCTCCGTTGCGATTGGTGCTACAATCGTTGGTGTTTTGAAGGTTACATGACATCAATTTTGGAAGGACCTCGACGCTATATTTGTATTGTCAGTTCGATTTATTTATCGGTATCCTTTCTGGAGATATTTTCGACTTGGACGCGCGAGATTCAAGCAGATTCGTCACGGAGTGGGGTAATTCCGAAATGATCGATCTTCATTTACACATTGTACATTGATGATGTGGCTTGTTTTTATTTATCCACCCTCTAGGTCGACTAATCAAGCCCGGTAATAAGCCGCTAGACATAACCGAGTCAAGGTTTCTAATCCATTTGAAGGCTCCTAATTTTCCTCGATCCCCCGATGGATAAACTTGGACCCTTGGGAACGATTTTGCCGTTAAGCTAGTTGCTTTTTACATCCTCCCGGTTCGAAACACTTCAAACTGGAGTAACGCAATGTACGCTTCAAGATGTGGTTTCAAGTGTTCCACAACTAAGGATTCCCGTATGACAAGACCAACTATGCTTTATTGCAAATCAGAACATCCGAACCGTATAACTCGTCTAACAAACATCTTGGGCCGACATCTTTTCACTTCAAGCCTCTTTTGCCGTAACAAACATCCCTCCCCCAAAATACCGACCCTCTCCAATCTGCGCCTCGTTACCCGTGTGCTCGATATACTCCGTACTACTGATCTTCATCAGCTCGTACCGTGCTGGGACGTGGATCTCCGACTTCCGTTCTACTTTCCTCCTCTTCGCCGGCTTCTCACCCCCCTCAGGACACTCGTGTACTGAAACAAACGGATACACACGCGTGTCATCCGCGTCCCATTGTCCCTCATAGTCTGTTTTATAAATGAGCACAATGGGCTTTAAACTGACCGCAAATATCTTCTTCAGTCCCTCGTACAAGTACGCATCCACGCCCTTCAAGTACTCTGGCTGGATGCTCGCCAAGCGGTACAAATGCCTCAAGGGAAAGGCGACCTCATTGATTGACTCTGACGTGTGCAATTTCTTGATCATAACGACCAGTTCTTCAAAAATGGCATCACGGTTCACGTCCGCTCCCGACAAAGGGAAGAGGGGCTTTAAGGTGTCGAGTACAGGTTTGCCAGAACCATCAGGGAGCTCGTCATATGGGTTCCGGTCTTCATCTTCACCCTCTGCGTCTTCAGCGTCTTCGTCCGAGTCATCTGCGTCTTCATCCGAGTCATCTGCGTCTTCATCCGAGTCGGCGTCTGCGTCTTCATCTGTGCCTTCATCTGCATCTTGATCTGTTTCCTTAGCTGCGTGTTTATCCGCGCGCTTGTGTTTCGACGACTTTCCGCCTGCAACATGGACATCGAATTGAAGAACGATGCGGGTCCCATCCGTAATGCTCTCGACTTTGTGCTCGATATCGGTGTAGAATGCAACGATTTTAAATCCTAGACTGGAACGCTTGTCTTGAGATTTCTTGTCTCCACCTTCGTCACCATCCTCGTTAGACTCTTCATCCTCCTCTACATCTGATTCTCCGACGTCTTCATCCCGCATCACTGCATGCATATCAACATCAACTATCTTCCCCTCATATTTAAGCGCCAAATTCCCGCCGTCCCACTCCGTGTTCAACGCAACCAACACCGTAGCATGATGACCATCCCCATGCGTCGTATCCCGGTGCCAGTCAAAATGTCCTTCCTTCCCGTACAACGCGAGTTTATACAGCTCGATTTCAACGGGCTTATCCACAAACAGAGATTCGGAGATATGATTCTTGATGAGCTCGTAAAAGGCCTCCTTCTGTGCTTGAGGACAAAGAACGATATCCTTTGCTTCAACTTCTCTCCCGTTCCGATATTCCAAATCCATTACAGTTGTGTCGCCCTTCCCGAAAGGAGAAGGCTTGCTCTTTTCACGTATCTTCTCGATGCTAGGATGTCCAAAATTCCCGGCGTCTTCTCCCCCCACCGTAAGCGAAATGTCAGCTATGAATTCCGAATCGAAGCCATTGAAGCGCGTGGCAGTGAATGATATAGCGGGTGAGTTGGAGAGTCTGGTTAGAGCGCTGCTAAGAGGAGTCTTCATCCTGACTGGGATTCCGTCTTTGTCATGCCGCCACCCCCAGTCGCCCAATGCTTCCAGACGGTCCTTGACAGAGACATACCAGTTTATTTCGTGGATCTGCTGTTCTTCAGTTGGAAGAGAGGTCATTTTGTTGGATGATGTAACTTGAAATGTGAATTAAGAAAGTGTACATTTTCTAGAGGTCTGAGGTTGGTCTGAGGTTTCGATTAGTGTCTTGAACGCGCGAAACATGCCGATCCATGTCAGTGATGATCGAGAGACAGGACGATCGACGAGAATCGCTTTCGCAGTGAGTACTGTTAGAAAACCGACTCAGTAATTATAACAACGACCCGTGTATATACAGAATTATAGAGTTGGTAGTATGCCTAGATGGCGCACCGTCATGACTTCTGGAACGATTTCGAAATATCCAATACACTGTAAACTGGGTCCTGTGCTTGTAACTATACTTACCTACCTACTATGATCATACTCTTGTAATAATGAGATGTCGATACGAGTTTCCTCCGTGCTTAAGTATTCCTCAAAATCAACTCAAAATATCCTTGCTTATTCAGGCTGAATGTGTGGCACTTACCACTATGTATCAACATCGATTCTGCAGCATACAAAGCTTTCAGCAGATGAAAGCTCCTAATCCTTTTTTGCTCCCCCGACCTCGAACAGCTCTAGCTCGAAGTTGGCGCCTAATTTGATTCCGCCCGCTGATCGGATTCCTTGATCCGTTTAGATAAGGCTTCTGTGATGCATCAACTTTGATGGCAACAAAGGAAATTTTGAAAGTCTGATAGCAATACACTGGCATGTGCTTCAACTCTCAATTGTACGCGAGCACCGTTACTATCATGCTTAGGCACTGCTTAAGCCGCGAATCTCCACTAGACGAACCATCTGGTTCTGTGATATCCTCAAAGGTTTTCTTGTTACTCCCACTTTCTCACTCTGCTCGAGCTTCCTCATCGAACGACCTTAATACCCCGTCTATGCTCTCCGTTTAATCTTTTTCGATGGCGAATTTTACCGTTGATGACAATGACTCTAGGATAGAGTATGCCGGTGGATTATGGGAAGTCCCTCGAGGCTCATCACGGCAACATCAAGGGACGGTCCATTCAACATGGGATTTCAATGCCACCGCTACGTTCCCCTTCAACGGTTTGTCGATGCCAAATAATTCACGGCCGCATGATGGGCTTACCATGCTTCACGACCAAAGGTACTGGTGTCAGAGTGTACGCGACAATACCTCAAGGAACGGGAACGGGTGTAGTGGATTATAGTTTGAGCCCGGGATCCTCATTAAGAGTATGGCAAAAGTCTGGTTCTACGGCAGTATATGGCAAGGAGGTTTTTTATTCTGGGGTGCTACCTCTCGGGAACCACACGCTGGTGATGTCGAACATGGGCGAGGATAACGACATGGATTTCGAACTTGACAGAATCGTCGTGGAACTGGAAGGATCATCGAGCACTAGCGCTCAAACTTGTGAATTCCCAGATTCTTGCTTTGAATATGTAGGTGCTGACCATGTTTCTTGAACAACCAACCACATTGTCAGCTTCATCGTCCACACAAAATGCTCCCGTAACAACCTCCACTTCTTCTGCGCCAGACAGCACACTCTCAGCCGCAGCGTCTTCGTCTTCGTCACCAGTCCCAAAAATAGTGGGCTCAGTGATAGGCGTCCTCGCCTTTCTCTGTATTCTCTCCTTCGTTTTATTCCGTATCAGGCAATCAAAGAGAAAAGGAGGTCAGTGCCCAAGTTTCACGAACCTTCTATCCATGTTAACTTAAATCCCCTTTACCCAGCTTGGTCCAAACAAGTAAACGAGACGCCCACTCCATTCTATCCCCAACGACAAAAGTCCCCGCCTCCATCATCCCAGCCTTTAACGCCTTATGGCCTCAGTGGGATTTCGAGTGCTACCACAGAACCAGAGCCAAGCAGCAATCTCACGCGGTCCACCTCATCACCTTCGCAGATTCCATCTCCATTGGCAACTGTTACATCCTTTGGGCCTAACCCACTTTCTCGAAACCAGCCATTGCAGTTGCCTCTACCCTCCCTTCCTGAGAAATCCCGGCTGGACTCACTTCAACCTTTAACTGTAGCCATTCCTTCCCATCCTTCGGTTGATCCCATTACTCCCAGCTCCTTCTATCAACATTCAGCTATTGACGACGATCGACCTCCTTCTTATCAACCCGATTCGAGATAGGCGGGCAGTAGGTGCTCAGGGTCTAGTGATGGGATTCAAGGACACGGGTGATTGATGGAGATTGATGGGCGTGTTGTAATACGGGTCGGGACATCGGTACCGCGGTCGTAACAACCAGGGTTTATTCCAATTCCCATAATTGTGGCGGGATTGTCTTTGCTTTTCCCAGCAGGGTGCTACATTTGAGATTTTAGAACATCTCAGGGAAAATTCGATGCCAGAGAGAGGCTTCTGGGTGCTTCGAATTCTTCGCATGTGCGACGACAGATCGACCATGAGTTGGGACTATTTTCCACATGAGTCAACACCAACACCTTCTCCATGAAGAAATATGAAATACGATCAATAGATCCGTGATGGTCATGTTATGGAGGTGGCTAAGTGGCTAGCCGCCAGGTTGCAGTCGCGGTCTCCTTGATGTCAATAATGTGTGTACATGGTCGAGTCAGAATCCAGGCTATACTTATGGCGTAATCGTGCTCCTCATACTGGTTCGTGATCATTTCCCCGGGAATGTTTCAAGGAATTGGCTAGTTCTGTCCAACAAATTTTAGACGCCTTGGACATATGGGAAAGCATGGTCACTTACAATTTATGCAAAATAAGAACATTGCGTCTTAACTGACGCTTCAACCCGCCGCCAGGTATTTCGGCAAGACTTGCAGAGAGTCCACCAATCTGCCACCGCCCGCTTTAAAATCTTCTCGATCGTCCAGGCCGTCGTCGGATTTTCCTCGGGCCTGGAGCGATATACTAGTAGTCGGTCTAGCAAATATCGCACTCGGTCCGGTGGATTGACGGTCCTCCCGAATCGTCCGGCAAGACAGGCGGGCTTGACTTCCAATATTGCCCAGTGCAGCCATTCCTTGGTCCATTGTAAAACGTCTTATGTTCATGGTTAACCTCGCAGCCTGCTCGAGATGTGAGCAATGAATAATATGACGCTTGCACGTAACGACAAACAGCGATAGAAGTAGCCACGCCCGATGGCCTGGGATAAAATCATGAGTGGGCGAGTTAAATAGGTGAGCGCCGGATAAGGGCAACTTACAAAACTAAGGATGGAGCAAGCAATCGCTCTCCGAAAATTGTATAAAATGTGTTGAACGCGAGAATAGCTGCAAGCATGTGTTAGGATGTCAGTCTATGGTCTTTAAATTGCCACTCGCCAGTAATGGAGACAAAGTATATCACCGAGTCTCGTGCGAGAACCTGAACACTAACAAGTTTTGGGCTTTCTCAGCAAGGTGGATTGGAATTGATTAGAAATTATAGATACCTAGGCGGAAACTCGCCAAGTCGGAATTTGAAGCATTTATGAATCGTCAACCCAATCAGCAGGCCTTTCAAATTTCATCAGCGAGCGTTAATTGCCATTCCGTAACATCGACTTACATTCGAATAACAATCCTGGTACCCTGGAATCAAGGAATCAGCGAACTAGACAGGCGGAATGTTGTCTCTCTCACCATCCCAGAAAATTGTACTTCGGAGCGCTATACAGGCAACCAGAGAATAGTTGCCCTCCAGGTATCCCTAAACCGAGAGTTCAATGTTCCATGGGTCTCCTGGACGGCTATCGTTTTTTCTGGCTCACCTCTTGTATGACATATAATTACAATTGCTATGGTAAGCCACACGAAGAATTGCACTTGTTTTG
>Ga0307517_10013151_pt1 | contig 11268 bp, 10 predicted proteins | sample 23_EM_MG_FD_194515 | JGI IMG/M metagenome (GOLD analysis project Ga0307517, IMG submission 194515) | Populus trichocarpa ectomycorrhiza microbial communities from riparian zone in the Pacific Northwest, United States - 23_EM | ecosystem: Host-associated > Plants > Roots > Unclassified | place... | reverse complement strand
ATTACAAAAAATCATTATAAATTACAATCAAGCCCCTGAACACAAGGGTAAAAAAATTAAATAACAAAGGTAATTGAGTAATTACATTGTTCATTAATTCGTAAAAAAAAAAAATACTCCAAGGACTAAACAACAATAACAAAAAAAATCATCAGGAAATGACAACCAAGCTCCTAAAGCCAATGTTAACAAATTGAATGGTAAAGATAAGGAATAATTCCATTGTTTATTAAAAACTTGAAATTACTATAAGGCCCCTACACCAAAGGTTATCGCTTTTCACTTTTTAAGGTCAAATATGATACCTATACCGTTGAAATCAATGTAAAATCACTAAAACACCCTTCATTAACCTGTATATAACAAATAAATCACTGTGCACCAAAACATCCCTAAATATTGTTATTTATAAGAGTAAACTCATGTTTTAATTGCAACATATAAAAAATACTAAAATAACCCCACTTCTAAGGCTTCAATTTTTTCTATCAAAGGAAAAAAAGTAATTTTACTTTAAAAAAAAGACAATAATACCCCTATTTTAAGCCTTCAAAGCTAAGAAATTTTACTGTGAAAGTCTAGAATGTCCCTTCATCCACAGTCCACACAGTCAAAACACTATACGTTTCAGAATATTTGTTAATATAGTTTTGAATAAAAATAGATATGTTGAGATGGAAGAACAATACAAACAATAAAAGATGTAATCTTAGACGAATAGTTTAGATATAGTTGACAATTCAAGCCTTTGTAAAATAAAAAATAAAAAATAAAAAATTGACCATTAGAAATCACAAAACTAAATATAAAAATAACAATAATGGCTTACAGCATAGCAACTAGCAGCCATTAAGCACACCAATCAAGTGAAATAATTCAAAATATTCCCCTTCCTTTAACAATCCTAATAATCCGATCCAATCATTAACCCATCGGTGCCGAGTGCTCACACACAACTCTGCCGTGTACCCTACCGCACAAAACCCGCCACCCCAAAGCAGAACTCTCTCCTTCTCTCGCTTGCACACTAGAAGTAGACTGCACTACTTGGAAGCGGCGAGAATATTCCCCTGAAAGAATCCACACAGGAAGAGAGAAAAGGACTCCTCCATCCCCTTCTTCCCGAAACTCGTTCAAGAACTGGATTAATGGAGGCACCAACGGCGGCGGCGTGGCAGCCACAGGAAGAAGGGTTCAAGGAGATCTGTGGATTATTAGAGCATCAAATTTCACCAACTTCAACCGCTGATAAGTCTCAGATTTGGAAGCAGTTACAACACATCTCTCAATTCCCCGATTTTAATAATTACCTCGCTTTCATTCTCTCTCGCGCCGAGGTAACCGATTTTCTCATCAATTTTGCGTCCGATTATCGATAATTTCTTAATTTAACTATTGTTATTTGGTATTTAGGGGAAATCGGTGGAGATAAGGCAGGCGGCAGGTTTATTGTTGAAAAATAACCTAAGAAATGCGTATAAAACTATGACGCCTGACAATCAACAATATATAAAATCGGAGTTGTTGCCGTGTTTAGGAGCAGCGGATAGGCATATAAGGTCGACGGCAGGGACGATTATTAGTGTTATTGTTCAACTAGGAGGGATTTTGGGATGGCCGGAGTTGTTGCAAGCTGTCATTACTTGTTTGGATAGCAATGATCTTAATCACATGGAAGGCGCTATGGATGCTCTGTCCAAGGTACTGTTGATTACTTCTTCGTTGATCAAGTTTGGGTTTTATGCAAGTCAATAGATTAAGTATTTGTTATCTGGGGTGTGATATTGATGAATGTGGCCAAGAGGAAAGGCTCATGATAATTTATTTGGCGTGGTTTTTGTGTGAAATATATGAATTAGAGAATGTGTTTTCTCGCCGGGTGGTGATAACTAATGTATTAAGGTGATGCTTTGGTGATGTAGATTTGTGAGGATATTCCGCAAGTTTTGGATTCGGACGTGCCTGGGTTGTCTGAACGACCTATCAAGATTTTTCTTCCTCGATTATATCAGGTTAGATGGGTGTTTACTCAGAGCTCTGAGATCATTATGGAGGTTCTTCTTGTTTTACGATCTCCACTAAGCTAATTGCGTTAACCTGGTTTTGCTATGAACAGTTTTTCCAGTCACCTCATCCTTCACTGAGAAAGCTGGCATTGGGTTCTGTAAATCAATACATTATGTTAATGCCTGCTGTGAGTTCACTTTGTTGCTTTCATCTTGTTTCCCAGTCACTGCTAGATGCTATTGTGATACTAGGAGACAATTGGTTACATATGTTAATTTCTCGCAGGCTCTATATGCATCCATGAATCAGTACCTTCAAGGTTTGTTTGCTCTTGCTAATGACCAGGCTGCAGAAGTGCGAAAATTGGTGAATACTTTCTCATTGCCTCATCACAATTGGATCTAACTTGCATGAAAAAATAGTAATTTATCTGCTTCTGGTTTTCTTTTATTGGTTGTTGTAATCTGACTATAAAATGTGGTGTTTTAATTGTACTTTTTGTTGGGATTCATTTATCATGTTATGTTTCGGTTCCCAGCACAGCAAAAAGAATTGAAATATAATCTTTGGTAATTATTCAGAATATAGCTTTTCTGTTTCACAAGTTTGGCTGTACTGATCCATGTATCTTTTAACTGTGTCATACAGGTTTGTGCAGCTTTTGTACAGCTAATTGAGGTCCGACCATCTTTCTTGGAGGTGGGTATCTTGTTAATTTAATCTCATGCATATTCTTTCTGACTGGACTTGTACTGTATCTTACGTCTGTTTTTAGTCGCTTATTAGTTGTTTTTTACTTGCCCTTGTGCACCACTGAGCATCTCTTTTTAATGTTCTACAATTGCCTTATCGTGCCATAGTTTTATTCTCCCACCCTGCTTTAACTTTCTTTGTCATTGATATGACTTTTTCGCTATTTTTAGCCACATTTGAGGAGTGTAGCTGAATATATCTTGCAAGTCAACAAGGATGGTGATGATGAAGTGGCTCTTGAAGCCTGTGAATTCTGGTAAACCTCACTCCATGAACAACATATTTGATAATTTTGTAGCTTTGACATCTTGGGTTGGGGAATTGGTTATAGACATCATGGTAACTTGAAGTTGATCCCATTATGTATGAGATAGGATGTGGATTGACCCCCAAATCTATTTCTTTTCTAGTTCTAGGTTGATGTTTTGAATTTACAGGTTTTCATTCCAAATTTTCTATTGACATTCCAAAACAGAAGATCAAGCGGTGTTATTTATTGGGATTGAAAAAAACTTTTTCTTCTTGCCTCTCTCCAGTAGTAACTCTTATATATGTACAAAATGGAATTTTGAGTTTACGTCTGTCTTGGGTTGGGGTTGTCTTGGAATTTTGTAGTCTAATGATTTACATGAATAGGAGTCAGTAAGAATAAATGTCGAGGGCAACTGATTATGTGAGATCTTTTAAGAACCTTAAAGGTGAAAATGTATGTGGTAGTGTTCGGGGTGGTAGTGCAGTGAATTAGTAATGGCATCAGTGAAACATGATGGTGCTGATCCCAGTAGCTTTCTTGGTGTGATGGTGACATTGATGTCCTGGTGACAGTGCTGTAAAGTTAGTGTATAGGACCCCTTTCTAAATTTTCTCTCTAGGTTGACAATTATTCTTCTTTTGGTGTTAAAACTTAAATGTTGGAAGCCATTTCATCCCCTCTTTCAAACTGATTTAAGCATGATTAACAAGAGAAATATTTTATTCTCTTTAATCTTGCAAGCACAACCTATGTGAACTTATTTGCTGATGAATATTTACATGCCTTCTCAGTCCTTACAACTATTTATATGTCCACTTACGCATCCTTCTTAATATCGGTTATAATTGGCAGGTCTGCATACTGTGATGCTCAGTTACCTACTGAGACCTTAAGAGAATTCTTGCCACGCCTGATTCCGGTACTGCATAAGCCCTTTATATTTTTGTTGCTTTATTTCCTACTAAATTTCTTCAGAGCCACTTGCAACTTTTTTCCAAACCTCTGGCCAAACTTTTTCAGGTTTTGCTGTCAAATATGGCTTATGCTGATGATGATGAGTCACTCGCTGAGGCTGAGGTAACTCTTTCTCTTTGGGTTGTTTTATGTTTTTTGGTGATTCTGGATAGCATTTGTTATAACTCATTATTTACCTGGCATCAATTCATTGTTGCAGGAAGATGAGTCTCTCCCAGACCGGGATCAGGTTCAATCTGTTTGTTTTTGTGTTTCAATTCCAGGGTGTTCTAGATTGTTATGTTTCTTTACCGACTTCATGCTTGAAGTACTGCATTTGAAACTACGTATTTTTCTTCTTCTTTCTGTATAATTTCTGCGCTGCAGGATCTGAAACCTCGTTTTCATACATCACGATTTCATGGATCAGATAGCATGGAAGATGATGTAAGCTACTAGAATCTTTACATCTTTATTCATTTTGTTTCTTTAGCTTATGATGTGGTAAACATATTGAAATTTGTGGTGCTTTTAATGTAGAAAGACAAGGTAATTGATGAAAATTCTTCTAAATCAATAATTTGTGTGATTGCAGGATGATGACATAGTGAATGTGTGGAATTTAAGAAAATGCAGTGCAGCAGCTCTTGATATTCTCTCAAATGTGTTTGGAGATGAGATTCTTCCAACGTTGATGCCTGTTGTTCAGGTAGTTAACTTATTTGGTGTTGGATGCATTACTCTCATTGGAAGCATAGTTTATGTGCTTGACTTTTTATCTCCATTGTGCATTAGTAGAGATTTTGTCCTCCAAGTGCTATTGCCTTCATTTGTTCCCCATCTTTCCCTTGTTAGGCCAGAAGTAGCTGTTGAAACACTTAGTCTTCATGGTTGATCAGAAGATCAAATGTTTCCTGGATTGAGCTGTTGACTTGGATTGTGCAAGTTTGGATACACATTGTTAAAGAACAAAGGCACCAAGCCAACATGCATGTTTATGTTTATAAGTTTAATAGCACATATTTCTATGGGAAATTAGTTTACGGATGGTGTGGTTGCAGTTGGTCATTGGCATGTTATCTCTAGAGAATTGATTGTGAGCATACTGACAGTTGTAATGCTATAAATCTAGCTATACCAATTGGTCATTTAGCCCCCCATCCATACATATTGGGGAGAGGGTAGATCTTCAGTTTGAGTCCTGCTCTTGCCACCTAAAGAACTGGAAAAGAAACCACGAATCCTGTTATGAGCAAGCTATTTCAATCAACCATAATTGTTATGCAATCTCCATAGATCCCATTATGTTGAACTATAATCTTATATTTATATGCTCATATATTGAATAGTTACTGTGACTTCAAAAATATCCGCAGGCTAAGCTATCTGCTAGTGGTGATGAATCCTGGAAAGACAGAGAAGCAGCTGTTTTGGCTCTTGGTGCTGTTGCTGAGGGTTGCATAAATGGTCTTTATCCTAATTTATCCCAGGTAATAATTTTTGAAGTCTTAAAGCAGATGACATGGGTGTCAAATATAATGGATGCAGCTATGACTTTATGTTTTCTTGGAAATTAATTTAGTATTTCTCATAACTAGTTTAGTCTGAAAAGAGAGAAATGGTAGACTTTTGAAGGTGTTAAGAATCTGGCATTAGAGATCAAATTTGAATCTTTAGGGTAATTACATATTTGGTGGACGATGGCCTCGTGGTGCCTTTTGCAGTTAGCACAGCTTGAATTTTATTTATTTTTTTGTTTTCATTATTTCTTCTGTTCTAATCCATGAACTTGGCTTGAAGCCACCTGTCTCTTTCTCCCAGTGAAATTTTATTTATAAGAAATGGCCTTAATTGTAGTGCTTGTATCTTGATTGTAGTGCTTGTATCTTCTATGTGTTATCCCTCAATCCTCCTCGTTAAGCGATTTTACATCATTATCCTTTTCCCTCTACAGTAGAGTGCTATTTTGTAAATTTAGTGTTTCATAATGTTGAATTACTGCAAGAAATTTAAGTATTTTGTGCATGCAGATGGTGGGTTTTCTTATTCCTCTATTAGATGATAAATTTCCCCTCATACGGAGCATTTCCTGTTGGACGATTTCGCGATTCAGCAAATATGTTGTTCAGGTATTGTCCATTTTTGTTAAATCAATTTTTTTTTTTGAAAACAAGTGTGTTTGCTTCCTGGCTATTCACTAAATTTAGTTGCCTCACTTATTGTTATAAGGACGAATCATTCATTGGTGCTGCATTACCTTCAGTTTTCTCTTTTTGATTCTGGATTATTCACTTGAAGATTCTTCTCTTATCTATCCAGGAAAGTGGCCACCAGAAAGGCTACGAACAATTTGATGAAGTTCTTATGGGTCTTCTACGAAGAATATTGGATACTAACAAGCGTGTGCAAGAGGCTGCTTGCTCAGCTCTTGCAACACTAGAAGAGGTCCTTCCAACAGTTTCATTTTAATTGTTTCTTATGTTTTCAATGTTTTACATAGATATGAATGCTTTATTTGCTTTTACAGGAGGCTGCTGAAGAGTTGGCACCACGGTTAGAAATTATTTTACAGCACCTTGTGTGTGCTTTTGGGAAATATCAGGTTCCTTCTTGACACTTAACTTTTCTACTGTTAAAATAATTAGATGTAATTTTGTTGATTTTTTTGTTAAGTTCATAAACAGCTTATGGTCACCATTAGACTCTTTCATTTACATGTGTTATTTGATCCAGAGACGGAACCTTAGAATTGTATATGATGCTATTGGAACTCTAGCAGATGCTGTTGGAGCAGAACTGAATCAGGTTTCAACATCATTTGACTGATCCCCCGTGCTTGTTCCCATAATTTCCTCTCATGTCTCCTTTCAAATGATGCATACAGTTGAGAGTTTTACTAGCAATTTGACTTAATTGACTATCTTGGTAATTTGCAGCCTGCTTATCTTGAAATTTTGATGCCACCATTAATTGCAAAGTGGCAGCAGCTTTCAAACTCAGACAAAGATCTCTTTCCCCTGCTGGAGTGCTTTACATCCTTAGCAAAGGTGTGATTAATTTTAATTTTTGACCTTTATCCATGTCCCTGCTGTTCACATGATGTCAATATTATGTAAGAAGTAAGAGATGCGTCCTTGTAGTGGTGCTTTCAGATTTATGGAAAGATGGGCATGTTTTAATTTTTATTAAAATTGATAATCATCCCATCCTAAAATGTAATTACAGTCATCGATTTAAGGCATATTTTAAAGATACATTTCTTAGGCTATAGTGGGATTAAAGATGCACTTTTTTTTTGTTTCTTTCAGGCATTGGGTGCAGGATTCTCTCAATTTGCAGAACCTGTGTTTCAGAGGTGCACAGCCATAATCCATAGCCAACAGTTAGCAAAGGTTTGAGCGTATTCTTTTATACAATGTTTATTATCCAGAAGTGATGATTTGTTTTACACTCAGTAGTCATATGTTTCTGCTTTTGAGTGGTTTTTATTTCTGATTGTACTTTATGCTATTGAGTACTGGCCTCTACTGTTTAATAGCTTATGCACTTCCAACCATGTTTTTTAGTTTCAACTTTTAATTATGCCTCAAATTTCACTGCCTATTTTCTCATTGACCATTTTAGCAGTGATGGGATAACTAATGAGCTTTGGCCCCTCATTTTCAAGAGGGCAAGGGTGCACATGGTGTGCTATATTTATAGGCCAACGTGCTGAATTATGACTTCTGTTACTTTCTTTTGTTGCCCAACAAACGCAAATAAAAAATTTGCTTGCTCAGCTTATGCTTCCATGATTTTATTCTAAAAAGAAATAATATCCCTTTGTGGCTGAGTGGCTTGTCCTGTTGATATTTCTTTACCTCTAATTGCCTATATAACAATCTGTTTTGGTGGTTCTTTTTATTGGATTATGTATTTTTAGAGATTCAGTCAATTTTTATTACAGGCTGATCCTGTTGCAGCTGGGTTTCTGTATGATAAAGAATTCATCGTGTGCTCTCTAGATCTTCTCTCTGGACTTGCCGAGGGTCTTGGTAGTGGGATAGAAAGTTTGGTACTCCTCTTCTAAATCTTTTCTTCTGTTGTGAAATTGCTCATTTTGTTCTCCCGTATAAGAAGTTGGTTCATCTGCCAAAAAAAAGTGCAAAGCAATTTTCTGTTACTTCCATTCGTACTATCCCATGAATCAATGCAAAGAATTATGTTGTTCAATGAACATATATCTTTGTTGCTTTGTTTGCTTCTGCTTTAGAATGCAATTTTGCCACCTTACTTTGGAAAGAAAGCAGTATTTGTATAAGATTTAACGATTTGCATATTCATACTGGATGTAGCACTGATGGAGTGCACACTGTACATTTACGTGCTAACCATGGCGTTGTGTGCATTTGCTGCTTTATAATCACTGCAATTTGCTGCAAATATGTCTTGCTTGTTAGTTATCTTATGAAGTTCCACCTGCAGGTTTCACAAAGTAATTTGAGGGACCTCCTTCTGCAATGTTGCATGGATGATGCTTATGATGTTCGACAAAGCGCTTTTGCACTCCTTGGGGACCTTGCAAGAGTAAGTTGGAATTGCATTCTCCTGTTGACTGAATCTAACTTTCACCCCTCTCCCTAATATTCAGAGATGGGAAGTTTACTCTTGTGACTGCTTAAAGAAAAGGCAGATGGTTAACCCTGGGCCACAAGATTAGTGATTGGCTCATGTGTTTTTCATTATTATGTTACATTTGGTAAATATCAATGCCTTATGGTGGTTTTGGTCTAGGTATGTACTGTTCATTTGAGCCCCCGATTGCCTGAATTTCTTGATGTTGCAGTCAAACAACTGGTTAGTGAATCTCATGTCATGATTTTGTGAGCATTATATTTGGCCAGCAGCATATTTGCATAACAAAAAAAAATGCTTCCTGCAGAACACTCCTAAACTGAAGGAAACCATTTCAGTAGCAAATAATGCCTGTTGGGCTATTGGAGAATTAGCAGTTAAGGTCAGTTGGTGGCTGCGTATAGTTGACTTAATAAACAGTAAAATGTAAGAGTGAAGTATGTTTTAACACTAGCTTTTTTGTTTTCCTAATTGGGTTCAAAAGTTTCCATGTTGTTGCGATGTGGTCCCATTTTCATTGCTGATGGTGGCGACTGGGAATTCCAGTATCTTGTTATCATCTTTCTGTCTCGTCTTCTTTGTCCATCTGCGCACAACTTGGAAATTTTAAGACTCGGTTGGGAAATGTCCATAGAAAATATTGGGTGAACCTAAGGACATAAAATGCATTTCCATGTACAATGAGACTTGCTGTTCAGCTCCCTTGTTGGTTTCATATTTTTATCAATGGTAACACAACTTTTGATTTTGTGATTCTTACAATGTTAGGTTCGTCAAGAAATTTCTCCTATTGTTATGACTGTCATGTCATGCTTGGTTCCAATCCTTCAACATTCAGAGGTGATGGTCTTCTTGTTATTATTGTGTGTGTGTGTGTGTGTGGGTTTGGCTTTGTGATATTTATCATATGATTTCTGGTGCTGAGCAGGAACTGAACAACAAGTCACTCACAGAAAATAGTGCAATCACACTTGGGAGACTTGCATGGGTTTGTCCTGAGCTTGTATCACCACATATGGAGCATTTCATGCAATCATGGTGCATTGCTTTGTCAATGTAAGTGTTAGTCCATCTTCATCTCTGTTCATGAAACTTTTCATGCAACCACAAACTTAACAGATTGACTTTTGGCAGGATACATGATGATATCGAGAAGGAGGATGCCTTCCGAGGTCTATGTGCAATGGTATGCATTTGCTCTCAGAATGGTTTTTCAGTAGAATTGGATCCATAGTTAAAACTTATGTTTGGGTGTGTTATACATTTCAGGTCAGAACAAATCCTTCTGGAGCTCTAAGTTCGCTTGTTTTCATGTGCAAAGCGATCGCAAGTTGGCATGTAATGATGGTGTTGCTGCTTGTATTTAACAAGTTATATTTTGTGAAATGATTTAATACCTTATTGTTTGGGAACTTATTTGTGTAGGAAATAAGAAGTGCAGAGCTACACAATGAAGTTTGCCAGGTGTTGCATGGTTATAAACAGGTCAGAAATACATCCCACTTGTTTGATATAGTTTACCTAATAAATTCTGGCCACATTTCAATGCCATGGAACTCAAGTATTTTGAAACTGATATTTATAAGCCTTGGTATTATGGTGCACACTATATGATTTTTTAATGAAATATTTACACCAAAAATCCCTTTTCAGACTGTTATTTCTGCAAACAAGGAATTGAAGCTTGCAAATGTGTGCAGGCAAACCACAAGTGAAAAAAAATAAAAAACCTACAATCTTCTTCCCATGCCCTATTTTAGTTTTCCTTTCGGGATCTTCTTCTATATTGTTGTGTACTTGGTTAATGTATATTCATTTCCTAGCATAAGAATAATTATTGGCAATATTTGTCTGGCAATGTATGCGATTACAGATGCTCAGGAATGGAGCATGGGACCAGTACATGTCTGCTTTGGAGCCCCCAGTGAAGGAGAAGCTATTAAAATATCAAGTATGATGCTGTTGTGATTTTTTCTGCTGGAACTTGTCTTCAGCTAATGGGTTCTTCTGAGCAGTTCGCCTGCGTCACTCATGATAATCACTTTGTGCACTTCCCTATATGAATTGAGCTGTGAGGTATTATTTAAGAGGCACGGACCAGGATGTTGCCATGAATTTTTTTTTCCAGACATAGCATTGGTGTTGCCATATTTCCTTGAAGCTTGAAGCTTGAAGCTGCTCCTCTTCAAAACCCTGAACAGATTGGTCGAATCCTGATAGTTTTTGGTTTTAGAAAAACTCTCAAATGGTGGTACGGGAATGGTGTAAAGTGGTGCAGTTTTCCAAGTTTTTAATACTCAAGCTTCTATTCTCTCTTCCTTTTTCGGTCAGGAGATTTTATGTGTTTTTCAGTTTCAATGGGATAAAGTTTCGATGTGATTTCCACACTTTTTTTTTTGTTTCTTGTACAAGGGTCTTAGACATTGTTCCAATTCTTAGAAGTTTCCCGTGCCCCACATAATCTTCTTCGAGGCTTGTAATGAAAAACAGGACGATGGATTTAGTGATTCCTGTTTCATTGATAGAGTTGAGATTTGATTTGTGTAGACGGTTATGACATTCCATCTTCTGGAATTTGTTTGTAACAACTCCTAGTTTGCTATTAAATCATAAATTATTAATTACCTTGATCATATGATATGGTCTCTCTCTCTCTCTCTCTCTCTCTCTCTTCTGGGTTCTGCTTT
>Ga0307517_10013149_pt1 | contig 11269 bp, 9 predicted proteins | sample 23_EM_MG_FD_194515 | JGI IMG/M metagenome (GOLD analysis project Ga0307517, IMG submission 194515) | Populus trichocarpa ectomycorrhiza microbial communities from riparian zone in the Pacific Northwest, United States - 23_EM | ecosystem: Host-associated > Plants > Roots > Unclassified | place... | reverse complement strand
AAATTTGAGGCAATTGGCCACTAGTTTAGCCTCATAAAGACTCAATCAAGACCAGGAATAAATTTTAATCCATAATCTTGACAAAAAAAAAAAACTAATGTATGAATAAGGGAATGGGGTTTTGATTAAATAGATATATTTTTCTCCTTCTTGATACATTAATTTTTTTTTAATAGTTATTTTAATTGTCTTTAGTTTTTTTGCAATAAACCAAATACCTAAAAGAAAGATGTTTTTGGTTAAGAAAAAATGCATTAATAAGAAAGGAGAAATTAGAGTAAAAAGTCATATTTTCTACATAATCTAAATCATTAATTTTCTTACAATAATTCATTTTTATTGTCATATAATTAAATTAAAAAAATAATATTTTTCAATTTATTTTATTAAACATGTGCATCATCTTTTTAAAAATAATTCGCAATGTGAATACTTGGCTAATAATAAGTGCAAAGAAGGAACAAGGATTTGGAATAGAAAATTTAATGGAGAAATAATAATATTAATAAGCACGGGTTCGTAATTGTTAGTTTTATTTCAATGTTCCTTTATATTTTATTTTTTGTAAGGTTAAAAGCTGGATTGCAAGCAAATGTAAAGGCAAATTGATAAAATCAACTGGTTGGAACTAAATTGATGTTAAGAGTAACATGTCAGGGACTGAATTGAGATTTTCCTCTCTTTTTATAAACTTCATTTCAATCACATATCATATTTCGATATCTATAGTTCCCTTTCCTGTTTGTCTCTGATGGTTTATGAAGGCACGCCAAGCTAAATTCCAATTCAACGATTCTTTCATGGCTTTTATTATTATTATTATTATTATTATTATTATTAAAAAATCGTCCTTGTTTATATTATCATATTAAAGGAAGGAAGAACTGCTACTTCGTCAAAGTACCACACGCTTTCAGTCAAGATTTAGTATCGAGTTACCAAGTACCTAGACAATTGCATTTGCTGTTAGAATTTGCACCGCTTCTTACCTCGGCTCATCACAACTTCACACCCTATATTAGCGTGTAAATCTCCGTCGTTGCATTCACTCTAGACAACGGGTCCATGATCGGCAAAATCATGAAAGGAGCATTCATTCACTCAGTGCCGTCTTCTGTTTCCATTCCGGTTACGGTCCCTGTACCCAGAAGAATTCCGTTGCCTGGACCTATTATCAGGCAGGTAGTCCCATCCGGAATTCGTCCTGGCTCCTGAATAGTTTCTCCCTGACATGTACTCTTGTGATTCAAAACGGCTGTTCTCCGGACTCCAAGACTCAAAACCCTCATCACCCAAATATTCATTTCTTTCCCGAGGAGGACCTGACCGCAACTGTGGCTGCACAGGCCCTCCATATGGTGGCACATAGTTATTTTGATTAACATGAGATGGGGAATTTGATACTAAACTCTGCCTAACTCTCCAGGAATCACGCATTGGACCTACATCGCCAGTATGTGGCCACGACGAGTGTACAGTGGGAGGTTCGTTTATATGTGACTGTAACTGTGTTGGAGCTGGTACTGCGGATGTTGATCGTGGAAATGGAACTGGCCATCTCTCTGGTGGATTTGATGTGAGAGAAATGGATGGAGCTGGTTTTACGTTGTTCATGGTTTCAACCCACATTGAAGGCCCAATTGCAGCTGAAGGGTTCGGCAGGGAAGGGGTATTGACGGGTAAATTTTTCATGGTAAAAACAATTTCTGAGGATGGCGTATGCAACATTGAAGAATTGGTGGGATAACTCTGTTGGGATTGGAGAACCATCGGAGGTTGTCGGTTTTCAGGTACTATGATGCTTGTTTGAGACAATGAGAAAGGATGATGTTGGGATAGTATTGGCCTGCTTGCTTGCTGCTGTGGTGTTCTGATGTTAGTGGCTTGATTTTGACGTTGCACCGAGCTTGTGTTCTCGGCTAGAGGAGCAACGGTGGGGACTCCGGGGTCAGTGTATGCAACTCTGTTCCCCGATGAAGCCTGCTGGGAAAATGGATTCTTGTCACCTTCTGATCTCCATCCACTCTGCATATTTTACAATGTTACCCAATAGAATATTAGTATATGCTCATTGTAACCAAGGAAGAATTCTGTAACAAACACATACCATTTTATTTTTCTGTAATGTTATTTTTAGTTCAAGTGACAACACCTATTAGGGGGCCCACTACTTTTTTAGTCAAGAGCACAATTTTCACAGAAGCCTGCATGGGACACATCAATCCACCATTCCCAGCTTATGGAAGATATGATCAATCAGTGGATGGACAAAGGCAAAAATGCTTCAACCATATATCTTCCGAACTTTGATGGCAATTTTAATAGACGAGGCTGAAAGAACTATATGACCCATTTCTAGACTGCTTAAATCATCCAAGCAACTCCCATGGTCAAATCCCAAGTCCCACAACAGGTTACATTACATCTCTAATTGCTCAAAAGTTCATATTTACCTTTCATTTTAGTTTGGCTTACATAAACAATGTTGGGCTTTGTGCAACCCAGATTTTAATGTGTGCTTCCCCGTGAGATTTATATATTTACTAAATTGTAGGAGCAAATTGCTCTACCCATAGGAAGTTGACAACAGTTTAATGATTTGTAGCAAAATTTGCAATATTGGCCTAAATCACGCACCGTTCCAGGATTGCTTGACGGAGTTGGTGATGGAAGAGAAACTTCAACCTTCTCCCCTACTTTCCCAACAAGCCCATTTAAACTACCTGCCAAACCAGCCCCTCCAGCCTTTATCATATCAAGCAGTTTCACGGTTTCCTCACTTGATAAATTGCCAGCTTGGCCAGAAGTCAATGCAAAAACCAATTCTGGATTTTTTAGCAATACAGCAAGCAACTCAAGATCTGGTTCAGTTGCACTCCCTCCACCAACCTGAGGCAGGGAAGGTGCTGGTGATGGTGCAACTACAGTGTTTACATGTTCGGTCAGGGAAACCTGTATTTCTGCACCATCAGCATCAGGTGGCTGTTCAATTGGAATTTCTGGGGTCAACGTGTCATCATAGTCCATCTCGAGGTCCCATGGTTCCTTGGGGTTAGATGGTAACTCCTGGACTGTCTGATAGATGGTTTCTACCTCCCTACAGTTTCTGTTTTTCTGAACATCAACTTCTTTTCCATTTTCACCAGTGCCCACTCTCCAGAGAACGTTGAGTTTTATTTCTGCAGAAAAGATAAGTGCATAAAAGGATGAAAAACCAAAGAATGCGCATTGAGTTAATAAGAAAAACCAAAGGAAAACAGGAGTGGAAGAGAAAAGCCTAAACAAAATCAAATAATTATGCACATTTACAACCAGCAAGCAGCTTTCAACTCCGCTGGGTGACAACCCATGAAAAGTTGGAAGACAGCAGTTTGGTTTTGAGAGGAATAGGAAAGACAAATGGAAGTGAAGGAGCTCAGTCACCATCAATCTGCAAAGAGAATACTGTCGGCCTCTCTCAGCTTAGCTAACTACTAAATCTGGCCAAAGTCCAGTAGTGCAGAAGCTGATTATCCACTAATATGAAACTGATTCTCTATTTATAGTTTCATAGATTTACAAATTTGTATCAAGATTTTCTCTGCATTGAGTACAGCATCCAGGTGTTTGGGCCTCATGCTGATAATATACAATCCCCAATCCAGAATTGATAAAGCACTGTGAAACTCTTTTCACTCATAATTTTGTGCTTGATATGTGCTCAATTCCAAGATGGGAAATGAAAAGGTTTCAGGTTGTATAGCAAACTCATTGGCAAATCAAAAACACCATATGGCAGAAAATTTCACCTTTACATTTCATCCGTTCAACATAATTGTATAAAGATGGTCCTCACGATGTAATCCAACAAACCATATTCAGGAGTTTCCAGGTTTGAAATAACTGACGTGATTTGATACCATATGGTAAGTGGATGCCATAATTGGGAAAGAATTAAAAATCAATGTGTACAAGTGCTAAGATAGATAATCCATGTTCACAGTGCATATGAGCAATCTTCAGGTATTTACTGCATCAAGTTATGAGGCTATTGTCACTTGCTACCCACCAATGCTATAAAATCTGGTTGGAAGCATAAACTTCACCATATAAAGTAATTTGCATTATTATGACATTATGCCAAATTTTCACAACATTAACAGTTGCAATACTACATTCTTTCCTGTTGATAAGTTAGTATTAACAAACTAATAGCTTGAAAAAAGTTTTTAATTCAAGCCCCCACAACTACAATAATAGTCTTTATCAACAGACCAGTTAGCATCTTCAATGCACATCAGCAAATGTTGTATTTGTAAAGGCTATCCACTTGCTGTATTAGACGGCTAATCCAAATGCTAAAATCATTGCGATATAATGGCAGGGAAACAAGTTATGGGCAATTGAATGGAAAGAGTCACGCGATAAATTGAATATCAACATAGATCCAAAAGCATTAAACTGCAAATTTTTAAACACCTGTATCTTATCTATTCTACACATTGTTATACAGTGTAAAAAGGTGCCTCACTTTATCCACAAAGCATCTACTCATCTGCACTAATATAATAACTGATCAAAGTAACCAACAAAGAAACACCAATAGCACGTGTACCTGGAGGAGTCTTCCATGGGATCTTGACTTCAATACAAACTCCCCACATGGCTTCCTTTGAATCAATTTCTTTCTTTGGATTGAGGGACCCCTCAACCTTACAAGAAACTTCCAGGGGAGGCATCACAGGTTTCTTGTATTCCTCAATCTTTGGCCGAATATGAATTTTGGAAACTAGAGACAAACTTGCAGACATACTTGAAGGTCCATTTTTCATACCAGTATTTCCATTAGATGAAAGACCTGTTTTCCCATGCTTGTTCTGCATGAATAAAGCACGCATTTTTGCTTTTTGGATATCATCAGCAGACATTGGGCGACCTGTACTAACAGGAGCAGCTTTGGTGGCCTGAGGGCTTCTGCCAGCTGTTTTCTGGCCAGGCTGTTCCACAAGCTGAACTTTTCTACGTTCTCTTGTATCTGTTATTAGCTAAGGAAGGTACTTATGCGTTTTTCCCGACTGAGAAACAAGAAAACTACAAATGCACATTCATCATTGAGGTACTTCAGTAGTTCAAGAGGATGAATTATTTCCAATTCCAAGAAAAAAAAATCTTAATTAGGAACTTTAATTTTTTAATGCCAGACTGAAAATGCAAAAAGATAAACTTGATAATTAACAAGTCTGAGACCAATTTTGAAAACAAATAGAACTACAATCAAAAGTGCTCTTGCACTTCAAGCATTATATTTGCGATGAGGTAAATTTAATCAGTAAAAATGACCGAGCACAGATCACAACTTTATTAACCATTCAACCAGAATTCCAAAAAAAAACTGTAACCAATGCAACCAACAATATTTCTAAGGTTATGCACCCAAATGGATTACTGAATGGGGTTTCTCCTCATTAAACTGCCAGAAGCCACCAACAAAACCATGGGCCACAGATATATAAACAAAAAGGTTCAAATTGAAACTACTGACCATCTACTGCCATATTTATACCTTATAATTTGATAATAAGCACAAGCCGTCAATTAATAGCCATCACAAATTGAAACATTTTGAGATTGTCAGTCAGGTTAATGTTGTTCATTCATTACATACATGTACGGAGGTGGTGAGAGAAGTTGCAGTATAACTTTTAAGTGAGGTTTAACAAAACAAATTGCAAGGTAATCAAACCTGAAATAGCCACAAACATCACCATCACCAAGGAACACATTAATTTCATTTTTATACTCAGCTAGATTATAGCATATTTTGCCCCATGAGTTGAAATTTGATTGATTGACACCAAAAATGCGGGTGAAGTCAATTATTGCAATTAAAAAGGCTATTAGAAAAGAACTAAATTGCACTTTTTAAGAATACAAGTATGTAATCAAATGTTTTGAAAAAATTCCCCCCTGCATGTGTTGGTTTTGTTTGCCAGTTCACCACCAAATCACCCTGACATTAGCCAGAAGGCTGGTGTTGAGGCTGCTGTAATTTTTCAAAATAAGTTCATTTCAGCTATTGATTTGAGAAAAAGCGACCAACATTTAGTCAATTTGGTGTCAACCAACTAACTTTGAAACACGGGTAAGCCAGTCATTTGCTACAAGCAGTGGGGAAAAAAGGTGGTTTTGCCAATTAAAATTCTACCAAAGGCAACCAGATAAGCTTATCCTAGTAACTAAACTCACCTTCTGGTGTAATATTAAATGATTTCTTGCTGCACATCATGTCATTTAACTACTACAATAGAAACATATTATCAAAAAGCATAAAGCTCATCAATCACTTTAGTTGATTTGGACTCCTTTCCTGGTAAAGAAAAGGACAAAATCCAGAACAACCAACCCAGTACAAGCGATTGCATACACAAAATCCTCCAATACTTCATGCGCCAACTCTGAGGAGAGCCATTATTAAAACATAGTAAAAAAATACTACAAGTCAATGGTTTAGAACTGCCCTCACTATTATAGTCACTGTAACAGCTAGCATAGGGGAAAAGAGTAGCATCTGTCAGTTCTTGCCATCCAAGTTCCTTAGGCTAAGCCTTTAAACCATAAGACTGTCAGGAAAATATATTTGACCTAATGGCGAACACTTTGACTAGGCATTTCCCAGACCATTGCATATCATAAATAAAACGGTAAACATATCAAGTGGCTTTGGACTTTTCAGTTAAAAATACAGCTACAAGTTCACTGTATAAAATAAGCATGCACCAAGAGATGGGTGTAACTATATTAAGTAAATAAAAGCTTCATCCCTTAACCAAGGAAATGTTAATTCTATCAATTTTCCTTCAAATGCCAGCTAAGTTGCAAGGCACCACTTAAAAAAAAATTGAGGATACGGGATGAAGGTGCACCTAGGATGTGCTTTCTGCTCGGATCATCTGTTGATGCTGGCAACAGCTTCAATGCTTGTGAAGACTCGATTTTCCTAAAAACAAAGAAATTTATACTGAATATCCAAACAAACACCAATAACATTCCCAACAGGCTGATTGTAAGTCAAACCAAAAAACATATCAATACCTGATATTTTCTGAACTTTCCAATGAGAGAGCAGGAACACCATCCTGTGCAGAAATAAAAGCTGTTAGAAACGTCCTATAACATCAATCCACTTTTGACCATGTAACGGACTGTGCATAGAACTTACAGGATTACTGATATCAGACTGCCATAATTCATTGCCCATAATTTCATCAATGCTGCACGAAATTAGTGCCAAAAGATGAGACTTGATTGAACAAATCTTAAGATTATAGGAGGTAATCTCATGAACTTGCCTCTGCTTCAAAATCATGTCCTGTGCATCTGTAGAGAAGTTTACGCCATAGGGTTTTTTCATTGCTTGACTTCTTGCAAACACTTTGCTCCATCTTGATAACAAAACCCTGGCCCTGTTTGATATGTCTGATCTTCAAATCAGATATATGAGATTCAAAATTATCACAAGGCACATAATGAAAAGAAGCACATTAATGTGTCTCATATCATATAATGCAAAACTTGAAAGGATATCATCAAAACAGAGAACTAATAGCTATAATGAACTACAAGAAAAATTTTAATATTTCCATGTACATACAGCAGCTAATTCCTCCATTTTGCTTATTTGTCTGACAATGACAGAAGCAATCTGTGGTCAATGATGACCAGGCAGAAGAGCCATCGAATTGGTTTACAAAAAATACAAATAAAAAACAAAAATAAGAGAACACCATATTAGTTTCAATATTTTTATATGAAATCAAAACAAACTGATATGAACTTCATTATTCATAACAAGGAAACAAAAATTCCAGAAACTATCCTCCTGATGCAATGAGAACAATTAGAAACATTACCAATAGCCCATGGAGTTCATTTATCAATTAACAATTAGGAAATGACATCTGTGTGAGATGCAAGAAGCAGGATATAGGGAGGTCAAAAGGCAAGAGTTAACAAAAGCACACCTGAAGTCCTGTAAAACCGCAGTCTATTAACACCGCGAAGTATGGCTGACATGTGTTCAGGAGGAGCTTTATGTAGGGGCAAATGACAGAAGACCTGAATACACCATAGATGCAAAATACTAAGCATGTTTATGAAGCAATAATGTTGCAAGGAAGACAATAAAATTTTATAACTACATTCAAGGTGACAATAAGAACGCTCGTTTGTTCTTCAGCAGCAGCTTGACTTAACCATGTTACCAAAATCATGACACCACCATTAAATAGAAACCTGGGAACGTGCATGGAAAATATTAAATGCAAACAGAGAAAAAAACACATCTTGTTAAATATAATAGTGAGTTGAAAAGTACCAATTTAGAACAGAGAGAGTATGTATTTGCAAGATCCATTCCATGAGCTTCACCTGCCCAGTAAATGTTTCTTCTTTCCGCAACAAACCAAAAATATTCTCAACAAAATGTTTGTCTAATTCATCTAAACCAGGTAGCATGTCGTCCTGTGTTGAGCAAGAGGGGGCTTCATCAACTCTGGAAGGACCAGCAGAGTTTAAGGGAACAGGATTGTGGGCAACTGAGTCTAAGGGAACTGGATACAGACTTGCATGGTTTAAGGGAACTGGATTTGGACTAACAGAAATTAAGGGAACTGGATTGGGGCTGACAGATTCCAAGTGAAATGGATTGGGGCTAACAGAGTTTAAGGGAGCTGAAATGGAGCTAACAGAGTTTAAGGGAGCTGAAATGGAGCCAGCAGAGTTCAAGTGAATTGGATTGGGGCTAACAGAGTTTAACATAGCTGGATTGGAGCAAACATAATTTAGGGGAACTTGATTGGGGTCAACAGAGTTCAAAGGAACCAAATCAATAGGCATCAAAGCATCCGATGTCGTTAGGACCCCATTTTGAGGTTCCTTGTGTGCATTAACTCTAATAGCCTTCTCCATTGACAACCGAATCAGTTTCCTCACTCTCGTACGTTGGCTGGCAAAAAAATCCCGAACCTATAGATGATGCAGCACATGTCATGATCCATAACAGATACACATCCATCAAGTCTATACAAAGCCCTTATCTTCTCAGGCAATGCACTCTTTGAATGGTACTTGATTCATAGAGAATCAATCTTTTGTTTAGATGCAGACTATATAACTTAAAGTAAGTTAGGATCAAACATGAACAGATTGCATAAAAGCAATCAATATAACTGCATGTGTGTCTCTAAATTCATGTACATACATGCAAGAGTAATGAAAAACAATGTTGGTAAAAAGTTAATGTGTGAATTTCGTACAAAACCAAACTTAAACATGAAGGAAGGGAAAATCACCTGCGTGACTGTAGCACCAAATTGAACACTAATATCTCGTGATTCCTTCTTACTGAATGCATCTTTAATAGTGAAAACTTCTTGCATATACTTGACCGCCTTAGGGTTTATCAAATCTCGAGGTCTTTTCCCTGCCAAATCGACTAGTAATGTTAGCAGTGACCGAAAACAACCAAATTTACAAGAATTTTGATTATTATCAAGAGACGAACATAATAATGGAACAACGGAATCATATACATATGGTGTATCATAAAAAAGGCAAGGCAAAAGCCCTAAAAACTCACCGATTTTTATCGAAAGAGCACCAGCTGCCTGCGAATGATTTCATAAAAGTTAGTTATGGCTAGGGAAAGAAAGCCGGAAAAAAGTTACATATTACTAAAAAAATGGGAAAAAGACGCGCCATTTCTTGAGAAAGAGGATTGACACCAGTGAGCTTGCATTGAGTGACGACAATTCTTCGAAGATGATCGATTTGGTTGTGGAAAACCTCTCTCTGCGAATCCAAAAACTTTTGAAAGGACTCGACAGAGCTCCCAATCTCTGTCTCTGTCAAATCCTCCATTGTCAAATTGGAAAGCTGGAGTCTTGATTTTCGAAGTACCTGCACAACTACGCATTACACTACGGTTACAGTGTGGAGATTTGTGTGATTTCTAAAAAAAAATAACAGAAAGGCTTGCGTTAGGGTTGCTAGATTGGGGGGGGGGGGGGGTGGCGTGGGTCTGGGAATAGGTAGCTGCGAACAAAGGAGCAAGGGACCCAAATTAACACGTGAGAAAAAAATAAATTAAACTTACAAACCACACGCACAATTCTGCTGGCGCGCGCGCGTGCTTCTTACCGCGCATCATTGATCAAAGAGATTCGGTGGGCTAATGATATTTCGGGGTGTTTATATAAGTTATTTTTTAAAGTGTTTTATTTTGTTTAAAAATTATTTTTAATATTAACACATTAAAATAATTTTAAAATATAAAAAAATTTGAAGTAAAAAAAATATAAAAAAATTAATTTTTTTTAAAAATACTTTTCAAATACAAAAACAAATAAGATCCGTGATATCTTAAAAACAAATACAATGATGATTTTTAAGAGATTATTTGGTATTATAGCAGCAGTTGTTTTCAAAATACTTTTCATTTAAAATTTTATTGAAATTTATTTTTAAAAAAAATTATTTTTGACATCAGCACATCAAAATGATTTAGAATTATAATAAAAAAATATTTTTTATAATAATTTTATAAATTAATTTATAAAAAATTATATATATCCAATATGCAGTATTTGTTTAAAAAATTGCTCATAAATATTCAATAAAAAATATGTATTTTAAATTTTTATATTAGCTTTTTATGTAATTTTATCAATCTAATTATTTTTTCTCTTTTATACTGCTGTGTCCAAATTATTATGGCATTATTTTTTATTTTATTTTTTCCTAGTTTAAACTTACTTTTTATAATTTTAAGAGCATTGGGTCCTGTGTTAGGACGCAAGAGAATTAAGTCTGGCGTCAAGACTCAATTCTCTTAGGTCTGGCAGTAGGACTCAAGGCTAATGGCTCTTAGTTCAGGACCTAGAAGAATTGGTTATGGTGTCAGGATTCAATTCTCTTGGGTCCCGCGGAAGGACCCAAGACTAATGAGTCCTGCGTTAGGACCCAAGAAAATTAGGTCTTAGTTTATAAAAATATTATTATTTAATTTATAAATATAATTAGTTTATTACTTAGAATTATAATAAAAATAAGAATATTTATAACACAAATAAGAATATTTTTTATATGAATACTTTGAATTATAAGAAAAATAAAAATATTTATAACACAAATAAAAAAACCAAATAATATTTATAACACAAATTATAATATTTTTATAATAATACTTAGAATTAGAATTAAAATAATATATTTATAACACAAATAATAATTT
>Ga0307517_10013148_pt1 | contig 11269 bp, 7 predicted proteins | sample 23_EM_MG_FD_194515 | JGI IMG/M metagenome (GOLD analysis project Ga0307517, IMG submission 194515) | Populus trichocarpa ectomycorrhiza microbial communities from riparian zone in the Pacific Northwest, United States - 23_EM | ecosystem: Host-associated > Plants > Roots > Unclassified | place... | reverse complement strand
AATAGTTCAATATATTTTTATTTTAATTATATGATAAAAAAAAATAAAGATCAATTCAAAATCAACTTGATATTAAAGGATAAAATTGAAAAAAAAATTCATTAAAAACCAAAAACTCAATGCTAAAAGGTTTTGGGGCGGAAAAATTCATCATCATTAAATGAAACTTGTTAATATCAAATTTGATTATTTTTGTTGTTCATATCGCAACAACCAACTATTTTCTCTATCTTTCAACAAAAATAAATAAGATGAACTTTTAAATCAAAATAAAAATTATTATAAATTTAGGATAAATCATATATTTTATTATTATTTTTTAATAAAAGGATGTAATTAAAAAAAGAAAAGTTTGAAGAAAAAAGCAAAATAAAATAGAAGACAGAAAATTCACTGTTCATACAAAAGTGGCCGACCCAGATTAGCAATTTCGGTTGATCTAGATCTGGGCTTTAGGTTGCGTAGCAATGAGCTGTTAAAGAGTAGAGATTTCTTTCTTTATCCTTTTTCTTTTTAGAATAAAAAATGAAGCATCTAAGATTGGCTAGCTTTTGCTCAAGATTGAGGACACCAGTGGCGGAGCCACAATGGGGATTAGGGGGGCAATTGCCCCCTTAATTCTTTTTTTTTTTTTTAATAATTTTTATATTATAATTTTAATATAATAATTTAACAAGCTTTTCTTCTTTTTTTTTGAATTATTGTTCCTACCTCTTTTCCTTCTTCATAATTTTTCTTTAAGTTCTAAACTATTAATTAGTTAAATAAATAATCTTTTATGCTTTATGTTTTATATTTTAGATGAGTTTCCTTCATTTTTTTCTATTTATTTCATTGTCTAATTTTAGTTATATTCCTTAATAATTAGTTATTAAAAATGTTAGAGTTTATGATAATTTATGAATTTGTTAAATTAATATGTGCATGTGTAATATTATATGCATATGAATATAAATTAAAATGAGTTTTGATAAATTAATATGTATTTTATATGAAAAATGATGGTGATCAACTTATTAGTGATTAAAAATGAAATACTAAATAACTTAAAAAATTAGGGATACAATAAAAAAAATAAAAATATATATTAATATTTATATTTAATCCACTTTTATAAAAACAACAAATCAACAAAGAATTGTTGCCAATAATTTCACTAGTCCCTAAAAGATTTAGAAATAGATGAATGAAAGTTTAATTGTATATATTGAGAAAGAATATCTTTAATGAAATTAATAATGAAGTCATTATTAAGCAATTTTAAAATATAAAAACTTGAAAAAAATAATTATAATGTAAGTTTTTTTATTTTAAAAATATTTTTAAATTAATTTTACTTGATATGAATTAGCACATATATTTTAAATTGATTTCTCTATATATAACATATGTCTATATAATATATAATATCAAGCATTTATAATTTGTCTTCTTATTTAAATTTTCTTGGCTCCGCCACTAAAAACACCTTTAATGGCAATATAGTAATAAATCTTTTGGGCTTTAGACATGCTAGAAAACCCATAAACCATTGGCAGGGCTAGGAACTGAAGCCCCTGGTTTCACAGCAGACAGAAAACGCGATATCATGTGAGGTTTCTATGCACACGAAAATTACAAAAAAAGAAAGAAAGAAAGTAAAGTTCCACTATCAAAGATTTAGAAAAATGAAAAGAAAAGAAGAAGAAACAGAGGAACTCTGTGTGAAGGCATCCATCTAGCATCTAGCACCTGCTTTCATCAACTTGTGGACCTAAATATTCAATTCCATCCATTTTTGAATTCTCTGGCACCTCCGTCTCTTCCAACCATGCATAACAGCTACCCTCTTCTTTTTTCAGCTCCATTTCTCCATCTGCATTGATTTCTTGGCAGGTAAATACAGGGATGTTCATAACATTCAAGAAACAGGATGTTAGGTGACAAACACATGGGGAGGAGTGATGCCACACAAACAAACAAATCACAGAATCATCTAGCATTCTCAATAACACCACTTCATATTGAATTTACATGTCACACATGCTCGGTTCACTTGTACATGAAGCAAGATTCCCATTAAAATGGCAGACTCGGAAAGGCTAATGCCTAAAAAACACCACAACGTTCAGGTGTTCCGGCCAATGTCCATGCCATGGACAATTAAAGCGCTCTATGCAATAACCCCTCTTTTAACTCAATGAATTCCCATCATGAGGAACTTAAATCAAGCTTCAATGTTTTCCCGTGCATTGTAAACATGTTGCCTATGCATCTGTGTGTGTATCGTGGCCCGTGTAAACGTGAATGTGTGATGAACTGATTAATTTCCCTTAGCAGTCCGGATTGAAAATAAAACTATTCATTTTTAAAGGATCTTCGTTCAAGTGTCATTTGCACAAAACTCTTGGCATGAGAAGGAAAGCAAGGTGGAGATCACTTACTCGACAATGCAGTGTACGGAAAGTCTTTGTAGTATGAACAATCTCGATCACCTTCTTTGGAATAGGGAGGTCCAAGCACATCAAGAACTGCACAAGGTGTGATAGCAGTGAATTGATGGATATTTCCACCTGTTGTTGGATATAGAACTGAAGTGTTGCAAGGAGCTGTTAAAACACTGTCCGCTTCCAATTTCGCTAACCGCACTGGAAAAACATGCATTTTGGTTATGGGGCTCGTTCTGCTAATTCATTAAATTATAATAGTAGTGTGAATGAGAGCAAGAGACACTCACATTGGATTGGAGTGTCAGGCCCATCTGCTCTAGGAGGATCAACCAAGTCATATGCTTTTATGTGCATTTTCCCTAGAAGAAGTTTGCTAAAGACTGTCATTCCGGGATGGTTATGGAGAGGGATGACGGCATTTGCTGGAAGAAAGAAAATACACAGCTGCACAGAGAAACATGACAAGAAAACTGATCAACAACTGAAACATAAAATTTTATTTCCTGAAACTATTTTATGTTCTATACAAAAACAAGTTTGCAGGACCCGCACATGTTCGGACTCTTAAAATCTGCTGGTTATCCAGACTTTATGCTCTTGTAGGAACTTGCTAGTTGAATGTGCTAATTTCAAAGCTCAAACTGAAGAATGCGAGAATTTCAGACTCTACATGAACAATCATATGGTCACAGCGCAAAATCCTGTTTGGATCAACTATTCAAAATGCTCTTGAAAAACTTCAAATTAAATTTTTTGAAGGTCTTATACCCTGCTGAAGATTTATATGATCATGCAATCAACAATATAACAGAGTGGACTGCCATGTCATATGCTCTTCAAGGAACTCAAATGGTTCAGTGTGCAAATTCCAGTACAAATGACCAGAAAATGATAATAAACAAACAAGCAACAGCTAGTCTCACCGAAAAATCATTGCACTTGTAAATGGTCGTGTAAGTGACCCTTGGAGTCCCTTTAACTGCAGCTTTAGTCTTGAAGAATTGCAGCTCGCTACTTAGCCCAACATCTTCGGGCTTCATGTTATCTACAGCATGAGAGAAGGCACGTTAAGGAAAGGACAAAGAGTACAATCACACCATTACTTTAATAGGCCACGAAAATTTTATATTTGCATAACGTTAGGATAATATTATATTTAACTAAATGCTTAATTTAGAAATGCTTCCAGCAGAACCCATTCGCCATAGTAGGCCAAAAAAAGCATCCATGTTGCATTAGTTTATGACCTTGAAACGTATTTTTGTCACCTAGTTAAAATATGCACATTATTTATGAATGCTAGTCCCCACGACCATAGGATATATGCTTTTATGTACCAAATCTCGAATTAAGAAAAGAATTCATATGTACCCTGTTGATTAAAACTTGTCTTGGCCTTGACAATGGATATCAAATTCAATGTCTGCAATATATCGAGCCTGGCATGCAGAAAAGACCCAACTAACGAGGTCATCCAGAAGTGTCCTTTCTTTTTCAACTACGAAAGGAATTGTGGCTGTATGCTTGCTCAACCTACACACTTACATCTTATAAATAGAACCTAAATTTTATAAAAAGAAAAATGTTCAATGTTCAGTTTAAGATATTGATTCCTACCAAAAATGTAAAGATATATAGACAACAAAAATGCTGAGTAATTTTCTTCATATGCAATTCCTTGAAAAGAAATGGGCTTTATGGCCATACAAGTGGATGTAGTTTATCTCTTGCCTCGTTAATTTATAGACGAGCCATACAAGTCCACTTCATATGAACGCAGGGAGAGAGTACCTCCACTGAGGCAGTGAATGATTTCTCCCATAATTAACTAGAAAATCTTATTGGAAGTGCTTCGACGAGCCCTTTGAATTCGAGCTAACAACCAATTCATGCATCAAGAATACCAAAACTAGACCACAGTTGTAGCATATCACACGCAAAGAACATGATAGAACAGCACAAAGAAGAAAACAGCAACCAGAAAGAACATGATTTTTCTTTTGTTGGGGCTTTAGCACTAGACAACAAAGGCTGATCTCCTCTTTGATCCCATCTTGGATGCTAGCGAGATTTGATCCGGGTATCTTAGAAAGACACTTGGATCTTTACACTCATTGGACATTTCTCTAAACCCATGCATCAACCATTGGCCGAGAGAATACAAGATATTTATTTATCACTACATTTGCAGAAATCTACAAGTTAAAAGTGCAATTCTTTATAGAAATTGAAGGGTATATAAAAGCAAGACATTATGATCATACCTTCAATATTTAAGTCAATCTATAATAGGGAACAACGTGTACCATGTCTACAAAGATATGGATCCATTTTACCATTCTAATATATATAGGACCAGTTTCCAGGTTCAGAATCATATTAAATAGTTAGGGATCACTCAAATATTAACTAGTTAGAGAGTGGTATAGTGCTTTTGATCAAAAGAAATAAACAAAAGGAACCAAGATAAAGACCATCAAATACAAGGACCTACCAAGTATGTTGCACAATCTCTTGATGTCTTCAGGCAAAGGAACAGTGTCAGGACCTTTAAACATTTGTCTACATGACACAAACAGATCTTGCAGTGCCATGGGAACCGTCGATGCGCACTTTTTAGTCCTCTTGCATCTCTTCTTCCTGATAGCACGATTGGCATATCCAACCCTGTGCACGTGTGCAACTGGTTCTCTTCTTTGCTCCCCCATAGCTTCAATGGTCATTAACAAAACACCACTAAAATACTTTCGACGTATAAAATCTGTATCTCTTTTGCATACCACTATTAAGATGGCTGCAGTTAATGTATATGGGCGTACTTAAAAAGCTGGTCAAGGAATGTTTAGAACAGAAACGAAAAACCCACCAAGAAAAACAGCAGAAATTATGGTTTCTTTCAAATCATGAGATGATGGTTCGACAAGATTGGAGATTGGCGGTGGCAAGGCTTTTGAGGAGGTGGCTAAACTATAAGGGGGGGAGGAGGAGATGGTGTGTGAGTATATATATACACATAATATAGTAAGAAATGGGAAGCAAAAACCAGGGGCCATGAGGAGATGGTTTGAAAGTATCTAGTGGTAGAGAGAGAGAGAGGAAGAGAAGCGTCAAGAGAAAGAACGTAGTTTCAAAATGTGGTTATCATAATATTGGGGTTGTGATAGCGACTGGGAAAGCCAATTCCCGCCCCCAAGATTGAGTGTTGAAACCGCTGGATTTTCAGGATCACCCCTTGTTTTTCTCTGACCTCCTCATCTCAAACAATAACACTTCACTTTCTACATATTCACCAAAACGCCACTGCCTTCGCTCTTCTTTTCCTTTCCTTTCTTCTTTTTTCATATTTTGGAGTTGTGGTTTTAATTATTTTAAGTTATTTACAAATATTAAAAATATATATTTTTTATTTATTTGTTTTGGAGGATGGCAATTAAGTGCATTTATTTTCTTTTGGAAGTTTTTTGTCGTGAGATTGCTCCACATTTTGAGGCTTGTTTTTATCAAATTAATTACTTAATTAATTAATTAAACAACTTTTTTTTTTTTTTTGGAAAAACTTTACTCTTTCATTTGGGCTCCCTTTGACTTTACTTTTAGGTCAATTACTTAAAATTTAAGTCTCCCCCTTTAAAAAACCTCTCTTGATATTTTGAGTTAAAATTTGTTTATAGAGATGCGTGCAAAATTCCAAACCACACCCAAAAAAATAATTTAAAGACTTTTAGGCCGGGAATTGCTTATTTTTTTTATTTCTTTAAATTAATTTTTTATAAAATTGTAAGAAATAAAACCGTACAGAATATGTTGAAGTGCTCCCAAGGTTTGTGGAGTAGTAAAACAATCTGCAAACTAGTACAATTAGAGACAATTTTAGGTACGTAGTTGTGCTATTTGAAATAGAAAAATCCTTAAAAAATACAAAAACAAAATTAAAGGGTTGTGTTATTAATTAAAAGTACCATATATTTGTAAGGGTTGCAATAATATAATTGCGAATCTTGATATATCTTATAGACTCTGAAATTAATGATCATGTAAGTTTTTTAGTGGTTCTGAGAGGACTCGAACTCGTGACTATTAAAAAACAAATTCAAGATCTAACCAGTTAAGTTACCTCTAATGGTTTGGTTGTATTATTAAATCTTTATTGGTTGTATTTTTTTTTAATTAACGTGACTGTTCAGTTTAGCTTGTGCGTATCTCGACTAATTTTACAGGTCCTGAAGTTAATGATCATGTAAGCCTCCAGTGATCTTAAGAAAACTCAAACTAATAACCATTGAGAAACAAACTTAAGATTTAACTAATTAAACTACTTTTTAGGGTTTGGTTGTATTATTTCTAGTAGCAAAACTATTGGACGGTGGTGTTGTTTTTTTTCTGTGATATTTTTTTAAGAAGGCGTAACTACTTGGATGTTGTTGTTTTTTTGGTCCCAAAACGTATGCTTTTCAGAAAGCTCTGGATTGTGACAGGGTGGAGAGGCAAAGAACACGATATTTTCTCTTCAAGTTGGGTTCATGTAAGGAATTTTGAGAGATAAATTAATATTTATTTATACATAGAAAGTACACAGAACTCAGCCCACTGATCACTTTTGTCTTGACAACCAGCTGGTGAGTGTTCATAGTAAGATGCACAAACAAATTGCTTGCTGTTTGAGAATGGGAAGATGCACATAGTAATGTTTGGTTTGATAAAGAGATGCTTCTCTATCAAAAGTCGTGTCTCCATAATGAAGTCGACAAGTTACCAATATATCCTTGCACTTGAAAACACCTTTAGAAGGTTCCATATTCTCATAATTGAAATAATTGATAATGGACTCAAGACGTAGTTTTTCCTTTATTATTCAGTATTTAAACATGGTTTTCTTTTTTTATTAGTTGTTGAGAAATTAATTTAAAAAGTCTACAATGGAAGTTGAATCTGTGAAAAGATTGATTCATTTTAAGAATTGGCACGGGTTTATAGTCACTTGTTATTGATATTGTAAAACTCGATTTGGAACAAGTCACGGGTCACGGATCGGGCAAGTTAATCTCAAATATTTTTTTTTATAAGAAAAGATTAAAATGACTTTGTTTTGACCATTAGCCAAGCGATTAAGAGTTGTTTATTGGAATGGGGAATTGATAAGATTTTAAAAGTTACTGTAGACAATGCAAGTTCAAATAATTTGACAATAAAATATCTGAAAAGAGTAACAATTGGATGGACAACTAATATATTGTCAAATGACTTCATGCATGTTAGATGTTATGCACATATTGTTAATCTTATTGTATGTGCGGGATTGAAAGATATTGATGATTTAGTGGTTAAAATTAGGAATGCAGTAAGGTTTGTTAGATCTTCTCCTTCTAAACAACTTGTTTTTAACCAATGTGTGGAGAGGTTGAAAATTGAGAGTAAAAAATCTGTTTGCTTGGATGTTGCAACTAAATGGAACTCTACATATATGATGCTAGATGCGGCTGTTAAATTTGATGTGGTTTTTATGAGGTTAGAAGAAACCGATCCTAGGTATTTGAGTTATTTTGAGGTTGATTCAAAAGGGAAACAAAAAAAATTAGGTCCTCCTGCTTTAGAAGATTGGGAAAAGGCTAGATCTTTTGTCAACTTCTTGAAATTATTTTACACGGTTACATTGAAATTTTCTGACTCGTTGTATGTGACATCCAATTCTTTCTTCCATGAATTGATTTCCATGCTCACAAGCATATCTTAGCTTTGTAGAAGTGAAGATGTTTATGTAAGTCAAATGACCAAGAATATGATGGCAAAGTATAAAAAATATTGGGGGGGATCAAGATACACAAAATTTTTTGTTGTATGTGGCTGTTGTGTTATATCCACGTTTCAAATTGAAGTATGTGAGATTTTGTTTTGGAAGATTGTATAATGTTGAAGAGGCTGAAAATTTTATAATTAAGGTTAAAGATACTTTGCTAAAGTTGTTTGAGCATTACATGAATATTGATGAGAATGTTGAGGTTGTTCATAGTGTTGGAACTAGTATACATGAAAATGTTAATGTTGATTTAATGGTGGTAAATGATGATATGTTGGATGACTTAGCTTCTCAATTCAAAAAACATTTAGAGGAAGAAAGCGGTGTCCAAAAAAAAAATAAGGTTGAAAGGTATTTGGGTGATGATTGTGAGGATCCGAATGATTTTAAATTAGATATTTTGGGTTGGTAGAGATATAATGCTACAAAATACAATATTCTTTCTAAGGTGGCACAACACGTGTTAGCCATCCCGATATCTACAGTTGTTTCTGAAGCAGCATTCAATACTGGCAGTCGTATGTTAGATCCATTTCGAAGCTTTTTATCTCCATCGACAGTGCAAGCACTTGTTTGTTGTCAGAATTGGTTGAGTTTAGCACCAATTCCAATCAACATTAGAACTTTCATGGATTATATTGAAAATTCTGAGATGATTGAGTCAGGTAATTTCTCTTACAAATTTAAATATAGTTATTTTATAATATTGTTTATTTACATATGTTTAATCTAACATTTTAATTTATGTTTTTGTAGAATTTGGTGAAAGGTTAAAAATCTCAACTGATTGTTTGTAAGTAGTATTGGTGGCTTGGTGTAATCTTGGAATATAATTGTTTTGGGTAATTAATTTACTTTACCTTGTTAATTCCCTTTAAAATTTAGCATACTTAATTCTTTCAATAGTTGAACTCTAATATGTTGCTAATTTGCTAGTGTTTTTTTATAGCATTATTCTTGCTTGAATTTTTAGATGCTGCCGTTGCTGGAATTTTTGGATGCTGGTGTTGCTGAGTTTTTTCTTCAAACTATGCTGGATGTTTATGATAATTTATTGTTGGTCGCTAATGTATCTGCTTGTTGATGTTAACTTTTCTAGTGCGAATAGACTTTTAATTTGAGGTGTTTAAATTTGATCATGCATCTTGCATATGCATTGATTTAGCACTTTGGGAAGCATATTAAAAGTCAGCCAATTTGCATCTCTGTCAGATTTTAATTCATGTCCAAATTCATGTCCAGATTTTAATTCATATTAAAAGTCAGCCAATTTAATATAAGGTTGCTGTAAATTTTAAAGCTCAATTTTAAAGCTGAACATTGTAAATTTTTAAAAGCTGAACATCAAGTTGCTGTAAATTTTAAAGCTTAATTTAATATAAGGCTAAGCCAATTTAAAAAAAAAAAACAAACAAAAAATCATATATGATGGGATTGGGTTTCCCGGTTTTTCCCCAAAAAAACCGGATTTAACTGAACCAGACCGGTTCGGTTTGAACCGGTTTCTTGTCCGGTTCGGTTAATTTTTTACAAAAATACTGTAATTCGGTTCAGTTGATTTTTTGAGTTCAAACCGAACCGAACCATAAACATCCCTATTGATTGGGATCCAACAATTTTGTAACATCTGCAACCACATCTTCTGGTGATTTAGCGCATCCCTGATCATCGTGAATTATGGAGACTGCCTCACCATCTGATGTGATGTACCTAATTAATTTTTCCATGAACAAAACAGCAATGATCATTTTTCTTAAATTAATGAGAGAAAAAGAATCCATATTTTCAACATTTATCTCCTTACCGTCGAAGCCCCACTGTCCGCTGGCCTTTTTAGACAAGAGATTGTAATATTCTGCACATTTAACACGATTATAATAAGCACACTAATATTATCCCACTAGCTTTTCCGTTCTTGTCTGCAGCAGCTTTGGAATGAAACGGTGCTGGCATGTAAATGAAACGGCAGAAAATTTCATTTTAACATAAATATCTTAAATATAGATTTGATTAATTTTAAGATAGGACAAAAGTAGAAACAACTCCCTTTTTGGAAAAAGCTAACAAGCGCTATAAAGACACCCGTGAGGCATTAATTATTTAAATGCATTTATTAAAATTTATTTATTATTGAATTATGTTTAAAAAATAAAAGAAATCAAATATTCATACAAACGATAGTGATATTAACAAATACATTAAGAAATTATTATTATTATTATTATTATTATTTTATTAACGTAGGTGTCAAGGCCAGCTTGCGCGTACTTCGACTAATCCCACGTGCCCTGTAGTTAACGACCATATAAGCTTCTAGTGGCCATGAGGTTTGTGAGACTCGAACTGGTGACCTCTAGGGAGCAAACCTAGGATCTGACCAGTGAGCTACATCCCTCAAGGTTATGTTAAGAAATTATTATTTTATATATTAATGGTTTTAAGTGTTTAAAATAAAGAAAACATATGACTTGATTAAAAATAGTAAATGAAAAGGTACCGGGAAACCAAACTTATTTTACAATGATAAATGGAAAGGATATTTTAAATTTAATTTATTATAGATCAAATTATATATGGGTAATGTAATATTATAATGATATATTTAAATAAATTTTATATTTTCGTAATTCATTTTTTTATATAATTAAACCATAACAATAACATTAATGGTAAAAGAAAAAAAAATTATAGCAGATGGGGTAATATCGACTTTACAAAGGATGCACCAGCCTTCACGCGACATCCACAAGGTAAGCATGGGTCTGATTCAGTGAGGAACGCATTAAGATTTTTCTCAACACGTGGCAGGCTGTGCTGTGCACCTGTCACGGTTTTGTTTATCCCTGCAACATTCATCACATTAACATTAACTAACAAAAAGAAACTAAGAGTGTGTTTGGTATTGCGGTAGCTGTTGTGATTGTGATTTAAAAAAAGTTGTTTTATAAAAAGTACTTTTAGTTGTGGTTGGTTTGAAAAAATAGATGTTTGGTTAAAACTGTGGTTGAAATTGAGGTTGAAGAAAAAGTAGTTTAATGTGTTTGGT
>Ga0307517_10013147_pt1 | contig 11270 bp, 8 predicted proteins | sample 23_EM_MG_FD_194515 | JGI IMG/M metagenome (GOLD analysis project Ga0307517, IMG submission 194515) | Populus trichocarpa ectomycorrhiza microbial communities from riparian zone in the Pacific Northwest, United States - 23_EM | ecosystem: Host-associated > Plants > Roots > Unclassified | place... | reverse complement strand
TGTGTGTGGTCACCGAACTATGAATTTGTCGGTACTAGTTGTCAGCACCAGACTGTGAGCGTCATGTGAACCGCTCAGACATCACGTGCTCAATATATTGCGGCCATATATCCCCTGGGATGTTTGGCGGTTTGAAATCCCTCCAAACCGCCACATCTTTCCAACCTTGTAGACTGTTATCTCTCGCGTATTTTTTTGGCTTTTTTGTGCTTCATACCAAAAATCACGCAACCTACTTCCATAGTAACAAATTAGATTTTAAAACATAATTTTTTTAAAAAAAAAATATTGTATTGTTTTCGATGTTACTTAGTTGCCGCGTGATTTTCCCACACCCTCCTCGCAACATTGTCATGCGCGTTGTCCCACTCGATTTTGTGCTGTGTATAAATAATTTATTTAAAATAATAATAATAATTTATTTACAATTATAATAATAATTTATTAAAAATAACCTGGAAATTAGAAATTAACATCAACCTGAAATCTTCGAAACCATGCATCGATATAAGGTCTCCATTCAGGATGTCTGGAAACCTAACTCAATTGAAATAATAGAATATCCATCAACGATTTGAACGCCGATGATATTACTCGGGCGACCTCAATGTTTGTGAATCTGAAAATAAATTAAATTAATGAAATATTGATTAGTTGTTCATAAATTATGTTATAATTAAAAAAAAACTAAAACCAAACCGAAACAAATTTACATTGAAAGGTTGTCCTTCCAATGTGCTTTGTACTTGCAGGTAAATTGATTCCGCTATGAAGGCACACCGCCTCTACGCTGTGAAACCGCGCTGAAAGAGGCAGCATCGCGATTCGGCGTAGGTGCCTCTTCTTGATTGGCACCTAAAGACATGTCATCCTCACTGCTAGAAGAACTAGATGTGACCATAAGTGAGCGACGAGCTGTTGATTTCGTTCTACACATCTGTATAATTTTATACGAAAAATTACATAATTAAATTCGATTATTAAAAAACAATTCGGCAGCACCTCCCCTATACTGGAGACTACCCAAAGTTTTCAAACCTGTAAATATTGACAATAGCCACAATCAATTGACCCCATTCAAAAATCTTATATATATAACCTAACATCTATACAAATAACAATTAAAATCAATGGAAATAATTAAACACATATCATGCAATAATAGAGTAAAATTGAGATAAAATAATTACATTTATTCTTATATATTCAATTACTAATTACAAGGTAAATTCAACAATAAGAATTAAAATTCAACAATAAGAATTAAAATTCAACAAAGTATTCAATTATTATGGCAATACAAACAATAAAATATATTGAACAAATTAAAAAAAAAAACTATAGACTTTAGGAATGAAAAATGCTTACCTTAATAATGTGTTTATTTCAAGACTTTATCTACATTATAAAAATACACCAAAACAAAAAACACAACAACAATAACAATAACTAAAACAAAGAAAAAATATAAAAAATAAAATCATTAAGCATGTTAAATGGAAATACATACCTTTTAATTTGCTAAAGATTGAACTATAGATTACAAGCAAGAAAACAAAAGTTGTGAAGCAAATGAGAGAAAAAAAACGAAAACAAGAGAACTCTCAAAGAAAGCAGAGGAAAAATGAACTGAATGGGCGGTCGGTAGGATTTATATCGCGGTTTTACCGACGGACTATTTAAATAATATTATTTTTAATTATTCCGTCGGTGAATTTTCAAAAGTCTGTCGGTAAATTTTGAATTTCACACTAAAATTTTTAAATGACCCTTCAAATTTTTCGCAGTCCATCGGTAAGTCCGTCGGCAATTACACGCGGTCATAGATGCATTAATACCCGCCCTTTGGAATTCGCACAATCCATCGGTGAGTCTGTCGGTAATTGTGAACTACAACAACAAATGTCGACGGACTATCTCCGTCGGTATAAACGTCGATGATTGTGGCATTTGCAGTAAATATTTTGCAACTCTCAGTAAAATACCGACGAACTGTATCCGTCTGTAGAGACATCAGTGATTGTGGCATTTTCAATAAATATTTTTCAACTCTTTATAAAATGCCGACATATATAGTATCCGTCGGTATAAACGTCGATGATTGTGGCATTTCCAGTAAATATTTTGCAACTCTCGGTAAAATACCAACGGGCAGTTTCTGTCTGTAGAGACGTCGATGATCATGCACTGTACATGAAAGATTATGTTTGTATTGCCTAGTTATCCTCCTACAAACACTTAAGTTACAAACTGCCTGCACAAAACAATAACAACATTTAACAATTATAAAATAAGTATTTCATGTTACAAAATATCATCCATAATATTACATTATAAAAAAATGCTTTACACTTTCCTTAATTCTGATAGTTAGTCAGGATTTTCTTCTTCTTCATCGTCAATTGAATCGTCATCAGCTCCATCACAATCTTCAATATGGATATCATCATCATCATCTTCATCGATATTTGCTTGTCCGCTAAAGCTCAGAACAACATTCAACTCCTCTGGGTCAACATCAACAAGTCAATCAAAGGAGCAATTCGATATGGTTCAACCAACTCACTAACTTAAAAGACTTCATCTCGCACACTTGTGTCTTCGTTCTCATCCTAAACAACCTTGACACGACCCTTGGGTTTTGTTTTAAAACGGATAACCAATCAACTCTTGATCGGTCCTTTCTAAATGAAGGGGTTTATTGACATTGCTTTGCAAAAATAAAGACATCGTTTACATTGCGGAGTCTAGCTTTTGAGTTGATTTCGACCAGACCATAGTGAGGATACTCTGATTCCTTTGTCAGTGATGTCATACCAATAGCATTTGAATAAAAACCCTCTATTCTACTCGCTATGATATTGCATTTTGATGACCTTTTTGAATTTACCATAGTAGTCAACTTCAAATTCACTACAAAGTTTCAACAATTTACAAACAAATACAATTTTACAAAATCTAACAAAATTATACATTTATACTACAAGTTTGTTTGAGAAATAACAATAATACATGTACATACACTAATAAAATACATATACTAAAAAAACAATAAAGTTGACATTTAAATGTTAAAATTAAAAAAAGATAGATTTGCTTATAAAATATAATAAATCAGAACACAAATGTTGTGACCACAAAACTTAATAAAATATGACTTGTGTTGAGAAGAGGGGAATATTTTTAGAGGGGGTGGTTGTTTGTAGTTTGGGAGGGGAGAGTTGGGATGGGGAAGAAGAAGGAGAAATAGGGGAGCAGAGGGTCGACAGAGTGGTGATATATTAACTTTTACCGTTGGAATCACTGACAGACTCCTTCTGTCAGAGATTCCATCGGTAATTCTAATGGTGAATTGGTCACATCACTGTACGGTGATCCCGTTTTAAATCCCTCGGTAAGTTCGTCGGTAAAATCGCTCGCAAAAACTTCCACGTCATCGAACCGCTTTTTTTTTAATTTTATATATTCTGTTTGTAATTCAGTCAGTATATACCGATGGAATTACAGACAGAATGGCCGTCGGTAATTATCACCGTAATTTACCGACAAAATTATTCCATAGGTAATTTCATTAGTTTTAGGTGAATTTCTGGTAGTGGAAAAAGAGGAGCTGGGATTTGTCGTAACAAGGCCAACAAGTAGTTTCATTTCAAGACTTGAGGAGGTGGGAAAGAAATATGATTTCAATTACCAGAAGAGCGATTCTAAAGTAAGATTGCAAGGGCAAGAAAGTGGTAGGAAAGAGAAATTAGCTATTGGAACTAATATTTTTGTTGTCACACCATCATTTTTTGTGGTGGAGGTAAAGAAAGATAACATAGACACTTTGTAATTTAACCAATTCTGTAGTAAAGAGCTGAGATTAGCCCTTAAAGACATTGTGTTGACATCTCCTAGTGAGAATTCAACTCTTGCTTGAATACAAGAATTTGGACATAGAGGTAGAGGTTTAAAATGAAGAGTATTTGATTAGATTGATTGTTCTTGTTATTGTTTGTGTTGGTATTTGAAATTGAAGGGTATTTGATTAGATTGATTGTTCTTGTTATTGTTTTTGTTAGTATTTGAAATTGAAGTTGGAATTGAAAGTAATAAGACAAAATGCTATTTCAATTACTTTTTGTTGTGTCATCAATCTAAACTATTTGATGTATTGTTTTGGGGTTGGTCATGTTGTTATAGGATTAAGGCAACGCAAACACCTAAGAGGAGGTGAATTAGGTATGCAAGATAAAACTATAAATTAAAAACTTTTTATCTCATAACATTCAATTCTAAACATTCAACCAAATATGGAAGCAATAAACAATATAAATACGATAATTAAAGAGTGAGAGTTTGGAGAGATTGCACCAAAATTTATATAGGTTCGGTAAACCGCCTACTCTTCTTGAACTTCCATTCAAGAGTTTCACTATCACACACCGGTTTTCTTAACGAGCGAGACCAAACCATTACATGATCTTTTATGGGTGCAATATCAAACCCAATCCTTTTACAGGTTAGGATCGAACTATTATCCCTAATATGTATACGGGTTAAAAACTAGAAAATCTTTCACCAATACTTGTTGAAGAATAAGTATTAAACCACTCATAATTTTGACTCAAGAAGACTTTACCAAGTATTTAGAGTGTCACTTACACTTTCAACAATATACTTTTCTACTAGAGTTGATTGAAATAACAATTAAGCTCTTTAGAATGATTTTATCAATTCACACCTAACCTTGTTTTTGGATGATTACAAGTGAAACAATAGTGTTATATATTGTTTTTGAGAGGGAGTATTAAATTTTTTTCTTAGGAGTTCCACACTTGTTTTTGGCAAGTAAAAGGCTATTTATAAGCTTCTAAAAGAAACTAGCTGTTAGACACAGTTTTCTACCAGTTGGAAAAATCGGTTAGACTGTTATGAAGAACCCCAAGAGTTTTTGGAAATTTTCCAAAAATGTACTAGCCATTTTGAGAAATGGCTAGACCAATTTGAGAAACTGTTTGACCATTTTGGCTACTACCTTACCGTTTTCAAAACGATGAGACCGTTTTGGCTATTATCCAGATTTTGTCCCATTTTTTATGTTTTGGTCTTTTCTTGGTTTTCTTTGGTTTTTATGGGTTTTTTTTAGGTTGTGTGAGTATTACAAGTCTAGTGCCATTTGGAAAAATCTTGTTACAAATGTTTTATTAGTAAAGTCGATATCGTAATTTCTATATAATTTTTTATCTTGACCTTCACAAATCCTTTCCTTACTTGTTTGATGATTTATTGAATGTTGTAAACCTATCTATATCATTGCAAGGGTGTGTGTAACATGTATATATATATATAAATATACATGGAATATTAACATATCCTTATTTAAATCATTTAAACATGGAATACATTATGATATTAATAATGTGATATGCATATATCAAAACTATATCAAAACAATGTTTTATTATATTCAATGTTTATATTATCATCAAAACATATAATTAATCATTATCATAGCCATAAGGCTAACAAGTCACAAATCAAAACGATTTGTGATTCATTCACCAAAAAACTTTAAAGTTGGTAAGAACTTTATGTAAAACTTTTCATGTTTGTATGAATATACAGTTGGGCGGCTCTTCTTTTTTATTAACTTTTATGTCTCTTTTTTTCCTTTTGACACCCAAAAAAATGAATGACTTGGTGTTTGTAATGTGAAATAAGAAAAATTGGTATTTAAACTATATATTTTAAGGTGTTTGAATTTTTGTATTGTTTATTTCACTTTTGTCTTAATTGTGTTATACTGTTATTTTCTTGGCTAAAATTGTTTATATAATTAGTTAAAGAATTTCACTTATGATTTTATGATTTTATAATCATATTTTACGATCTAAGTTTACATTGCATATTTTGTTTCATGTCAAAAAAATGTTTTTGACAACCTTGGTATTACTTATTAGCTGTTAGTCTACAACACCAATTAACCAATGAATCAACCCTAGGGCTGGAAACCTTGAGGGAAATAGTACTAGGAGAAATAGGAACCCTAATGCCTTACAAGTGTCAAAACCACCATGATAACAAAGGTAAACAAAAAAATACAACAGGGATAAGGAGCAAGGAAAGGAAAAAAGACGATGTTTAAAAAAAATCTAAAAAATCAACATATTTTTAGAACTAGTAATGTGTTGAGATAATGTAAATAAGCTATTGTACTTGGTGATAGCTAGCTAGAAATCACGAGCACATGTAAAACAAGTCTCATATTAGGTATTAAAGACTCTCTATTGCTTAAGGTAGAAAGACTGTAGGATAAATGAAGCCTTAAAAGTTGTTCAGGTGTTGTAGAAAATGTTGAATAGAACCACACCAACTTGCTAGGAGATAAGGATAGAAAAGGGAAAAAGATTATGATACTTGATTTAACATCAATCATTTGGGTTTATAGAGTCTAATTATTGATGGTGCATTGTTGAGAAGAAAAGACTTTGTCATGTTAGCTATTTATTGGGACAAGCATGCCTAACACTGTTTTGTGGGTCTGGTTATGATAAAAAAAAAAATTGGAAGCATTAAATGATGAGTACCAATTATATAAAAGGTAGTGAATATATTTTAGGTTGGGCATATTACATTCACCCTTGGATGTCCTTAGGATTAGTGTACTTGGATGCATGACCTTATTAGCTTGGAGGAGATCTCAAACCTATTATGGAGTTTAATGGTTTATAGGCTAGTTGGGTTAATTAGGCTTCTTAAAAGTTATGCCTTCTTAACCAAGCTCATTGAAAGTCATGTTACCCTACCTGGATCCAATAAAGCTTTTGTCCATGCAGTGTAATCGAGCCAAAATATGGTATGTGGACTTAGATCTACACCTTAACATATTATCTTTTAGGCTCAGACCATACCTCATGCTCTATTTTTTAGGTATAAAAAATGCCTTATGCTCTGTATCTTAGCCTAGTGTTTTAGGCATATATCATGGATCCATTGGTTGCCCTTGAAATCTTTATAGTGTAACCATATAAAGACTTTGTTCATTATTTTTCACGTCTAGGTTTATGCGTGATTGGGCTTGTATGCCCAAGATATGATGTTTATTTCTTTAATTGAGTTGTCATTTTGTTGTTTGAGTGTATTTATAGGTTCATTTATGACCGCGCTTGTGAGGAGTTCAAAAGTCAGCATATGAGTGTGTGAAGATGAGCTTAAAGGTTTGGTGATCCTTGGAACTCGCGTTGTTAGTTCTAATGTTACCATCTGTCCACGTAATAGGGCACATGAATAATATCTATATATTAATTCAGGATAATTTTTAAAATTAACTCAACCAAGTCCTTAACATAATATGTATTAGTCTTTTATAGCTCTAATAAATATTCAATATTTAAGAGAACATCAACTAGAGACATTTTAGAAACAATGCTTTGATGCAATAAGAATCTTATAATTATAACAACTTTATAATTTTCTTTGTAAAGCATTTTTGTCTCATGAATTTTATCTTTACTAGATTCATAAATTAAATATTAGATTTGTTAATATAATATTATATGAATATTAAAGATTAATTAAACCTTTAATAATAATAAATATGTATTTACATGAATATAATAATGTCACGTGTAACCAATTGATTGAATACATGGCATATTAAACTAACAATTGCATGATCTCCCTAAGAAGAAACATATTAAAAAAAGCCAACCCATGAGAGCAAGGAACTATAGCCAGCATTTGCCATATGGAAAGGGCAATATTTATTGTTAATGACTATCATTCAATTGCAACAAACAATCCATTGTGAACTTATTAATCTATCATGTTGATGATGACTAAGAGGGTGATCATGAAGGTTATGCTTCTAGAATGGATGGAGGATGTAAAAGAAAGAAAAAATGTATAGAAATTTGTTGGTTATAAAGTAGTTATTAATATTTGGTTTATGCTCAAAACTTTTATTAAAATTTGATATAAAAAATGAATTTATCGAACAAGTTTGGATTTATGTAGAATGATGGATGCATTGTAGGGGTGAGCATTTCCGGTTCGGTCCGGTTTTGGACCAAAATAATTAACCAAACCGAAATTATTTTTTTTCAAGTTTTTGAACCGAACCGAACCGAAAACCGGTTCGAACCGACCATATTCGGTTCGGTTTTTTTTCCTTCCAAACCAATTTAAACCGAAATTATTTCAATTGAGTTTTTATTCTGAGTTTTTTCACTGACCATATTTTTTCAGGAATTCTATCTTCGTCTTGTTCTTAATTTCACAGATCTGTGCTTATTTTCACAGAAAATCTTGGCTTTCTCAACATGGCTTTTTCTTAAAATGGTTGGGCATGTATGACAAACAAAAAGAAAGAACAGAGGTCATTTGACTAGAAAAAAAAACAAAGGGAAGATCAAAAGATAGTTTACATAGATCCTCATCTGCTCATCACCATCGAGTGCCAAACTTGATTTTGAATTTTTGTTCTCACAATACCAATATCAAGGAGAGCACAGAAAAGCCTTTTACTGGTTCAACATGATAATCTTCTTTGGTTACATGTGCATGAAAAATTATACAATAATTACAGGATTATGTGAGAAATAGAAAGAAGAAGGATAAAAAAATTAAAAGCAAAAATAAAGAGGGACATGTCTCCTATAGGAGGAATAAAACAATTAAAGGTAAAATTGCAAAAGTGAAGATGGTGGCGTGCCTTTCAAATAGGAGGAGCATGGAGCATGGAGAGCTTAACAAATAAAGGAGCATGAAGGAGAATCAAAAAGTAAAGATACAGAGAGCAAATGAAAAAGAGAGATGGAGAGATGGAGGGATGCAGAGAGTAAGGGAGGGGGCGGCTAAGTTTGTTTTTAGAGGAAAGTTAATTTAGGTTTAGGGTTAGGAAAACATGCTATTTATACCCGTTTCTTTTTTTAAGTGCTGACTTGGTTGAACCGGTTCGGTTCGGTTTAATCGGTTTTAGATTTTAGAAACCGAAACCGAACCGAACCGGAATTTTTTTGTAATTTTTTAATCGGTTAATTCGGTTTTTTTTTTCGGTTCGGTTTTTTTGGTTATTTTTTTTTTGGTTTTCTCGGTTGTTCGGTTTTTTTGCTCACCTCTAGCGTAAGCTAACCCGGACACCCACGTTAATAAAAAAAAGATCGATCTCTGCATCGTCATATCATTTTTGTTAGCTTATTTTAATTTTAGAGCACAAGTAAAAAAAAACTAACATTTTGCTGGTTTTCTATTTTTGGGCAAGTAATTAAGAAGTATGTAAAGCATGAGTATAAACTATTTAAGAAGAAATATAATAATGATAATATTGCCTGAACTATAAGGTATGATTTAAAAGAAAGATAAACCTAATGCTTTTCAGCTTTTGTATGTTTTAAATCAAATTTTGTTGATGTTCTTTATAATACTTGATAAATTAATTCATATTGTAACTTCATAAAATCATATATATTGAGATATATAAAGACCTTTTAATGTTAATTCTTTTTATAAAAAAATATTTTATTACTTTTATCAATAACTTCTCATTAGGAATATTCTATTTGTTGCATGAAAAATGATCTCCTTCTTTTCCGATTACTTCTATGTATTATTAACTTTTATAATGCCAAAACAGGCTACATGTATTGTTGAATTTACAAAATAAGTAAAATTTCTTCCCTCGAAATGTTAAAAAAAGGGAAAAAAACCAATAATTGGATAATTATTCGTTTTTTTTTTATGGCGCCAGGTGGTTGTAGGGATTCTGGGTTAAGCTCTGTTTTATTTTTGCATTTCAAAAATGTTTTTGAAAAAATTTATTTTTTTTTAATTTTTTTTATTTTAAATTAATATTTTTTAGTGTTTTCTAATCATTTTAATATGCTGATACCGACAATAATTATTTTAAAATAAAAAAAATATTATTTTAATGCATTTTAAAAAGTAACCATAACCACCTCATATTATAGCTAAGTTTTGATAAATTAAATCACAATATAAGATACGAGTTTGACTTCTTAATTTAAATTAATTTAAAATAATATTATTTTAACATTTAAAGAAAACAAAATTGAAATAATTTTATTTTAAAAAATCTTAATTTTTTTTGAAAACTAAACTAAGTCTTATTATATTTGATCAACCATATGATAAAATTCTTAATTATTTTAACATAAAACCCAACTTAAATTATGTTTTATATCAGCTATTCACCTAATTAACTAATAAATTAGATTATGTTTAATAACACCACTCTGGGGACACTATTTGAATTGTTAAGATACGATGACTAATTTTGAGTAGTGAAAGATTAGTCATAATAGCCCATAGCAAATTATTACAATTTTTTTTTTTTTTTATCATCTCAAATGCTGTTTATGTTTTTATAGAGGATGCTTATGGTTATTTTTTAAAAGTATTTTTTACTCGGAAATGTATTAAAATAATATATTTTTTTATTTTTTAAAAATTATTTTTGATATCAGCGCATCAAAATAATCTAAAAATACAAAAAAATTAATTTGAAGCAAATAAAAAAATAAAAAATTTTCAAATTTTTTTAAAAACACTTTTAAAAGACAAAATTATTAATTTGAAATATATTATTCGTAATTTTATAAAAAAAAATTCATAAAAATAAGCTTATTTGTCGCAATATTATCTATAATCAAAATATTTATTAATTTTAAATCTAGTTCGAGTAGAGAAATGTATTAAAAAAGCTGAAAAGAATATACTAAATTATTCGAAAAATAATTTTATTATATCACACTTAGAAATAATTGATCAAATTCTCTATATCTTCTCTCACAGTAACTATCTACATTTATGTTTGATACGTAACTACTCTTGGAGCACCACAAAATTTATCTAAACCCATTTTTAATATTTTCAGCTTCACTTTAACAAGTAAATGGCAGAAAGAATCTCATATATATATATATATATATAGGGGCGGAACTAGGATTATTTAAATTTACTATACATGAATTGTAAAAAAAAAAAAACTGCATGATTTAGTTTTATTCAAAGAAGTAACTACAAATATATAACGATCTTTGTATAAGATAAAAAGTTTAAAACAATACTAAATTGAGTCAAAGCTATAAAGTTAATTTCATCTTCATAATATATTCATCACTTTAATTTTTGTTAATTTCATCAATATTTTTTCTCTTTTTCTTAAAAAAGGAATCAATTCTTCTTATTTTATTCATGGTTCAACCTAAAATCAAAACATCATAAATTTTTATTGTTTCCTGTTTTAAAAATAAATACAAATAACGATG
>Ga0307517_10013146_pt1 | contig 11270 bp, 16 predicted proteins | sample 23_EM_MG_FD_194515 | JGI IMG/M metagenome (GOLD analysis project Ga0307517, IMG submission 194515) | Populus trichocarpa ectomycorrhiza microbial communities from riparian zone in the Pacific Northwest, United States - 23_EM | ecosystem: Host-associated > Plants > Roots > Unclassified | place... | reverse complement strand
GGGCGTGAGAAGCGCTGACAAATCTGCGACGTACAAAATCGACGCGTCGAGTGGCAGACCACTATAAAGCTACATCCCTTGTCGGTGATCGTCAGTGATAATACGTGGTCTGCTTGAGGAGACTAGTCTAGTGTCGAGATCATGCAACACCCGGAACTGAACTATCACTGGGACGACAGTATCAACCTCCCCCCCAAAAAAAAGGATGATGGGAAACCTCAAACCACAAGAGCGATTGCAGATAAGGTCGACGCTACCTGGGGTGACCGTTAGGGAAGGTTGTCATTTACGAGGCTGCCTGTTGTGGCCACCCCCGAGTTTGAATCAGGTGTTGGCAATGCTCGACGAGTATATGCGGTCCTATTGTGTACAGTAAATAAGTAGTAGGAGATACGTGTAGGAAAAGCAAGTGAAGATAAGATCATTAACATATGTATAAGCCGTTTGGTTGCCGCATTGCGAGTTAATGCTCTCTCATGTACCAGAATGCCGTCGCGTCGTTCAAGTAGGAGAGAATATCTTCTATACCGGGTCGTGCGTTGCGATCCTCTAGCCAGCATAGCTCGATGATTCTCCACACCTCGTCGTTGAACCCGAGTCGTGTCGCCCCATCCGGTTTCTTCGGTCGATCCCCCTCGGTGATCGCATTGATGACCAGAATATCCGATTCAATTTCGACGTACGGGCGGTGTCCACATAGAACCTAGGGCACTCCTGGTTAACTGTGTAAAACAACAAATCAACTCACATACGCCTACCTCGTATATGACCATGCCGAGAGCGTAGCAATCGGACTGTTTCGTTGGCCTATTCTCCTCTGATTGCGGCATCCCAAACCTGTCTGGATCCAACAGTTCAGGGCTCATCCACCGGTATGTCCCCCCTTCGGTGAATGACATCAGTGTGTCATTCGAGATCAGCGACACTCGGGATGTCGTAGCAGAAGCATAAGTCACAATGCCGGTGATAGTTGAAAGGCCGAAATCGGCAATGCATGCTCGCCGGTTCTCGTTGATAAGGATGTTCGCCTTGATATATCAGTGAGAGGTGCGTAGATATATAGTTTGTGAGAACACATACTCCCTTCAAGTCTCCGTGGACAATGCGGAGGTCGTGCATATACCTCAAGCCATTTGCAACATCAGTCAACTGGGCAGTGGATCAGTTAGGCTCCAGCTAAGGTCAAGTGTAAACACACGTACCAACTCAATCCGGTTCGCGTGTTGATCTTTCCCAACAAACTCGTTGATGTTTCCATTCTCCATCCATGCCGAAACCATCGCGAAGCGCTGGTTACTCACTGTCACTCCGATCAGCGGTAAGATGTTCGGATGCCGCAGGTGTTTCCAGGCTACACCCTCTCGGCAGAATCTCTGTAACATGTTTGTCTATATAGTCATGGTAGTGGAGGCGAAGGACTCACACTGAGGATGAGATTGAGGTCACTCGTGATATACACACGCACGACCTTGATAGCAACCCGACGCCCATTGTATGTACCCTGCGATACGTTGGCGTAGCCACCGCTTGCAACCTCCGCGGACCCTTCCGAACAATCCGGGATATGCATGGACTTCGGGATCACGCGATGTCGGCTGCATGTTTTGCAAAATTTGTTGAACAGCCTCAGTCGGTCCCGATCTGACAGGCCATGATTCTCCAATTGCTATGGTTCGCATTAGCCCTGAGGGAGAGTAAGGGAGGCGGAAGAGCCTGCCTTGTCCATTTCGTTAATAATTCTCTCAATTCCGGTTCTGGATCTTGTAAGAACTGGAATAGAGAAGTGATGCGTGGGAGGAATCTTCCACGTCGCCATTGCCCTACTTCAATATTCAGGACCAGGGTTTCCGGTGTTTCGAGCATTTTTGTTACCTGATGAGAACAGCTTGCGTACAGCACGGACTTTCCACCGCCGCTCCGTTGGGTCCTGGCTCCAACAGGTCACAACCATATCCCATACTCTGTCCCGCAACCATTGATTTGCATCTCGGTTCCTTGGACGCAGAGGTCGCTCCCCAGATTGAATGCGGGAAACGGCGGCGTCGTAGTCATTAATCCCGTCATATGGCAACACGCCCGTGAGAACCTGATAACAATGGGTCAATGACATCAAGTATTACTCTGTCTCCTAGCGGGAGGAGGAGCATACTGTAAAGGAAGTCATTGCAAGAGAATAAACATCACTTTCTTTTGAAGCGGGGTTAATGCCATTGGTTTCAAATGTGGTTCGGTAAAATTGTTCTGGGGCCATATAACGGGCGGTCCTTAACTTAAACATGCAGGGGCCATCATAGGTGAATCGATATGTTATCCCAAAGTCTGCGAGGCACGCGTTGCCATCTCGAGTAATCAGAATATTGTCCTGGACGTACCAAGTATCAACATGCAGGTCAGCACACAGTCCGTTCTGTTTCACCCACCGGAGCGATGCAACCGTGTAGAATATCCAGGCCGTGAAGATACGAGAGGCCATCACAGACCCCTGCAAGCTGTTGCCAACGTGGTCAGCGGTGTACCCCTATCGATTTCAATGGATCCATACCAGCATTAGCCGGTTGGCGTCCTGGTTCTTTTGCGTGTACTGCACGATATTTCCATCTGGCATCCATGGGCTCATGATGCAGAGCGGATACAGCGTCTCCGAAACCCCAATGATGGGAAGTATGTTCGGATGAGAAAGGTACTCGGTCCCCTCAACTTCATGGCAATGGGTCTGGTGTGGAGCGCTCTAAGTTTGGCTCTGATTAAAAAAGGAACCACGTACCCTTTTGATATTCGCCAACCGGGGTATCCACCGTGTCCGAATCACCTTGATAGATACCTGCCCCCCGTGGTGGTTTCCCTTCCAAATATCCACGAGTCCGAGAGGTTCGAATCCCAGCGATTCATCACACAGCTCTACATCGGGAAAGATTTGTGATCCACGGAGAAGGGCGTGGACGTGAAGTCTGAACCATGCGACCTTATACTCACGGCCCCGGGAATGCCCGTCTATGGCCTAACCACCACCAGCTTGAGAAGGTGAGGGAATGTCTTGTGATGAAAAGATACCTTCTGAAATGTTTCCGCCAATACCGCCGTATCCTCTGAGGATAGACTCGTTGGAGATCTTCCAGTCCTTGAGGCCACTTCGAAGATCCTGTCTGCATATTCCTTCTCCACCTGCCACTGCGAGTGTGTCGGACACGGGACAAGGGATGTACGCATGAAGTCTTTCGCCAGTATCGTCATCTTCTCGGGACCAAGCGAGGCGAAGTCAACTAAATCATCCATTTATCAGCCATCACCACTCGTGTTCATGTAGATTGGTGGCTCACTCGCACGACCTCTCATGAGATAATCGACTACCTGATAAGGTGAGGACATCGCGGCGATGGGAAGAGAGGTTTCTGGACAACTGTTGGCGTTACAGGGAGATGTGTACTCCAGCCTCGCGGAAACCACGCCGTTTCCTCACTGCGGCCACGAGAGTTGCCTAAATCGGACACCGACGTCGTCAATCGCGCAATCTCCCAAAGGCTGGGCGCCTCCCCGAGGACTCCCAATTAGTCCTCGCACGACCTCAACTCGCCATCTTCTCTCTGTCTGAGTTTTCCTGCGAGCATCGGAGTCGGGTGCCACGTATTGTGTCCGAGAATCGCTGCGGATTGGGGTGGAAAACCCGCAGTCTCAGCCGCCGGGCAACGGAGTCGGTTGTGAACAGGCGGCGAAGGGAACAGTGGAGTTTTTGGAGACAGCGTGACCGCTTTTTCTTCCCTCCCGCCCACTACGCATGGAAGTGGTCCAGGGAATGGTGAGGAGGGCGATGAAGAACGTCGGAATCCACCCGGACCTTTGATGAATCAAGCCAGTCATCCGCGTGATCCTTGCATGAATGTCAATAACGAATAACCGGTAACCACTGGTGATCACTCGTGGGCGTACCCTGGGGAGGCCGTGAAGTCTCTTCGGAGCACATCGATAGTTCCCTTAATAAATTGTGTGTTTGAGGAGGCTAGACCAACAGTCATGGCGGACGGAGAAATGCAGAATATCAATGTCAATTTTCTGTCAATCTGATGGTACACGATACCGTACCGGCTCTTCCATCAAACGAGCAGAGTCGTGGATTTAATGGTGGGTTTCATCCTTCGGGATATCAGCCTCCAGGGACGACGGGAACGCGTCAGCTTCGGTCTTTCCGAGAGTAGCACTACCGGTGTCGACAGTGGTGGTGGAAGGAGTGGCTCGGTCGCATTGTGGTGGGCGAATGCGGAAGTGAGGTCGGTAGAGAGGGCGCAAGAAACAAGGAAAAGCCTCGAACGGGTTTTAAGACTGGCGGTGGAAGGTGCTACGGATCGGTCGGAGGGCGCGATGTTTTCGGTGCTGGCTTGTGGGCCTTGAGTCCCCTGAGGCACGAGTCCCGGGCGAGGTCTGCACGGGACGAGACGGTGAAGTTGGGGGACATGTAGCGCCCGAGATCACCAATCTCAATGCCGGTCTCGGCTCCACCCGGCTGACTCGGAATAACCACAACCCTCAACTGCAACGATGGCTCCGGATCCAACAACTAGAGAAGTGGGCCACTCAAGGGGCACTGTATTCTCGGTATCAAGTACGGCTCCCCGCCGATGCACATAAATGGCTCTGACCTTCGCACCGTAGGGATCGCTCGCGTGGTGATCGATTGGTACCGAGGCAAAGCCAAGGTCAATCGCCCACCTGCAAGTGCGCCTCCAGGGGTGCCTCCGAGGTCACCCATGATAGGCGAATCGACCTGTCGCCTGCCATACGAAATCGTGGAAATGATCGTCTCCCATCTCAAAGACATCAAGGCGCTCAAAGCTTGTTCATTGACGTGCCACTCCTGGCACACCGCCGCGGTCCCGCACATCTACTACATCCTCATTCTCAAGGAGATGATACCCGGCGACGCTCGCAACAAGCTGAACTTGCTATCCGGGTTGCATGGATTGGGTCTAACACCACACGTGAAAGAGATCCGAGTGAGGGAATGCTTTAGCACACATTGGTTCGTGCCCGAGGCATTTAGTTCCCTTGACTTGGGCTACTTTTCCGCTTTAGCGAACGTTCACATTCTGAAACTCGAGGAACTGGAGATCCACCGCTTCGTGCCGGGAATTGAACAGTATTTCGGACACTTCTCACAGACCCTCCGATCCATCACACTGTACGACCCACGCTGCACCCCGCGACAGCTGTCGCATTTCCTCTTTCTCTTCTCAAACCTCGACGACATCGAGATCTGGTACACCTCCACACACATACCACACACAATCATTCCTGATACGGAACTGGTTCCGTTCTCCGCGTCAAAGCTGCGGGGGCAGCTGACGCTTTGTGACTTTCGTTGTCCCGAGACTTGGACGGACCTGATCACTTCATGTGGTGGCCTGCGTCCTAATTCCGTCGAATGGCAACACTCCTGTGAGAGCCTGATGGTAGTGCGTCAGTTGCATCGAGTATCACCGTTTCACAGCGGAGGAGGAGCATACCGTAAATAAAATCATCGTGAGGGTGTAAACGTCACTTTCTTTGTAAGCCGGGTCAATGAGATTGTCGCTGTCGAACTATTCTGGAGCCATATAACGCGCAGTTCTTAGCTTAAACATGCGGGAGATTGACGAATTGATATGTGATCAGAATCTGATCGCTCTCAGCCTCCACTCCATTAGGCGTTCGGTGTGGCTCTGCTCAAACCACTTTCCTCAGTCTCACTACTTGACGACCGTCCTAATCAATGTCTCCCTCGCCCTCCACTCCATCCCAAAAGCCTCACCGTCACCTCTGACATCGCCGCCAGACCAGCATCGCGAGGTACCACGGCCACGAAAATCAACCCAGCATCACGAAATGAGTCTGTTTACACGAGGCGCCCAGCGACAAGATGACCGCTCGTCTCCGTTAGGGTTTGGGTCCATCCTTACCGCCTACACGCCGCACTGCTCTTTCGCAACTACCTCGAGTTCTAATCATGGCTACAAACTCCTAACGACCGAAGCATCGGGACGGCGCCCCATCTTTACTGAACGCGGCTGTCGAGGCCCTGAATCTCGCGAGGGAATTCTCAAGCGTTACGCCAGCTACGGCCGTTTTTGGAACCGTCAGTGTTATCCCCAGGATGATCGGAGTGAGTTTTTCTCCTAGTCTGCGCTGAACGATTGCAAGATGACATGCAACTAGGACACGATGATCAACGAGACTGGCCTGCACTGATGTTTGTATCGCCCTCGACCGGGGACTGAAGGGGAAGAGGCTGAATGAACTTAACAATTCTGTGGTTGAAGCAATCAATCGGTTCACGACGTGAGTTACACCAGTAATGCACACTTTGAGTGTCCCGTTGACGACATCTGGTCCGACTTCAGGGTGGTCGCGGAGATCCGAAGGGACATCATCAAACAGGGTAAACGGAACGGACTCTCTCGATTTTTTCACGCAACGAGTGATAAAGAGGTGATCCCCGCCTGGAGGTTGGACCTCAGTAGGATCCTTCTTGTGTTTAACGTGCGTTCCGTCGTTTTTGTGCAGCCATTATTGACCGTTAATTCCCAGACTGAGCTTGCAATCAATACACACGTGGCTGTTGTGAACACCCATACTCTGGTTTCTGATGTCCATCATGACGTTGTGAACATCCACACCCTTGTACTCGATATGAGATGGGTCTGGTAGTTTCTTCAATACGGGAGATACGACGAAGGCTGCGGACTTTGAGCTTGCGGATTGTTAAGACGAAGAAGAGCCACCCGTTTTTTGCCAAGGGTGGTTCGTGCACACCACCCTGAATCTTGTATGTGCCAATATTTCCATCGAATGACGCGCCCGGTGCTTACCATGTAACGGATATCACCCAAGTGACCCCCCCTCCCCCGTCTTTTCTTCTCCCTTCTACACGCTCATGAGATATGAACTCGTCCTCTGCCAGACATCTGGTAATACACCAAAGTGGAGTCGATCTCAGATGGGTATCTCTTAGAGGGAGACCGTTGTGGAGGATTTGTTGTCCGTGACGAACGCCAACGCGGTGACGTGGGCAGTTGGTGGGTTTGACAATTGCTGCTCCCATTGTGCCTTCCCCGTGGCCCTGGTTGGGTGTACTGTGTCCGAGGTGGTCAGGCCCGTCAGGCCGGCGACGACTCGCTCCGTCTCGCGGTTCGCGCGTCGCGGGCTGGGACACTGATCTGTAGAATTCACCAATAGAGTCGGAAAGGTCAAGTACACCGGCCTCTTTGGGATCTCGGCCTCCACGTTTCGCAAGCCGCGTCGTCAGCCACTGACACACCACCACGATCACCATTACATGTTCACCCACCTTGGACGTCGAGGGCGAGTTCTCTGGACCCCCGAAGGCTACAAGCGAGTGCGATGTCAAAATCGCCGTCCACTCTCCTCTCGGACGGAGCCTCTCCTGACTGCGAGGATGGCTAGACCGTAAGCGGATCGCGGGATACCAAAGGAGGGCTTCCTCCAATATCCTCAAACTCATAGACGGACTGAGGGAAATCGAGAAGTATAACGCAATCGTCTGCCTGTCACTCCGTTTGGCATCGGCTCAGGGGGACCAATGGCGCCTCAATCCCTGGCCACTGGACTTCTGGTATGTCCTGTCCGGTACCGAGATCATACCACGCCCGCAACTGAAATATCGCTGGGACGACAGTATCTTCGGAACCCCCCCGGGGAAAGGATACTGGGAAACCTCAAACCGCAAGAGTGGTTTCAGATAAGGCCGACGCTATCTGGGGTGAAAGTTAGGGGAGATTGTCATCTATAAGGCTGCCAGTTGTGGCCACCTCCAAGTCTGAATCAGGTATTGGCGTTGCTCGACGAACATATATGATCCTATTGTGTATATCAAGCAAGTAATAGGAGATACGTGTAGGAAAAATGAATGAAGATAGGATCTTGAACGTGTCTATAGGCCATTCGGCCCTTGCGTCGCGAGTCAATACTCTCGCGTGTACCAGAATGCTGTTGCGTCGTTTAAACATGAAAGAATGTCCTCTATTCCAGGCCGTGCGTTGCGATCTTCCAGCCAGCATAGCTCGATGGTTCTCCACAGCTCGTCGTTGAACCCGAGTCGTGTCGCCCCATCCGGTTTCTTCGGTCGATCCCCCTCAGTGATCGCATTGATGACAAGAATGTCCGACTCAATTTCGACGTACGGGCGGTGTCCGCATAGAACCTAGGGCACACCCGGTTAACTGCACAAAACAACAAATCAGCTCACACAAACGCGTACCTCATATATAACCATGCCGAGAGCGTAGCAATCGGACTGCTTCGTTGGCCTATTCTCCTCCGATTGTGGCATCCCGAACCTGTCTGGATCCAGCAGTTCAGGGCTCATCCACCGGTATGTCCCCCCTTCAGTGAATGACACCAGTGTGTCATTCGAGATCAACGACACTTGAGATGTCGCGGCAGACGCATGAGTCACAATGCCGGTGATAGTTGAAAGGCCGAAATCGGCAATGCACGCTCGCCGGTTCTCGTTAATAAGGATGTTCGCCTTGATATAACAGTGAGAAGTATATAGATATGCGATTTGAGAGAACACATACACCCTTCAAATCTCCATGGACAATGCGGAGGTCGTGCATATACTTCAACCCATTTGCAACATCAATCAGCTGGACAGTGGATCAATTAGGCTCCAGCTGAGGTCAAGTGTAACACACGTACCAGCTCAATCCGGTTCGTGTGTTGATCTTTCCCAACAAACTCGTTGATGTTTCCATTCTCCATCCACGCCGAGACCATCGCGAAGCGCTGGTTACTCACTGTCACTCCGATCAGCGGTAAGATGTTCGGATGCCGGAGGTGTTTCCAGGCTACACCCTCTCGGCAGAATCTCTGTAACATATTCGTCCGTGCGGTCATGGTAATACAAGCAGAAGACTCACACTGAGAATGAGATCGAGGTCACTCGTGATGTACACACGCACGACCTTGATAGCCACCCGACGCCCTTTGTATGTACCCTGTGATACATTTGCGTAGCCGCCACTTGCAACCTCCATGGACCCCTCCAAGCAATCTGGGATGTGCATGGACTTTGGGATCACGCGGTGTCGGCCGCATGTTTTGCAAAATTTATTGAACAGCCTTAGTCGGTCCCGATCTGACAGGGCATGGTTCTCCAATTGCTATGGTTCGCGTTAGTCTTGGGGGAGAGTAAGGGAGGCGGAAGAGCCTGCCTTGTCCATTTCGTTAACAATTCTCTCGATTTCCGGTTCTGGATCTCGTAAAAACTGGAATAGAGAGGTGATGCGTGGGAGGAATCTTCCACGTTGTTGTCCTGTTTCAATGTTAACGTTCAGGGTCTTTCGTTTCCTGTGTTTTAAGCGCTTCTGTTACCTGTCGAGAATAGCTCGCGCATGGCGGGAACTTCCCCTCGCTTCGCTGCATCTTCGTTCCAACAGGTCGTAATCATGTCCCATACTCTACGCCGCAACCACCGATTCGCATCTTGATTTTTTGGACGCAGGGGTCGCCCCCCAGATTGAATGCGGGAAGTGACAGCGTCGTAGTCATCAATCCCATCATATGGCAACACGCCGGTGAGGACCTGATAACAATGAGTTAATCGCATAAAGTATCACTCTGTTTCCTAGCGGGAGGAGGAGCATACTGTAAAGGAAGTCATTGCAAGAGAATATACATCACTTTCTTTTGAAGCGGGGTTGATGCTATCAGTAACCATTGAGCTCCGGAAAAATCGTTCCGGGGCCATATAACGGGCGGTTCTTAGCTTAAACTTGCGGTAATCGAGATTGTAGAGTTCACTTGCGATCCCGAAGTCTCCAAGGCACGCACTGTCATCTCGAGTAATCAGAATGTTGTCCTGGATGTACAAAATATCAACGTACAGGTCAGCACACAGCCCGTTCTGTTTCACCCACCGGAGCGATACAACCGTGTAGAATATCTAGGCCGTGAAGATATGAGAGGCCGTCGCAGACGCCTGCAAGCTTTTGCCAACATGATCAGCGGCGTAACCTGTCCGTTTCAGTGGATCCATACTAGCATTAGCCGATTGGCATCCTGATTCTTTTTCATGTACTGCATGACATTTCCGTCTGGCATCCATGGGCTCATGATGCAGAGCGGATACAGCGTCTCCGAAATCTCAATGATGGGGAGTATGTTCGGATGGGACAGGTGCTTGGACCCTTCGACTTCATGGCAAAGGGTCTGGCGTGAAGCATGCTGAGTTTAACTCTGATTAAAAAGGGAGTCACGTACCCTTTTGACTTTCTCCAACCGGTCCATCACCCGTGTCCGAACTATCTTAATACATACCTGGTCCCCATGATAATTTCCCTTCCAAACATCCACGAATCCAAGGGGCTCGAATCCCGGCGATTCATCACACAGTTCTACATCGGGGAATATTTGTGATCCACAGATGAGGGCGTGGGCATAAAGTCTGAACCATGGGTACTGGTAGGGCCCGTCGTGGGAATATCTTTCTATGCCCTAACCAACAGCGGCTTCAGGGGGCGAGAGAAGGCTTGATGATGACAAGATACCTTGGAAAACGTTTCCGCCAATATTGCTGCATCCCCTGAGGACAGGCTCGTCGGAGATCTTCCAGTCCTTGAGGCCACTTCGGAGACCCTGTCTGCATACCTCTTCTCCACTTGCCAGTCACGGTGTGTCGGACATGGGACAAGGGATGTGCGCATGAAGTCTTTCGCCAGTCTCGTCATCTTGTCGGGATCAAGCGAGGCGAAGTCAACTAAATCATCCATTTATCAGCTGCCACCACTCGTGTTCATGTCGGTTGGTGGCTCACTCGCATGACATTCTATGATACCACCGACTGCCTGCTGAGGTGGGGGCATCGCGGCGATGGGAAGAGAGGTTTCTGGTCAACTGTTGGTGTTACAGGGAGATATGTACCCTAGCCTCGCGGAAACCACGCCGTTCCCTCACCGTGGCCACGAGAGTTGCCTGAATCGGACACTGACGTCGTCAATCGCGCGATCTCCCGAAGGTCGGGCGCTTCCCCGAGGACTCTCAATTAGTCCTCGCGCGACCTCAACTCGCCATCTTCTCTGTCTGAGTTTTCCTGCAAGTATCAGGGTCGGCTGCCACGTATTGTGTCCGAGAATCGCTGCGGATTGGGGTGGCAAACCCGCAGTCCCAGCCGCCGGGCAACGGAGTCAGTTGTGAACAGGCAGCGAAGGGAACAGTGGAGTCTTCGGAGACGGCGTGACCGCCTTTTCTTCTCTCCCGTCCACTACGCATGAAAGTGGCCT
>Ga0307517_10013145_pt1 | contig 11273 bp, 17 predicted proteins | sample 23_EM_MG_FD_194515 | JGI IMG/M metagenome (GOLD analysis project Ga0307517, IMG submission 194515) | Populus trichocarpa ectomycorrhiza microbial communities from riparian zone in the Pacific Northwest, United States - 23_EM | ecosystem: Host-associated > Plants > Roots > Unclassified | place... | reverse complement strand
AGAGAGAGAGAGAGAGAGAGAGAGCAAAAATAACGCATCAGAACAATTACTAAAGCTTAAAGAACTTGAAATTTCTAAAAAAAAGAAGGAATTATCAGAATTAGAGAAACAATGAATTAATATTGAAAAACGAGGTTTTTATATTTTGCCATTATCATTATTATTTATTTTTCCAATTTCAGAATTTTTTTACAAATTAATCACAAAAGATAAAAATAAACAAAATTTTGAATTCATGGAAGAATATTGAAAAACATTTTTCAAAAATATAACAGAAAACAAGTTAAAAAGCATAATTGTTTATATTTTTATACCCATTTTTTTAGGTATTTTACTTGCTTATGTAGATAATAAACTTAAACCATGAAGCAAAGAAGAAAAAGGAATTTTTAAAAAAATAAACATTCTTAAACAAGAAATAAAACAATACGGACAAATAATTAACGAATAATATGACATGATTTAATTGAATAAAAGAAAAAGTAACAACGGTAATTTCCAAGACAGCAAAAGTTGCTTATGATGGAGCAGTAGGATTTATAAAAGGTGGATTTATCGGAGCAGGCAAAGCAGTATTAAAATCAACGGTAGGAAACGCTATTGGAATTCTTGATGACTTAAACCAAGATGACAAGATTGCTGATTTAGAAAATGCAAAAATAGGCTTACAAAAATCCACATCTCTTTTAAACGGACAAATAACAGATATCTCAGCTGGATTAGAGGAAGCAAAAGGCAAAAATTTACAACTAGGAACTGAATTAAGTAAAGTTAAAAACGAATTAACCAAAGCCACAGGGGAAAATAAAGAACAATTAAAAATTCAAAAACAAGCCTTAAATCAAGCAATAGAACAGATAAACACTGTTAAAGACCAATTAAACACTGCCAAATCAGCTTTACAATCGCAAATTAACGAACAACAAAACCAAATTAACGCTGCTAATAATGCCATTAACATCATCGGTGATAAACAGCTTGACGAAACTAAAAAACGAGAAGCATTACAGAGAATAGTTGAGGAGGAAAAAGAACGCTTAGAAAACTTAGAACAGCGCATGAATATTTTTTCTGAAAGATTAGAAGCAAACGAGCAAAAAATCAATGAACATACTCAACAAATTAACTCATTAGAACAAAAACATAATGAATTAGATAAAAAAATAAATGAGGAAATCAAAGCTCGTGAAGACCTAGAACAAGAAGTTAATAAAAAAGAGGAGCGTTTAAAACAAGTAGAAAAAGAATTAGAGGAACAACAGAAAGAATTAAAAAAACAATCTTTTAAAAACAACTCTAACGAGGATAAATTTGCTAAACTGCTTAAATATACCAGTTTAAAGGAACAACGCAAGAAATTATTAAAAGACCTTGATAAATACGATGATTTACCACCTACTAAAGACATTTTAAAAGATTTAGCATTGAGCAAAAAAGTTAAGAATGCTGAGGGTAAGGAAATTAAATTATTGCCACTTTCTGACAAATCTAGTTGAGCCAAACATTATTCTCAAGAGGAATTAGCTGAAATGGGTTGAGAATTAATTGACCCTGAGGAACAAGGTTTCACTTTTGATAAAGATAAAATTGGTAAACTAATTGAAAGCAATTTTTCCCTAGCAAGTCTCTCAATCGTTGATGCTTATACAAGAGACAAGTTAATAAACAAACTAACTAAAGATGCTGATTTACTAGCTGAAGTTTGTCAAGAATTAAACCTTCAAATCCCTCAAGATGAGGAGAAAAAAGAAGCAACCGAAAAACCTAAGGAAGGACAAACATTAGATGCTCCAACTAATCAATCTCTCAAAAAACCATTACTAGAGAAATTAAAAGAAATTCCTGGAGCAACTGCTGCTCTTAATTTTCCGTGATGAATATATCTTTTAATCGTCATTGCTCTTTATCTTTATCTAACAAGAAATAAAAATAAACCTATAAATAATTATTCTCTTGATAACCAAGATAAACCCAAAAAAATAGCTAATAAACAATCCTTACTAACTAACAATCAACTATTACTAATGTTGGGAGTAGTTGCTGTAATAGGATTAGGTTATTATTATCAAGATAAATTATTCCCTAAGACTGATAATAAAAAAGATGCTGAAAACAAAAAATCTCCTCAAACATCTCAAGGAGAAACAAACTACGGTAATGTTGATTTAAGTTTAGTTTCGGAAGATATTAAAGCCCAATTTACTAGAATTACAACACAAATTAACCAACAACCAGTCAGCAGTAAAAGTTTTAGTAAAATAACTATTGATGATATTGATGATTTAACTGTTAAAGAATTGTTCCCGGGTTCTTATAAAGTTAGTGGTAATTATTATCTCCGTTTGCCTCTTTCTAACCAAACAATCAAATTAACCAAAGAATATATCGACCTTTACAAAGATAAATTAAAAGCTGAATTTAAATCTAAATAACTTTATTCCAAATTTTATTCTTCTCATCTGTTTCATAATAATAACCATAAACAAAACCAGCTATAGATATTTTTGAGAATTATACTTCTAATTCTGCCGGCAGTATAGCCGAGAGCTTACACATTATTCATTGATAACATTGGCTCATTAAAGATTTTTAATTCTGGTTATCATCCAGCAACTTTTTAAAAATTCAAATATTTTTATTAGTTAAAGTTTTTAGATCTTTAGGATTTTCTGAACCTAACACCTTCTAAGGAACCTATGTCTGGTCTGACTTTTACATCATGTTATCCACTCTGTGCCGATTGTATGCGAAAGATCCAAAGGTTCATCTATTAAGTGCTAGCTTTATTTAGCTTTGTCATTTCTTAGGAGGGCACTATTATCTTTAACATTTTTATTTTTTCTTATTTATCCTAATCAAAAGTCTAGTTACTAAGAACCTTCTTTTCACATTATTAACTTTCTAGTTTGACGGAAAGTTGATTCCAATTCGTTTTACATTACTTATAGAAAAATGTTAGATAATATTTTGACTATTTATTGCTCGCTAAATAAACCTCTTATTATTTTCCTAATAAAATTAACTTTTTTTAAAGCTACTATAACAAGTTCCTTAAAAACTGTCAACAAAACACCTCATTAAATCTAACTAAAAACTCATAAGCTTAAATTCTCAACGAAATTACTAACAAAGATTTAAAAGCAAGTTTTTATTATTAATTACTAACTTACTTAATAAACTATCAACAAATTAAGCTTAATTATTAACATTACATAGTTTTTATGGAATTATTAATAATCAAAGCAAATTCTAAACAAAACTATTAAGAAAGTATGTTATTTACTTATTCTTTTTATTAAAACTCTAATTATTTTTACAACTATAAAAAATTTCACCGCAACTTTTTAACTTTTTATAATTATTATGGCTAGATAATGTGGAAAAACTTTTACTAATAATTAATGAGCTATCTTTTAAAAGCAATATAAAACATTATATATAGACAAAAAGGAGTAAATAAAAGTAGATAATCAGTCTAAATTTAAAGGGTTAAATAATTGTGAACATTTTTAGCAAAGTGTTCACAATTTTTAGTTAACATAGTTAAATTTTAGTGTTTTATTAGTTTTTTTAACCTTTATGTCTATATGAAAGTATAGAAATGAAAAATAAAACTTTAACAAATAATCCTAGCGGAGAAAATACTTTGGAAGTTCCCGTTGTTAACTTCCCACTTAATAAACAACAACCAAATAATAAAGACTGAATAACTATTAGCGGTGTGGCTACTAGTCAAATAAGAAATAAATCCACTACTGATACTCCAGCTTATATTTTTTTAAGGCAAAAGAATAATAAACATAGTCTTAAAGAATGTGTTGAGAATAAATGTAAGTCTTGTGAAATACCAGTTATCTTTCGTATTAAGCAAGATTATCAATTTATTAAACCTAACATTAACAAGGGAGATAATTTACAACTAGGGGGATATTTTGCGGACACACACAAGCCAAGACCATCATTTACAGCTTATTCTTATCAAAACTTAACTGCTACTAATCATGAATAAGAAGCGGAGCAATTATGTCTATGAATTAGTTGGAAAAATAACAGCTAAACAGCTGAAAAAAGATAAGTTAGACAATCCATTCTACAAATTAATAGTCAACATTGAAAACAAAACTGAAGTAGATATTATCAATGTATTTCCTAATCTGGAAAAAGCTTGAATAAACATTGCCAATAGTAAATTTCATGGCAAAAAATATCTCTTTTTTTGCAAAAACTATATGGGTAATTATAGTTTATTAGATTGACAAGAATTATAAACCACCATGGATAATCTCAACCTTATTTTAACTACTCTTTTTGTAGTAGAAAATATGCTATTAATTGCTGCTTTATTTATCTGATTAAACCGAAAATGCCAAACTTGTGCTAAAGTTAAGTGTTTAGAGCGAATATTTAACAAAACTTGCCAAAGTTGTCAAGAAAAAGAAAACAAACCCAATAAGAAATTTAGATTTTAACACTATGAATAAATCAAAACTAAATCAAAAATGCCAAATCTGTCCAAGGCTAGCAGAGAAATTAATAATTAGTCATAATTTTCTGCTACCTCTATGTTTAGAACATGAAAAACGATTAGAAAGCAAATATGGAGCGATTAAACCATTAATTCTAAACTTTTTACAACATGAACAATACAAAAATTAAATCCCTAACAAATATAAAAATTATCCAAAAAACTGATAAAAACTTCAATGATTATTACATTATTTTTAACCAAGCTGGCACTAATGAAGCTTATTTTTGTTGAGAAAAGACTATCAAACACGGTTGAGATGAATTTAGTAAGAACTGAATGAATGTAACTAGAATTGAGTTAGAATATGAACCAACTGAAAAAGGCAATAAAGTCATTAGTATTATTACTCATGACCAATCCTTAGACGCTTTTATTTAAACCTTATGAATAACAAACTAAAAAAAACCATAAACAATCAACTACAATCCTTAGATAAACAATTAGAAAACATTCGCAATTGACAAATTGAACCAGATGAAGATATGTGAGACAGCGATTATTATTACGATTTATTGGATGAATTAAAAGAAATAGTAAATTTTTTAGAAGCTGATAAAGGATTATTAGAAAACTTAGAAACTTGACAGAATAATAACGAGAATGAAGATGATGAATAATGAAATAGAAGTTATTTTAAAATTAGCTGAAATTATTAAAGAACAAGAGCAAATAATCACAGTTTTAAGAAATAGATTAGAAACCAAAGAATATGAATAAAGAAATGCTAAAAACATATGGTAAAACCAAAAAATAACCACTTAAAAAAAGAAATCAATTTAAAATGTGCTACTTGTCAAAGTATTTATCAATTATTAGAAACCTTAAAAGGTAATAATGATAATTGTGCTGATAATTGTTGACAAAAGTGAGAAAAAATTTTAGCTGATTATCACAATAAAGAAATAATGGATTATTTAAACAACCAAGATAATCTTGAGGATGATGAATAACCTTAATTAGAATGCTTTAAATATTATGAATAAAACAAATCAAAATAAATCATTAACTAGTTATCTAAAGTATTTAAAAAGAAGAGACTTATCACTTAATACTATTAGAAACTATTATTATGTAATAAAAAAGTATTTAAAAACTGCTAGAGACTTTACTACTGCTAATTTAAAAGCCTACATTAAAAAAAGTTTAAATAAATTATCTCCTACGACTTGTCAAGAGAATTTAAATGTTTTAATTCTTTATGCTAAATATTGCCAAACAAAACGAATAAAAAAGGAAGAAATAACCCGAATTATTCCCAAATTTCAACAAAAATTTTTCCCAACCATCACTTGGGAAGAATTAGCGCAATTAAAAAAAGCTCGTTTTGAAAAACAAGAAACTATTTGACAACGCAATAATCTCATTTTGGATATACTTTTTTTTACCGGAATAAGGGTTAGCGAACTAACTAATTTACGACATAGTGATTATGCGAATGAAATGTTAAAAATCCTTGGTAAAGGTAATAAATATCGGTGAGTTTTTGTTGTTCCATGACTAAGAGAAAAATTCAACACTCAAAGCACGAGTTATTTTTTTAAAAATCAATTAAAAACTAAAATCTGACGTCATTATATTACGGGTATTATTCACCAACGAACTATTTTAGCTGGAATAAAGAAAAATTTTACTGCTCATTCCTTTAGACGCAGTTTTGCTACTATTTTGAATAATAATGGGGCTAAATTAACTTCTATTCAGAAATTTTTAGGACATGCTCGTTTAGAAACTACTGCCAACTATATTCATAACGATTATGACACTTTATACGATGATTACCAAAAACTGTGAAATAATCAATCCAAAACTAACCTTCACAAACAATTAAATTCTGCTTCTAGCCAGTAAGAAATTATTGGCTACGAGGAGAAGTTAATCTCCATAATGAAAAAGTTAGGTTTAACATCCTTAAGTGGGTCAATTAACGAATGACGGCGAAAAAACCAATGCCATAACCTAAATTGGCTAGGGAGAGAAATGGTGCTCTCTCGTAATAACGACGACTAACTTTTTACTTTGCCAAAATGATAATTAGAGTTTTTACTTCTCCCTAAAAAAAAAAGGAGAGAATATTACTTTAATTACGACAAGCAAACATGGGGGAAGAGTAGCATTTTTTTAGTAAATCTTTTTGACCAACTACACTATTATATAATCTTATTATAAGATATCAATTGAATATATACTTTAGTATATCAATTGAATATATAGAATAACTATCTAGAATAGTTATATTGGCTTTTTTGTTTTGTTCTCTAGAGCTTTATGTTAGTTCATGTTCTAGTTATACTCCTTAAAAATGGTTCTAAAAATAGTTAAGCTGAGAAAAAATACTAAGGTTTTTAAAAATATCAGAATTTAATTAGCTAATTTTTGTCAAAAATAGTCTCTAAAAATGTGCCTATATGCAGCACGGTATACAGCACGGTATACTGACTATTTTCTAAAGCATTAAATACTAAAACCAATTCATAGAAACTAACTGATAACTAAAAGTCTCTATACAAAAACACTAAAAAAACATGAATAACAAATATTTAACAATTGGAATAATCGTAATTGGATTAAGTCTTTATTTAAAAGATAACTACCTTAAACCAACGAATAACCCTTATGAAAAAACCATTATTTAAATTTAAAACTAAAAAGAAAGTTGCTAAAGAAGTAATAATCAAAACTAAGAAGCCCATCATTAAACACGTTGACAAAACTATTACTGAAAACCTAAAAAAGAAAGTTTTTCCTTATATCATTAACGATATAATCAATGCCTGTCATACTGCTAAAATTGGTGAAAGTATTAGAATAGGTAAATTAGGACGTTTAAAAAAAGCTCGTCGTCAAGGAACAGTTAATGGAATTTCTTATAATACCATTACTTATTCTTTTAAAGCTTTTTCATTACTTAAAAACAACTAACTATTATGATAACTAAAAAAGAATGATTACTCTTAATCGCTGTTGGTTCGGCTTATTTATATTTCTATGGAACGGAAAAACTTCCTTTTAAAGAATATTTGGATAAATTGCCCTTAATTGGCTCCGGTATTTATGCCTTAGGATTTATGAGTAATCTTGCCAAATAATTTAAATCTAATACTTTCTATGACTTTTAAAAACACTAATGACCAACAACTTACTACTAATAAAGGAGGATTTGTTAATACCTTAGCTGGTTATTTACCTTTACTCCCCTTAGTCTTAGAACAACTGACCGGCCAAAGTATTCCTCAAGCCAAAGGAACTTTAGCCGAAATATTAAATTGTTTACAACGGTTAGAAACTAAAATTGATAACTTAGAACGTAATTGTGACCAACAATTTACTTTACAAGAACAACAATTAAACAGCATTCAACAAGTAACTAAATTAGTTTCTACTGAAAAAACCAAAGCCATTCATTTTGGCAAACAAAATCTTATCACTGAAACTGAATAATAAAAACCTATGTTTAACGATATTAACAACGCCCTTAACAATACTAACAAAGAATTACAAGCCATTAAAAAACTGCTTGAAAACAACAACAATCTATTACAACAATTATTACAAAAAAAATAACCCTTTATGCCACTAAATCACAATTTTAAAGAACAAATATTTAATTACACTTCCAGCACTGCCATTGCTTTGGTTGGTGTCTCATGAGTAATAATGTTTTATTCAATTATCAAAAATCACAACAAAAACACTTAAAAGCTATGTTTACTAAAAAAAACAAATCTGAAAACAACCAACAAAAAAATACAACTGAATCATGAATTAATGGTAAATTAGCTTCTTTTTTAATCGGCACGGCCATTGGAGCTACTATTTATCAATTCAAAATCATTCCTAAAATTATTAACTATTTCAAAAAACCAACTCCACCTACTGATAATGCCTATCAAGGAGGTATTAATTAACATCCAAAAACACTAAAAAACATGCTCAACAAAATTCAAGAACAACTTAAACAAATCAATATTACCCAAGCGATTATTTTCTCTTTATTAGGAGCAACAGCTTATCATTTGTATCAAAGTTATCAAACTAAAAACTAATTTCTTAACATGATTACTTGCTGCGAAATTGCTTTAACGCTCAGTATTACTAACATAATTACCCTAGCTATTTTTGCTAATTATTACATTCGCTTAAAAAATCTCGCCTTAGAATTAAAGAAAAAAAACGGCTACGAACAACACCAAATTAACGAAATAAAGCAAGAAATTCAAAAACTAAAAAATTATGAACCCAATTAAACAAATTGACTATCCTAACTATCAATCAAGCAATGATGATATTTTTGACAAACTAATCAAAAGAATTCGTGCTTTACAACTTATTATTGACAAGAATAAACAAGCTTGAAAATACTTGCTATATGGCTCAATAATGATTATCTTAGGTGTGATTACTTATTTATCTACTTATGGCATTTAACAATTGATTACCCGATTGAAAGGGAGCACTTAATAACTTTTATGATGAAAGATTAAAAACTGCTATTGATGAAAAATCACAAGAATATAAAGAAATATTAACTAAATTTCAGCAAGATAATAAACGTTTTCAAAACATAGTGATAATAATTCTGCTTACTGGTTTAACATTAACAACTATTCATTATTTTTGAAACGAAAACCCCAACCATGCCTAAAACCGAAACATTCATTGAAGAACTTAAAAGAAAACAACAAGAGGGCAATTTAAAACCCAGCCAAATTAAAGAAAAAGAACTAAAGTTTAGACCACCGCTCCCACCTAAAGCCGAGCCAAAAGATAATTTACCGGATAATGCTCCGAAAAAAGTTGCTAAAGATTTTAACTATAAAACATGATTGCTACTGATTGGAGCAATGGTATTAACCATTTATTTACTTAAAGACTCTAAATAATATGAAACCTAACTGAAAGAATATTCACTTTGATTTTACTGATGAATTAGTTAAAGAATGACAAGAACAAGGATTCACTTTTGAACAAACTGCCGACTGAATAAATATTGGTTTAAAACCTACTGATGTTTATTATACCGGTTGACTAAGAGATTGTAAAAATAAAGATAGCGAATGAGTATTAAATTATGGTGATGATGAATTATTAAGAACAGAATATAAACTCTATCAAATTAATTACTTAGACAATCTAAATCCTCTTCACCATAATCCACATAAACCTTTTTTTACTACTACTAAACTGTTAATCATTACTAGTTTAACCCTCCTGACTATTTACTTACTAACTAACTAAACATCATATGAAATATAAATTACAACAACTAATAACTTAAACCATGTTTATTATTACTAACCATTGATTAAGAAACTTAACCGAACGAGAGTGAAGTAATTTAATCCGAATACTTTGTGATAGTGCTTATTTTAATCATCGTCATTGAGCAATAGTATTTGATTTTAAGATTCACGAATATTTTTTTCAGTCACATCATGGTATCACCAAAGAATTAATTACTAAATTTTTAAACCAAATTACTAACATTGATGATGAAACCATATTAATTAGCAATTTAATTAAATTAATTTTTCGTAAATCAAAACATTATCAACCTGCTAATGATAATCCTAACGAAGAAACAGAAATTGATTTTTTAACATTTAATCCTCAATGTCCTGGTGGAAGATTACCAATCGCTACTGAAACTGATTTAATTTTAACCGAGGAAGATATTAAGGAACAAGATATAGAAATGATGAAAAAGAAAGGTAGTATTATTAATGACGGCAAAGCCATTAGTCTACTGAATTTATTATCACAACAACGAATTAAATATCAACAAGAATTAGCACAAAAAGACCAAACCATTGCCAATATGGAAAATGCCCACGAAGCTTTTTTAGATGCTCAATTATACTTTTATCAACAAGCCAAACCAGATACTTTTTCACAATTTGAAGCTTCTAACCCTCCGGCTCTTGAAATAGGACATTTTCTTAACTTCCTTGAAAGCCAATGACAGAATAAAGAACAAGAATCAAAGTCATTAGCTAAACAAAACCAAGCCTTAAAGATACTAGCTAAGCATCGTCAAGAACAACTTTCACAAGAGAAATATGCCTTGATTACTCTCGCTAAGAAAAAGATTAAAACTAAAAAGGAAGCAACTGAGTTATTAAATAATTTACAAACTAAATGAGAAAGAGAAAATGAGAATTATAAAGTAGAGAACGGTGAACTTGAAGCAAAAATAGATGATTTGAAAAGCCAGTTAAAAACTCAGTCTAATCGATTGAAAGAATCAAAATCATTATCTAAACAAAACAAAGAATTAACAATTAAACTTCAAACTAAACAATCAATGCTAAATCATCAAGATAAATTACTGGCAGATATTAATCACTCAATAGACGAATTAGATACTAAATTAGAACAAGCCAATAGTCTAATAACAGAGAGAAATAAAGAAATAATTCGCTTGAATGAGGATTTAAACCTCGCTGAAAGATATTTATGAGAGTATGAAAAAAATAATTCTAGTTCTAAGGTTGCTTTTGCTAAAAAATACTGAAAAGAAGCCTTGGGAGTAGGAACACTATCACTCTTTGCTTACCTAATAATAAAGGAATAAAATTAACATATGACTAAACTAAACAATACTAAAGATATTAATAATCAAGAGAGAGAGAGAGAGAGAGAGAGCAAAAATAACGCATCAGAACAATTACTAAAGCTTAAAGAACTTGAAATTTCTAAAAAAAAGAAGGAATTATCAGAATTAGAGAAACAATGAATTAATATTGAA
>Ga0307517_10013144_pt1 | contig 11274 bp, 12 predicted proteins | sample 23_EM_MG_FD_194515 | JGI IMG/M metagenome (GOLD analysis project Ga0307517, IMG submission 194515) | Populus trichocarpa ectomycorrhiza microbial communities from riparian zone in the Pacific Northwest, United States - 23_EM | ecosystem: Host-associated > Plants > Roots > Unclassified | place... | reverse complement strand
TTTCCAGAGTCGTCTACGCAACTCGAATTCTCGCGATTCCTGGACCCGATTCCAGGACCCAGTGAAGCGGTCAGCGGGTAGTGCAACTTACCTCCTCCCCACATTCTCCCCGGCGCGTGTTGGTGGATATTCGCCAGCTGGGTGCGATTGTTCTTCCACCCTGTCTTCTTGACTGCGACTTCAACCAAGAGTCAGCGAGTCGTGCTATGAGGAACATCAGAGGACTCACCGTATCTCCGTGATCTCTTCCAGGTCTGCCATGGTGGGTAAAATCGATTCGGTTCGCCGAGGGAGAGAAATAAGATGAAAGGAGTGGTTAAGGGCGGTGTGCACCGAGCAGCTGAGCTGCCACGGTGTAAACACATTCCCAAACAGTCCCTCGCGTCAGATGCGTGTTAACCTTCACCCTTCAACATTTCAATCTTCAAGCATCGGCGCAGCCCGATTCAATAGCCCTCGTGCCATGGACTGGAAAAGGAGAAATTTAGCTGCACACATTTGACCGGTCCCATTTGGCTAATCTGACGGATGGATGGTGAACAAGCGGTCCCGCATGAGCTCAAGGGCGGCTCCGACCACAGTTCTAACCTCACTGGCACCCTCCCTATTTACTAAGTCGCGGCGGAATATCCGGTGCGCTGCCTACTGCATAGGGACAAGCGCAGCTACGGTAGGAGCTGGGGAGGGATTTCATGGGATTGGGTGATTTGGACTTTTGCGAATATCGTGGTGGCAGGTTCCGGGGGAGTTCCCGGATCGGTCCGACCACTTACCGACCGGGTTGATCAACCTCATTGACGCGGAGGTAGGAAAACAAAAATATCGTTGCCGTGACCAAGATGAGGTACAGAGTCCATGAACATGGACTGAATTTCTCGTAGCTTATTGAACAGTCAAGGTTCTGCACAGGAACCAATGGGTAGAGGTGTGGATATTATGGTGAAGCTTCGATTTCAAGATGGGCATTGAAGGAGGACAGTGCACCGTGACGAGCGCAGAACCGGTTCACCACAAAGCCCAGACCCTCCGGCCTACCACGGATTTTGGGACGGCGGTCAAAACTATCGCCAAACTTCCCACACCCGCACTCACACCTCCCGACAGGTACCTTCCAGAATCTCGCTCAAGTCGACTGAACAAATCTTCAAATGCACGCAACGCTGTCACTTCACTTCGATGCAAATGCAATTAAGCATAAACTGCTACACATAACGTGATTCGAGATAATAGAAAAACAGATGACGAGATAGGGCAACGAGAACGGGTCGAAATGGAGAAGGGATGGAACCCAAGTGCATGTAAAAATCTACTACAAGCAAAAGCAGCAAGAGAGGGTGGGTCCGAAAAAAACAAACATGATACGTCGGGCATGACCCGAATGATGTGAAAGAACGCGATTGATGGAGATCCTGGGGTAGAACATTTATGGCCGCGCTGTAAAACAAACCCAACGGTCAGATACAATGAACCCCATAATCAACGTAACGCAACATCACGTACCGAGCTGCTCCTTCCGGTAGTACCAGAAGTAACCGACGACGATGACGATCTGACACACCAGCGCGATCCAGAACGGTACCGATACGAATGGACTATGTTTGAACCCGCTCCCGACGTTCCACAGAGCGAAGTCGGGGAACACCAGTTGTACAGGAACAGTTGGTTTGGCCACAATGACGACGATGGAGCCCAACATCTGTGAGATGGCGAGTGTTGCGCAGACGTGGAGACGTGAGAGGGTTTGGAGAAGGATCATGCCCAAACCAACACCCTGGACGGCATCGAGGACTCCCAGCCAGAGCCACAAGGAAACACTAATCCAGGGTCCAGCACCTCCCGCCCATGGGACGTACAGAGCGACAGAGGAGACACCCCAGAGCATCTACGTGAAAGTTGATGAGCCCCGAGAATCAAAGATGTTTAAATGTCTCTTACCTGGCACCAACGCGGCGCGCCGATACCAACTGCGAACATGGCGAGGAACCACGTGTGGATCTTGCTGAGCCAGGTGAGGAATGCGAGGATGGCGCCCCATACGCCGACGAAGAAGGCAGCAACGAGGATGAGGACATAGATGTCCTTGAGCTCGTTGTTCCACAAAAAGGCCCAGTTCTTTCCATAAGCCTGGGAAAGGGCGGATTAGAGATGTAGGGCAGACGACCAAATTTCACTCACCGGGCTCAACCAGTAATCGCGGAGCACCAACGAGAAAAGGAACCACAACACGAGCTTACGACGGAAAAGCGTTCTGTAGAAGTTGGGAACCCCCGGTGGCGTCTGACGGTAGTACTCTGCGTTCGAGGTTAGCCCAATGATCAAACTTCCTGAACGGGTTCACAGATAGATGACTGACCTGGAAGTCCACGCAACAAAAGGATCATGAAGAGGAAGCTCAAAACCGAAAGCGGCCAAACGATGCAAACGATCCACCATGGAGGAATCGATCCAGGCGGCGCACTATTCAGCCTGTCACCCCAGTACCACAGTGCGGCGACCCAGATCTGTTGAGAACCCTGGACGATACACGCGCGAAGGATCCATACTTCCGTGGCGGCTCCGGCTTCTTCACCGAAGTTGAGACCGAAGAAGGCGAAGCCGGCGGCGGAAGCAGTACCATACGCAGCGGTCGCGATGGTGGAAAGGATATCGCGCGTAGGAAGCAAGCTCGGGTGGACGTAGGGAAGCCCAATAAGGAGAAACGCGACACCGAAGAAGAACCAAGGAAGGGAAAGAACCCAGATCGAAGGCTTGAAACGGAAGAGCAAGTACCAAATGACCGAGGCAGCGAAGAATACCGCGCCGATGAGGTACAGTTGGATGTTGGTTTGTCCGCTCGAGCCGGAGAGCAGCACAATCTGGTAACTGGTCGCGCTCAACATCTGTAAAGTGATCAATCGTCACGATAACCCCAAAACACATGACCGGGGGAAAACGAACCTGTCCGAATGCTAAGATGATACCGTATAACGGCCAGCCGAAGAGTTCCCTGGACAAGAACACCTGCAACCTAGACGGGATGACAAGTGTGGTGCCCCCAGCATCTCCCCCTTCGAGCATTCCCATCTCATTAACAAACGACGGAGCTGGAAGAAAAACTAAGTAAGAGTGAATTATCAACAGGAGAAGCCACTTACAATCAGGTCTCGTCGAGTAGAAACTCGATCGCGATGCGCTCGAATCGTAGAGCGAGTCACGTTGGGACCTCAAACTTGCTGCACTCTGGCGCTTATTCACCTTGACCTGGTCGAAGAACGCCTCCTCGCTCTTGGTTAAGAACTTCTCGATAGATAGCTCGTCTTGAGAGTTCTTCGAGTCCAACGCACGCAGTTTGGCAACGAACTCTGCGGTCACACCACCATCCGCGTCCGTGAACTAACCGAGAGGGAAGAATTGTCAGCAAATGTGAATATCGTTCGCCAGAAAGCAACCGCATACCGTCTCCATAGCCTTGTTCAGGGGCGAATTCTGCTTCTCATCTACGATCGTCGCGATCGACCCGGCGGAAGAAAGCCTCGAGGTTGTTGAATACTGGCTGAACGGCCGCGCGGTTAACGAGCTTTGCCCGTGATCCATGAACGGGTCTGGGACGCCTTGATTCTGACTAGCGAACTGCCTGTTGGCCTTCTCCAAGAAGGTGTTGTAAGCGACCGAGTTGCGGTTAGACGGGTCCACGGACATATCCGAGGCGACTGAGTCTCTGTTCGGTGTCAGGAGGGGTTGTACAACGGCGAGGTTATCTTGACTAGCGTTAGCGCTGCGCAAACCGGGACTGTCCATAGGGTGTTCCTGATCCCAGGCCGGTCGAGCTGGGTCATCCATGTGAATCGGGTTCCAATCTTCAACGTGCTGGATCGGCATCATTCCACGCGTGTCTCCATCCGTCTTCCTCCAAGCGTCCGACTCCGCGAGCCTCCGGCTAGCATGGATACTCCTCTTGTGGAAGTCTTCAGTACGTTGACGCCACTCGACGACGGGGAAACGCTGGACGGCAGAACGAGCACGAAGCAACTGGCGCTCCTTCTGGGTGGACTTGAGAGCTTTCTTGATCGTCTTCTTGAACTGGGACAACATGTGTTCCGTCGAAGTGGACTCGACAGGGAACCACTAACGAGATAATGAGCATAACTATAGAATACCTTGTATGATAATCCACGTACCCAACCAGGCATGAGACCAAGACCACCGAGTCGAGAACCAACACCGAGAGCACCCTTACGACCGAACTCGACCGCGACGAGACCGAAAGGTTCATCACGAGAGGGGATCAAGGCAAAGTCGGCTCCGCTGAACAAGTATGGAGGGAGAGCAGTGAACTCGGGCTTGGAGTGGACGCGGTCCGGGTAGAGTTCCATGAGGCGAGCCAGCTTCTCCGCGGCGAACTTTCCGTAGAGATCGATGACGGGTCCGACAGTGATGACTTGAATCGTCGGGTACTTCTCGAGCCTAAAAAAACGATCATCAGTTCGCATGCCATCGGGTGGGGAATATGGAGAACAAAAGAAAAAGAAAAAACTCACATAGCAGGCATGATATCCGCGATCAAATCGACTCCCTTCTGCTTCGACCAACGACCGACAAACACAAACAGGTCCGAGTTCGGGTTCTGTGCGATACCAGCCCATTCCTGCGCCTGTCTCTTAAACTCCGGTCGTTTAGACTCTGCCTCCTGATCGACCGCGATGGTCTTCGTCGAAACCGGCTGCGCGTCCAACGCCTCGATATCACTGGGGTCCGGATTTGGCAAGGAATCGACATGTTTGAGGGTCCAGAGGGCGGGGTAACGAGCCCAAGAACGTTTGCCATACTTATCCGACACACCTGCAACACCGATGGAGTTTTGATGAACGGAAATAAACGAGGCGGCGGCGTGGAGCAAGTTGAAGGTGTTCCCGAATTGGACGTATTTCGTGCAATGCTCTTTGCTGATGTTGAACGCAGAGCAGACCTCCTTCATTTCCTCCTTCGTGCGGAGCGGCCACAGACCCTGGAACTCGGCGTTGTGAAGGGACAAACAGACAGGGAGGACCTTGGGAAGCAGATAGAGCGGAACGAGGGCGCCGTGGTAATCGTTGATGTGATATATGTCGATATCTGGGTTACGTTTGACGGTCGCGGCAATGGCTTGATTCCAAGTCGAGTAGAAGATGGCCGAAGACAAGTCATCCATACGAGCGGGATACGGGTCAGCCTTGGTTTGAGCACGGAAGACGGGGGAATCCAGGATGACGTAGGTGATGTTGTCCAAAATGTGTTTCTCGACCTCGATGAGGTAAGTTTCTCCGAAGATGATAACCTCAATCGGCTCAATCGCTTCGCCAGAGGGATAGTCGACGTCCTTAACCTTGGGAACGACCCAGATCAAGTCGACGTCCTTCATCGACTTGCCCATCAAACTCGACATGACACCGAGACCTCCAATCTTGACCTTGAGCTTCCAGTCGATGATCTCGTATTCGAGCGTAGCGATCAAAACCTTCCTTCTCTTATGCCTGTCCTCTGGCCAACCGATGATCTCCGTTTGCTTGTGACTTGAGAAACCGAGTTTCTCTCCGATGGACCTGTCGTCGTCGTCTTCCTTGGCGACTGATTGATATCCCTTCGAGATGACACCGTATTTGTTGTACTGGATGCCATAGTGCGATCGCATGAAAATGTAGGCAGCAAGGAAGGCGGTGAGGAAAGGAATGAAGAGGAGGAGGCTGTAGAGGATAGTGGTGATGGTCGAATGACCCCTTGGCTCGAGGCTCCACGACATCGTTGCGTCGTCCACAATCAAAGTCCATGAGAGGTAAGGTTTAGGCGGAGCGGACATATTGACGAAGTTCTTAGCCAGGGAGTTCGGGGGAAGTCGATCGAGTACGCCATCGTTATCGGTGTCACCGTAGAAATAGTCGTCGAAATCGTATACGTTGAGCTGAATCGACGAGGGCCACCCGTCCATGAAGTCGAGTTCCCACTTTCCATCGCTGTTTTGCTGCATCTTCGAAGGTGTGTCCGAATCGAAACCGAACCGGTTGAATTCTCCCCGAGCAAGGAAACGGGGGACCCGGCGGGGTTTGTCGTATTGGAAATCAGCATGTGCAACGGTAGCAGCAGAGCTCGCGGCTTTCGACCAATCTGAAAAGCGGCACGCACGGTCAGCTCATACTTGATGATCGAAGAGAAGACCCAACTCACAGTTCATGATGACATGGTTCCCTTTCCAGAAGAACTTCTTGTTCTTGAACTCCGACTTGGGAATGGTGGTAGTATCTTCCCAATCCTTCCATTCGGTCCAGTTCTTTCCGAAGTTGACGCTGTACCTCAACTTCTCGGCTCCAAATGCACTGTGAGTAAAGACGAGATTATCACCACTTTCGGCGAGCGCGGTCGTGTCGTAGTCAGAATCTGGGAAGACCATGACGTTGTTCTTCTTGCCCTTTCGAAGGAGGAGGTGGTCGGTAGCCTGATCGCGCAAGCAGGGTGATTGGTTAGAATCGACACTAGGAACCCAGCTGTAAAAAGATGACGACTTACTCCTGTTCCAACTCCACTTTGGCTCTTTGGATCCTTGACCGTAATCGTCAAAACGCCATCCGCAACATTATCGATCGTCGCCTTCCAGTACCACCTGGAGACCGTTGCTCCAAGGATGACCGCTGGCTTGACATTTGAATCCGACATCGACAGACACTCGACCGAACCCGATTTCACCGAAGGAGAGGAACCCTTTCCAGACGAGGCGAGAGTGAACGCAATCGACTGCGTGACGCTATTACAATCCATTTGATCCGAAAATTCGATCTGGACGTTGATGCTGTTGGAGTTCGGACTGTCCGCAGTCACTTCGATTCGAGCGTCATGACCGGGAGTAAATCTGGTAAGGGCGGGGATGGGTGGGACCCATTTTTCGGCGAGGACGAGAGCTTTGAAATCATATGGTTGTAGGGTGATCGACTCGATACACCCAAAGAACGGCTCCTTTCCGTCAAAGAAGAACGGTCGATCCGAAGCTCCCAAGGTGTAGTTCTCGAAAGGATAGAGTAGGTTCCGAACGACCGCATCGGAGCGGTAGGGACCCGCAACGCCGTCTTCCGACGTACAGCTGCCACTGTGGGTAATCGTGGTGTTCTCGTTCGTGTACAGGAGCCAAACCGAGTCATCAAAAGAAATGTTCTGAAGCGGCAAGAGGCCACCCCTGGAAATGCTCCAGAAACCCCTCTCGGTCGCAGAACCGTTCGAGAAGGGCAAGAAATCTTCGTGTGTCCAGCTCCCGTGCTTCACGAGAGAGAAACCATCGTTGAGAGTTTGATATCTTGCACGTAAATCGAAGAACTGCTTGAAGAGTCGCCGTACGTCAGCGGTGGGGTCGAAGTGATCGAGTGAATTCCAGTCGTCTCGACATCCGACGGTGGCCCTTGAGAGCGGGAGGGCGTGAAGGGCTTCCGAACCGAGATGGTAGCATCCGTGACGCTGCCAAGCCTTGGTGGCAGACATAGCTTGACGACTGGTGGCGAAATGTCAGCATTAAAGAAAATCCGATCCACGCCTGGTGATTTACCCGAAGACGTAGTTATCAGCGGTGTTGTCGAACAAATAGAGTGCTTGTTCTTCGCCGTAGTAAAGCTATACAGACCCCGTCGCTTCAGTTCACAACAAACGTGGATGCTCGACAAGAGAACAAAACTGACCAGGGGTGCACCGGGGAGCACCAAACTCGCGATGAACGATCCAAGAGCGGCCCTCTGAGTTCCGTTGACCAATCCATCCCACCGGAGGATATCGAAGTTGGACATGCCGTACAAATGTCTCGGGTCGACCTGTCCGGTGAACGCGTTGATGAAGTCGTTCTCAACGAAAAGTGTATTCCAGGCGTCGACAAAGTTGATGGGGATATCGTACCCGACTTGAAGGTTGCCATCCAATCCCAGGAACCTCTGGAAGGCACGGTACACGGAGTAGTGGAAGGCAACAGAATCGAGACCGTTGAGCGGAGCTTTTCGAAGGAAGTACTGGTCGTCGTTGGAGGTGACGTTGATCGCCTCGCCAAGACCCGGGGGTCGTAGTTCTGGAGTCCGACCGCGTCCACTGAAGAAAGAAAGCTAAGGATATGTAGAGTTTCAAGGGCGCAACTTTCGCAAACTCACATATAGAGTGCACCGAGGGTGTTTCCACCAGTAACCTCGCCATTGATGAAGAAATTGTTTTTTCCCACCTCGGCAGCACACTTCCTAACTCCGGCGGCCCAAATGGCCATACCGTCAACCGTAACCTGAGTTGCCTTATCGATACGGATAGCGTCGAAATCGAGAGCCTTGATGGCAATACACGAGAACTTGATGAGCCTATCCATGACGCGGGGTTGCCATTCTCGAAGACGATCTTGCACTGAGGCGAACTTGGTGAGCTGACGCTTCCAATCGGGATGGACACCGAAGGCTTCGAGATCTCCGTATTGATCGAAATCAGAAGCTTTGCATCCATCCGCTGGCATAGTAGCCTCAGAGTCCGTGACGACTGTACCCTCTTCGCCAAAGAACGTCGGGAACACGCAAGATGCGTTCCTTGAATTGTCGATCTGATGCAATTCGATCGTCAGGAACCGGAATGCTGAGGAGCGCGTCGAAGAGTGAGAAGATACATACCTTGAAATCCCGATATTCATTAAAGTTCCACGGGAAGTACTTGAGTTTCTTGTAAACCGCGTCGTGCTCCTCGATATCGAACGAGGCAGTGGAATTCTCGAGACTGTGAAAGCGATATGTTGAGTGGACGATGTCGCAAGATAATAGGTTGCATGGATTTCTCACCCTTTCCAGGCGAGGAGATCACCCATGGTTGCAACGGTGAAATCGACGACATAGTACATGCCGCGAGCATGAACAGCGTCAATCATCGAGCGCCATTCCTCACGTCGACCCCAGTGCGGATCGAGGGTGGTGAAGTCCAAGGCGGAATAGCCTGCAAAAAACAGTCACGTAATAGCATGCATCCACCATAGGGAAGATGGAAAAAAAAAAAAGCCAAGTAAATGAGAATATGAACCGAACAAGAAATAGACGAATCGACGCACTGTCCGCTTGCCAGAGCATGTTGATCCAGGGGGTACCAGAGGCGAAGATAGCCTTGATGCCCATACCAGCCAAATAGTCCAATTTGGACTCCAATCCAGCGAGATCACCACCAAACCTGAAATTCGTCTCCCTCCAATCCCACTCGAACTCGGTCCCGAAGAAATCGTTATTGGTCGGGTCGCCATCGGCGAACTTGTCCATGAGGATCGTGTAGTACGGAATGCGCCAGTTGTCTGGTGACGGGTAGTATTTGCCTGGCACAAAATCTGTGTCATAGTCTAACGGCGATTGTGCGTTTTTGTTCGTGTTTAGGTTGTACGCGGCATAGGTTTCATTGTAGGGAGCCGCGAGCACTGATGATATGAGGGGCGTGACGAGCCCAAAAAGGATTGAGAACCGCATGAGGACTGGGCGGTGAGTATCCTCAGGGGTCTAGTATGGTGTTCGCTGGCAAGATTGACGCAGAGGTGTGGCGGATGAGGGTTTGAAGTTAAAGGGGAGAAAGATTCGACCACTGCCAAGAGGAGGGAGGGGGTGGACGATCGATGAGAAACAGTAAGGAGACGGAGAGAAGATAAATAAAGACCGAGGACGTACGTCAAGCATTGCCTTGCTGGAGGGCAAGGTTCGGTCAACTCGGATATCCGGTGCAGTGGAGGATGGGGGGAGAAGGCGAGCGGGGGGGGGAGAAGACAGATTCGACCAATCCACAAATGGGGACCGCGATTGTCGGACTTAGAACGTGGGATGCGCCCAGACTGAGTATAGAGAACACCAGAGCGCGAAGGGAATACCGAAACGGATTTCTTTATTTTCACAGCCAGCCCAGACTCGGAATTAGAGCGTTGGTTATCCGCCACCGCGTAATACTTGCCGATCACTTGAAGTTTAGTACCCCCCACGACAAATTCCAATCTTTGATTTGTGATAAGGGCGTCCACACCCCCATCCGCGTCCCTCTGAGGCGTACACGACCACACTACTCCATCTCAGACGCAGGGCTGGCCGTCGAAAACGTAAACAGAAAGAAAAACAGCACCCGCCGGACAGCGACATCACCGCGAGCCCGGGACCCCTGATGGCTATTGCCCCTGATCGCGAATCAACACAGCCTTGCCACGCCCAACAATCCCGGCCAAGGCGCCGCCCTTACATAGCAGCAGCTTACGATTCCTCCACCCACTTTGCTGCAGTCCGTCCCCGATGAACTCGGTTCCCCATCACCCTTGGGCTCACTACGCCTATCAAAGTTAACCCAATCGCGCCCATGAATCGTCCAATCGCATACTGTATTGCTCCCATCTCTGCGAAGAATAGCAAAACTATCACTTGAATAGAGCATCGTATCTATTCAGACAAGAATACCACTCGCGGTCTGTCATCGGATCGGCAACTCCATGAGTGACATGCGTGACAAAACACAGCGGAAGAGGAAAATAGCTCACCAAAGCTCTTTGTCGCATCGCACCAGCACCTTCCTTTCGTGTGAACCTCACCTTGAGGGCAGTGCTGAAACGGACGCTGAGGGTCGGAGCGAGACACTGGGGTGACGAAATCGACGCACCATGAATGGGTTGTGGAGGTATCCAATCTCATTGAAAAAGTGGATCTGATCTTTCCGCGCAAACAACGCAGCCCCAATACTGTGCACGGGCGCGTCGCCCCAACGCTATTAAAAGAAAAGCCGTCATTCTCGGGTTCACCAATAGTCCCGGCCCCACTTCCTCACCTCATAGTAAAATCCACCCTTCTCGTCCAAAAACTCCACAAACTTCGTGTAGGCCTCACCTCTCCAAAAGTCGAGGTCACCGATCTCAAAGTTGCTCCAAACTAGCGCACGAAGTCGGTCAAATCCAGGGGAAATGTCGGCGAAAGGAGGAACGTTCTCACAGTGGCAACGATTGTAAGTCTCTCCACCGTCATCGGAGATAAACGCCATCGCGTTGTCTGGTGATACCAGTCCCGGATTTGCTGCGGTGAATTCTGACAAGGGTGAAGGATGAAAAGATTTTCGGAACACGAGGTCGGTAAGTGACTTAACCCCTGTTCGGCAGCTTCTTTCATACCTTTTACAGTGTTCCATAGGGTCGGTATCGTTGCTTCGTATTCATACAGCGAGATTGTGAAAGCTAAAAGCCGCCCAATTAACAAATCACCCTCTTTGTAAGAACACCGGGGATTCGACCGTACCGTACACCTTCTTTTGGTCCTGCATGATCAA
>Ga0307517_10013143_pt1 | contig 11275 bp, 14 predicted proteins | sample 23_EM_MG_FD_194515 | JGI IMG/M metagenome (GOLD analysis project Ga0307517, IMG submission 194515) | Populus trichocarpa ectomycorrhiza microbial communities from riparian zone in the Pacific Northwest, United States - 23_EM | ecosystem: Host-associated > Plants > Roots > Unclassified | place... | reverse complement strand
TTCCCGTTCCAAACTGAAATTCAACGTAAATCGGGTAGACAACATGATCATTCAGGCCATTGCACTCCTTGACCAGCTCGACAAGGACGTAAATCTTTTCTCGATGCGAATTCGAGAATGGTACGGTTTCCACTTTCCAGAACTCGTTCGCATCGTACCAGACAACCACCAATACGCTCGCGTGGCCAAATTCATAGGAGACAAAGAGAGGCTAACAGAGGAACATCTACCCGAATTGGCAACTATTCTTGAAGACGACTCGACTCTAGCTCAAAATGTCCTCGATGCAGCACGGGGATCCATGGGTTCTTCTCTCTCCGAGATAGACATGCTGAACATCTCAGCATTCGCAACGCGCGTTATCTCCCTTGCTGAGTATCGCAAGTCGCTCATATCGTATCTGACGGAGAAAATGAATTCGGTAGCCCCAAGTTTGACGGCGCTTCTTGGTGAACGCATCGGCGCACGGTTGATCAGCCATGCTGGCAGCTTAACAAATCTAAGCAAGTATCCTGCTAGTACCGTGCAAATTTTAGGTGCAGAGAAAGCCCTTTTCCGTGCACTTAAAACCAAGGGCAACACACCCAAGGTTTGTTCCACCCTGTCGCTCGCTCGTACGCAAAGTGACTAAATGGAGACTCACAGTACGGCTTATTGTATCATTCGACATTCATTGCCCGTGCTGGGCCGAAGTACAAAGGCCGTATATCACGGTTCCTCGCCAATAAATGCTCCATTGCCTCTCGAATTGACTGTTTCTCAGGTAAGTCATTCTACGACTCAATTAGTTGGTGTAACACCCATGGCCCTTTTTCAGACAATCCAACACCAAAGTTTGGCGAGGCTCTGCGAGCTCAGGTCGAGGAGCGTCTTGCCTTCTTTGATTCAGGTGCCCCGCCATCTAGGAATGCGGACGCTCTTCGTAAAATTGTGGAGGAACTCGAAATGGAAAATGACGAGGAGGAGGAGGAAGATAATACCGGAATGGATGTCGACGAACCTGCTCTCACAACGCTTGAAGCAGAACCTCAGAAGGAAAAGAAACGGAAACGGAAGAATGATGACATGGATGTTGACGACGATGACCATTCGTCGAAGAAAGTGAAGCTGTCGAAAGAGGAGAAAAAGTTACTGAAGAAGGCAAAAAAGGAAAAGGCAAAAGCTGAGGCTGCCGCTAATGGTACAAAAAATGTTGGTTCTTTTTTTACTTGAAACGTTCCAACTTAAGCTGTACTTTAGGATGAGCCAGCCCATAAGAAGAAGGATAAATCGGCAAAGAAGGAAAAGAAAGAGAGGAAGAAGAAGAAGCAGGAATAAATTATATTCCCATACGCTTTCACCCGAGTTTGGCCTGCCCTTGTACGTTGATAACGCTCGAGTGGAAAATGGAATACACACTGCACTTACAAAAGGTATTTATTGATTGGAGGAACATCTGCTAATCAGGACAAGTCTCCAGCCACTTTACTGCACAACTGTTCGGCGACTAGTCGTCTCCTTTTAGGGGGATCCACTACACAGATAGCGAAATGTTCACCTTCGCATATTCCTCGTATTTTTTCCAGGCGTTGATTTTGTTCTTCGCGATATTTAGTGGACGCAGCCGCCTTTCTGACCTCAGTCACGCATCTCTGGTAAATGTCGTAATGTTTTATGTGATCGACTGTAGATAATCAGAGGATCGAACCTGCATCTCCAGTTCGTGATTCTCGAGAGCAGCCATATCGCGCGCAATTCTGTCATAGGCCTTGCCGTGTTCTGTTGTCGCTGTCTCCCAGGCCACTTGCCTTCGGTGTGCGGGGTATGAAATTAAACGAAGGAGTGGAACTCGATGTGGAAGAATAGTACTTACACCACTTTCAGGGCCTCGACGAGTTCCGAACCAATTTCAGTGAGCTATGAATGAAAATACTTGGTGACGGAAAATATGAATCGCTGGGACCCATACCTCTGTAGTTGCATTCGTCGACCCCTCTCGGAGTATCGACTTTTCTTCTTTTATTCTTTTCTTGCATATTTTGGCTGCAGTTTTAATTCAAAATGCGCTGGATCATGCCTCGAGCGAATTTTGTTACCGCAATATTGTTCTAACATGATCGTTTTTCTAAAGCACAAAACCGCCAATGAAGTCAAATATATGCGCAACTGAATCGGGTAAATCGGGACTTACAGGTCGTAGTCAAGGTCATTCGAGCTCTGCGACGGATTGAATACTTCCGCTGGATCTACACGGGCTTTTTCACGTCGAGCAGGTGGCATTTGTTGCGTAAAAACCAAGTTGAGGAGTATATACCAAATTTGGTATATATGGCGTTATTTGACATTGTTACCGGCTCTGATCGCTAACTTGAATGCATATGTATTATCAACATATTATAAATTAATTATCCGTACTTTAGAGAGAGAATATTTTATCAACAAATATAGCCCATTCCATTACAGTAACACCCATCCGAAGTGCATCCTCCCTAATTTCCCTGTCTCTTGTAGCTGGAGATAGCCTTGCCACAGCTCGAAGGTGCTCAACTTTCCGAATACCCAGGCTTTGAAGAGTTGGCAAGATATGCGCCAAGGACGGTTCACAGCTCTCAAGCACGGTCGTAATGTGTAACGTCGAATCTGATTTTATGCTGCTGATCGTTGAACCTGACCGTGTGGCATGGAACGGAAACGGAGGCAAGTCTTTCTCGATCGGAGTGGATTGTGAGTATTGTCCCTTGTCGCGAGGTGGAGGAGGCAGAGGTGGAAGGGGAATCGCATCCTTGGCTTTCGAAGCAGCCTTTTCTGAGGATCCATCCTTTTCGCTGGTACTGGGCGAAATGGTGCCGTGTCCTCGGAAAGTAGCGTCGACATCTACTTCTGAATGCCTTCTTCTGGAAACAAATATTTCATCCGCTGTAACCCTCTGATAAAACAAGTAGGTTCTCAGTCCCATTCGTATGGCAAGTGCCCACTCACTTTGCTTGTTGTAACAGAGGATGGTACGCGTTGTGGAGTACCAGTGGCATTGCTCCCAGACCTGTCATATCTCCATTCTACCTGCATACTTTCCTTTTCTTCTCCTAGTTCGAGTTCACCAGCAGTGACATAATAGACGCTGATCCTTTCCGCGTCACCTGGGCTTACCAGCTTCTCACTGTGCTCCTTCCATGTCGATAATTCCACAGTTCTATCCGGGTTTTTCTCGATGATTTGACGATTAATCATATCATATGTTTGTCCAGGCAGTGGACCCCTGCCCGATTTCCCCATACTAGATGACCCAGCTCTAGACCTGAATATATCCGAGCTCTCGGTTGTACGCGGCGCCTTCCTGTGATTCGTACTCCTTCTTGCTTCGGATTGTCGATGGGGATACGTTGCAGCGCGTTGCACATCTGCAGGAATTTTTCCTGGGACATTCACCCACGGTTGGGACCAAGAAGTACCACGTTGTGTTTCGTCCTCTTCTGCAATATCGTCGGCTCTTTGTTTGCCTTTCGAGTGGTTAACACTGTTTCCGTTCAGTTGATCAGGATTGCGATTTTTTCGACGTATAGAATTCCAAGTGGCCCTCACTGGGTCCAGCCACAGGTATTTAGACTCTATAGAAGGAGAATCTAATTTTCTTTCAATTGGAGCAGGGGACGTGCGAATGGCCAAAACCGGGCGCTTTCGAGGTCTAGATATCCTTCGACCAAGGTCGTTGGAGGTCGAAGCATCTCCGGGTAGAGCATCAAAATTTCCTTCTTGAGGAGATGTTTGCGATGGGGGTCGAGGACGACGGACAATAGTCTTTCCTGTTCCAGATTTGTTTGACACGAGGTAGAAAATGCCAGGTGATTCTGGGCATTAAAAAACGATCGAGCGTTCGCATGTCAGACCCTGTAAATATTACCGCGTGAAATAACAAGAAATTCTCACCAGGTTGTGTTGTGTTGTTCATAGCAGCAGCAGCATTCACGTTGAAATGCAAAGACTCGTGTACAATTGGGGAAGAAATTTTGATGGGACGACGAAGCCTTGGCCGACTGGGTGGTTGGGTCGTCGATGGTGAGCGCAAGTTGGAGATGAACACGAGCGCATCTGAGAAACCTAAAGGCATCTACGGAGACTCTTAACTTTTTGTTCCTGCAGGGAGGTGATCAGCCAGCGACCTTTGCAGCACACGAGGCATCATCGTGGTGTTGTTTGAAACACGTGCCAAATGAATATCTACTCGGGGAAGACGGAGTAGCGTGGAACCCTGGATTCCGAATGGAATTAGTGCTGCATCCTTGAGTTTGGCCCTGTGCACACTTGTGGGACCCTGATCGCGTAACAGTATTCGATCAACGATCAGACGTACAATGTAAAATTATATTATACTGCCAGCCACTTTCCGTCGTCTCGTCTCTCTTTGCTCTAGTCGTCCCAAAAAATGTATCTCCTACTATCCTTATCATCGCGCGACCTCTCCCCCGTGCCTCGAGTCACAACAAGCTTCGAGAAAACATGCCGGTCTGTCTCCTGGCGCGTATGGTGCCCTATTGATATCATACTCTGGGGTAAGCCACTCCTTCGACGATTGCGTGACCCGGTTTGACGGTTAGATCACAGCTACTATCGCTCTTATATTCGCACTCCTTTTTTGGAAGCTATACCAGAAGACCACGAAGGGAGACAGCGAGTCTGACGAACAAAGGTTCGCAGTTCAAGTTTAGGTTACCGTTGGGAAAGAAGCTAACCTCCGACTATAAAGACCGCCAAACCTCCCCCTCAACGCACCGCTCCGAGACGACCTCTCAATCAAGAATCGTAAGTCCATTTGGCCAAGTTAAATAATAACCCCCACCAACTGTTCCAAATGCACAGATAATTGTCCGTGTTGCATCCCGGACCCTCATCTCATTGCCCACAGCCGACAAAGTTCAATCCTCACCAAGGACGCGTCCGTCCTCTCCACTCCCGCACCCGCGCTACTAGCCAACGACACCCAGAAAAACTCGAGCTCAAGACGTCTTACCGGTTTGGGAATTACCTTCGGGTCGACCTCGATGACGGATGGTGACCTACCCTTCCAGATCCCGCAGATACAGGGCATCTCCAGGCAAGGCAGCAGCAAGGATTTATATCCCCCTCCTTCCGTAATCATGGCGAACGCTGTAGAAACCGGGAATAAATGTATGTTCATGTCGTTTTTCAATTCGAGAATTTCTGAGTTTCCGATTGACAGCGACACCTCCGCCTGCCTATGCTCTTGATATCCGCGCAGACAGGTAGTAATGATTTCTTTTCTTTTTTTGGGGAGGGACTATGTCAACATGCTCTGTTTGTTTTCGTAATATTTCGTCTTTCATGTTTTGGGCTAGTTGCTAATACCTATATTCTTATAATTGTTCTTCATACCTAATTTTCGATTGCCTCACTACAATAATTGCCGATTAGTATATAAAACACTTTCATTCATGATATAAGTAAGATAGGAGCAAAATAATAAATCAACTCAATCGATAGATAGGCAAAAAATAAAATAAAATCCCGCTTCTTTCAAAGAAGCAGAGATCAAACACGGTCAGTTTCGAACAACTTCCTTGCTTCCGCAACATTCAGAACCCCATCTTCTTCCTCTGGCCCCGTCATCCGGCTCGAAGGGCTCGTAGTCCGTGGTGGGATTGGGGGCGGAACACCTTGGGGAGGGGTGAAGAAGCCTGCAGCCGTGACACTCACAGCCTCGACGGCGGACCCACTCCCCTTCCGCGTCGCCGCTCTTCCAATCGTGATAGACCCCCTTCGTAGGGTCGTATTCACAATCGGACTACTCTCAATACTGATCACCGAATGTGCCTTTCCGTTGGTCGAAAAAACATTGGGTGGAAAGCGAGTATTCCATGCAGAAGGCGAGTTATTTTCATGAGAAGAACGAGCCGCCAATATAGATGAATTTTTAATTTCCAAACTGTTCTTCAGTTTATGCCGTTTCAGAGCTGCAGGAATTCTTGATGATGGTCCCGCACTCGTGGCTTGCTGTTGTGCGAACCTTTGAACATCGGATAGTTCATCATCCAGTTCATCATCTTCGCCTAAAACATAGGTATCGGAAACGTCCTCGCCAGTAACACCGACTGGGCTCTCGATCGTCTTCCAATGAGCAACAGCCTCAGTTCTATCCACAACCTCGTCGAAGACCTCATAATAACGCCCGATACAAAAGGCGATTACAATCCCGAGTGTAGCTCTTCCTTCAGAGGCTCCACTGTGGTCAGGGCTTTCCGGAACGAAGGTGGAAGCAGCGGTACCAGCTGACATACCAGTGGGTATAGGCACGCTGGACATCATGATATCTCGAACTGGATTTGAGCCTTTGAGCAAGTTGGGAGTTATCATCATGGCGAGGTTAGTGGCGCTCATGAGATTAACTTCACTTCGGAGGGAAATGTCGTGAAGGAGATCTAGATCAAAGCCATTAGATTAAGATAAATTGTGTTTCCGACTCACTTACGGAGGACATATGACAAAAGTATCGAGACGCACGGTGCTAGTTCAGGAAGCAAAACCTCTCGGATATAGCGAACAGTTATCAGCTCTGCTTCTGTATCCCCCTCCTCTGGAGGGATCGGACACCGTTTGATAGTCGGATAACAGGACTCGGGGAATAGGGGATCAGGCAAGTCCCTCAAGTACTTTTTGATCAGTACAGCAGCGAGGTTTGGGTCATTAAACGAAGACAGTGAAACCACGTTGCCACGATCGTAGGCGTCTTGAGCCGCACGCAATACGACCGATGACGGTGAACGCCTGAAAAGACCCTCATCTTCCATCCCTTGACGTTAGAAGTGTGAGCACTTCTCATTCTCGGACAGATCAGGGAGTGCCGTACCAGTATCCCGCAAATAGTGTGCTGCATCCTTTATTACTCTCGGAACACCCCCCTTCTCCCCATTGTATCCCATCAATTCCTCCAACGGAACCCCAAATAGGCTGGACCGTGTTGGAGTAGGCATCGTGATGGATTTTTCATATTTGAGGTTTTCTCTGCGGAAAAACTGAGTGATGAAAATAATAATCATCTTTAAAAAAAGCTCACTGGTACACTGCAGGGGCGATGTCGATTTGAGTAATTGGTACATGCAACGCGAGTTCGGACAGCGTTGAAATATAAGATAGTTTTCGGAAGAATTTTGGACTGCAAGAATAAATTAGTTTAGTCAATGTTCAGATGGGTATCCCTACCTAATAATAGCTCCAGCTAATGAGAACAGCACTGTTTCATATACATATGATTAGCATTTTACGATGAAAAAAGAACGCGATATCTGACTCTTGGAGAAGAAAGATGAATGGATGATATACTTGTTGGATGCAGCATAAGTAACTTTTTTCGATTCAGCTTTTAGATTACTCACCAGCTGCTTCAAGTTCTTTCTGTATTTCCGGCTAAGGCTTCGATAAGCCTTCCATATCCAATTCCAACTCGGTGTGTGCTTGGAGCCGGCTGCAAAGAAAACAACCGTATAGTCGGCTTCCACTGTAACGTCGAACGGTAAGAGAGGGTCCCCTGTTGGACGTTCATGGCAATGCTCGTACCGTATAAATTAAGGTAGGACAGGATGTTCCTGTGCGGCGCAAGATGGATTCAATTTCGATTGGTGTGTTAAAGAAATTGCGACATACGAAAGCAGAAGGTCGTATGAAACAACCTGTGGATCAGGCAGAGCAGAAGCATTCATGACTACCCTGAAATGTATCAAGCTTTAGACATTAGCTTTCGATGATTCATTCTCCTTACATTGGCCGCGTCCTGAGAGAAATAAATTTTACATTAAGCTCGAAGAAACGAAAGGGAACTGACAACATACTCATAATCCACACCAGCTTGGAAGATCATCTGCCCCAATACTTCCTGAACCAATCTCATTTCCTCATCTCCGTATACATGTTCCCCTTTGTGGTGATGCGCACCCAACCCATTCGGCTTCTTCATCCACGACGGTGCATGAAGGAACATCTTCCGTTTTGCAGTCGCGCTCATATGAGGGCCGTTGGTGTTATTCGCATACCCATCTGTGTTATTTCCTCCTCTACTCGGACGACCATAGTTCAGATTTGGTGTCGACGGTGCGGATTGAGCTAATGATAGTGCCGAGAGCTTCTGTTTGAGGTTCGATGACTGTGGCGGCATTTCTTGTTCTTGGCTTCTAATTGTGAGGCGCCTGAATTCCGAGTTGAACGTTCAGTAATGCAACCGACCATGTGCAACTAGCCAATGGATGATTTTGTTGTGCATTCTGTTTTTGGAAGAAAGTGGCTGTACATGTTGTAGCCCCGGAAATACAAATACATTGTATCTAGGTATATGGAAACAGAATTAGTATGTAGTACAGTTGTATTTTAGGGAGCTTGAAGGATATCATGAGAAAATCACCATACTCGGGCAAGATATCCACCATATCCAATTAACCCGGCGAGACTCGTTAGCAGAAGCACCCAAACTCCAATATCCCATGCTATTCGTTTTTTAAACTGTTTCTTCTGCAGTGCCCGTTCTTTCCGCAACAGAAGCTCGTCATGAAGTCTTGGGCTAGACGAGGATGGCCGATGTGAAGTGCTAGGACCACCTCTTGCATTACCCGACTCGTCGGCTTCCTGGGATGGCCGTGTCCGTGGGACGACAATAGCCAAAGGACGTTTGAAGAAGTGCTGTGAAACATGCAGGAAAGTCGGAATGAAATAGGTTCCCATATATGCCATAAAGAGCGTGATGAAGACGACGATGGCAAAAATTCCAGACGAGTTAAGAAAGAATTCTTCGTTGTCTCGCGACGCCGGATCGTCAGGTTGAGGGAAGCGGGAAGGGGGAATGAGGCCGCAAACCATAACAAAGAGGATGATAATGACACACGAAATGTTGAATTTAACAGAACGAAGGGAGGGTATGCGAAGCGGTGGGATTGAGACAAGGACGCTGGGAATGCTGAGTATAAGTGTGGTTGCGGAGAGAATGCGAGTGATCGTATGGATTTGGAATATAATATCTGGAGGTAGAGGTCGATGCCTATCGAGGACAGGTACAGCAGTTGCGTTCAGGCCATGGATGGCATCTAAGCTTCGAGTATTTTGATGTGTCGGATTGGGATCTTGAGTTGAATTCGAGGACTGAAATATATCAGTAATGGTGTCAGGATAGGGATTCAATACTTACTGGCACTGGATAATTCGGGAATGCTGCGAATATCACTGATGGTAGGAGAAGTAAAACGGCGAGAATGGCGGAGGAAGATGATAAAAAGCGAAAAGACCATGAAACCGGGAGTTTCGAACCAGATGTTGGATGCGATGCACTCTTGAGAGATGCGTATAGAGGTAGTGTGGAAGACGAGCAGAAGGCAAAAACTATGGTAGCTTTGGTAGATGGTTAGTTGAAATCACAAACTCGGAAGATATTGTACATACCAAGCCCAGGCCAGACATCGCCTGAACCCAGCCAACCGCCTTTGGGCTGTAATAGACCCTTTGAGTAGGCATAGATAATACAACCCAACCATGCTATGTATGCGGCTAGAGATAGCCCAGTCGCATAGATGACTCTCTGGTGATTCAAAGACCGAGCATATGACAAGTATGCTATGACGATAACCACCAGGAGACCAGTAAAAAAGTACAAGAGACCAGGGTGGTCGCCTTCGGCGAAGATGGGATATAGTGTGTACATTGAATCTGTTTTTATTTTAGAAAATAATTTGAGGGCTTGGAGGGAGTGATGAAGCTTACACCTCAGAAAGACGACGGAGAGAAAGACTCCCAGGGATCCGATACAAGTCTTAACCATGGCTCGAATGGCTAGCCGTCGCCTTTCGTTTCCACGACCCCTCGCAAAAGTATCCATGAAAACGTCTGTCACGCTGGCTTTTCGGATGTATCTTGCCAACATGTACCAAATCTGTCTGGTAAATGCAGTCGCTAATGCCGAAAGTAGCAGCGCAGGAAGGGCATATTTCAATGGAAGGGGCGTATAAGGAATATTCAAAGCGCCTAGTCTCAGGTGTGATGCCAGGAGATAGAGAAAAACCAAGGAGGGCTGAAGCGGGGGGAAAACTGCGGACCTGCGCAGGTCAAATAATGGACTGACAAGTTCGTCGTATTCTCTTTCGTCTTCATCATCGGAAAAAGGAAGCGGCCATCCTTCCTCCTCCTCTTCTTCGTCGTTATGTACAAGAATAAGAGCGGCAGTTGAATCAAGTGCAGAAAGAGGGGGCTCGTCTTCCTCCCCTGTTTCCGATGCATCAAAGTACTGGGAAATCGTTGAATAGCGGTGGTTACTATCTGAAGATAACGATGTCGAGGGTTCTGGAAGTTTGCTGCGATGGGTATTGCTTTGGACGATGGTCGCAACGGCCACTGGGTTGTGGCCCATGGTGGTTGGGTGTATGTTTTAGTTGGCGCCATTGTCTCTTGGCAGCGTGGATCCGGACATCTTCCTGCCACCAACGACAAATTTTGGTCTTTGAACATGGCTTTCTACGTGCGTTTTCGAACCAAGCTCTGTTAGACCAGGACACTTCAGAGGAACCTCTCCGACCAAAAATTGGGCTTATGCAAATTACGACAGCCAGGTCGAGCTGCAATTCAAATCCATAATAGAACCGATCGTTCTGCCCTTTGCTTCAGAAAGAATCTGCGTCTGAAACGTCAGGCTAGAAGAGCGGCGATGGCGACGGATTCTTTGCCACTTTGTTCTGTTTTCTGCCCACCTTTCCACTTATTCTATCTATCGAATGTACATGGCAGCTCCACACGAGCAGTCCAAAGCAAGTACTTGTAATACAACAACAATCTAGCTGTAAGTAATATGTTTCCTTGTAGACTTTTTTTGACTTGTTGATGGATCTCCCATCGCTTTTATAAAGGAACAGTTTATCTGATCGGAAAAGTCAACTTTCGTGAGTCTGAAGTTCCATTTATCCTGATCGGAACACCTCATTACCAACACCAGAAGGTACGGAATTCAACATTCAACTGTCGACTGATCTGCGGGGGAACCTTATGAGGTCACCAAGAGCGATTTTTGTACCCACCTTCGAATGATTCAAAGCGGCGCCTTCTTGAATCATCATGGCCTCTGTGTTCCTAAGTATTCGGTATATAATGGCAATGTCTTAAGCTTGAGGTCCAACGGTAGCCACACCGAAGTCATTCATTTCAACTCCAAACGAACCTGTAAGCAATTCAAAAACTCTCGCATTCTTCTCGGAAGGCTAACCTTAGCTGAACGTTTTACAGCGTCAATTAAAACCAATGAAAGTACCGTCTGTTGTAG
>Ga0307517_10013142_pt1 | contig 11275 bp, 17 predicted proteins | sample 23_EM_MG_FD_194515 | JGI IMG/M metagenome (GOLD analysis project Ga0307517, IMG submission 194515) | Populus trichocarpa ectomycorrhiza microbial communities from riparian zone in the Pacific Northwest, United States - 23_EM | ecosystem: Host-associated > Plants > Roots > Unclassified | place... | reverse complement strand
TGGCTGTCGACATTGTCGAGGGAGGCGCTGAGAGGCTGTCCATCGACGTCGAGGACGATCCAGATAGGCGGTTCAGCACATAGTGGTGGTTGGGTCGAGCATCGTGAGGTGAAGGAATAAGGGTTGATTCCAGTCGCCGTCCAGGATGCAGGATGGAAGATATTTCATTCCCAGCGGCTGTTTCTCCTCTAACGAGTCCATCCACGTTCACACCCGCCCTGCCGTTCGACTGGAAATCCACCACGTCTGATTCTGACTCGCTGGAGAACGCCATCGCCGACCCAAAGTGCCGTTGGAAATACGCCGAAAACAAACTCATGTTCGTCGCAGTCGGCACTCCCTCTGCCTCTCCACTCTCCTGGCGCGATTGGAGCCTCCTACGACTGTGCATCCGCATCCGCAGGCGAACATATCTGTGTGGATTCTTGTAGTACCACGCGTAGTCATCTTCATCTTCGTCGAAATCTCCCTCCCACCCAACGCGGTCCGCAGCCAATCTTCCCCATCTCCCTCGATGGCGAGGCTGGGCGGTTGTTCTCTGTCGGCAGAGATGAATGTCGTGCATGAATTTCGTAAGGTCATCCTTGTCCTCGTCGTGCTCGGTGTCTGGTTTGGTTTGATGGCTAACGCATGAGAAGGAAGAGGACGAGGGCATTCGTCGTAGCAGATGCATTGCGCGACAGATAGAGCTTGGGAAAGGCGAAGAGACAAGGCTAGCGATGAGTTGGTTATCGATGGAGGTGATGGGGGCTGATCCGATTTTGACACGCAGAAGGAAATTTTAGCGCTTGAATTTGGTTCTCTCGGTTCCCTGTATGTATAAGGCGGGTTTGGCAGATGTAATGGCACGAGGATGACCCGATTATCCGAGGTGAGGGGAAAATCGCGGTTATACACGTACGTAACGCAGGTCCAGGGTGGTCACAGCAGACAATGGGGAACAAAGGAGGGCGAGGGTTGCCTTTTGCAAGTGAATGGCAGTGGCCCGGGGGGTGGGGGAATGAAGGAAAGGATGTGAATGCAGGTATATGTAGCCGTGCGCCGTGGCTCGTGGCCTAATGGCCCGTGTCGAAACAGAGGGGGTGGGAGCGTCCGTCACACAATTAAGCCTCGATCGGGTCCTTATGAGTCTACTGTTAAAATTTTAGTGCCCTGTGGTACCTAGGGAATGACGGCACTGACATAGTGCTGGCATTCCCGAAGGAGTAGCAAAATTTGCGACACGTGTCACCTGTTCTAGAGCTGGTCCCGGAGGGACTCAGAAAGGTCAAGCGGCGGGTAGATGGTGGTTCAAAGTTTGACTCACAATGCGTCCTTCCAACGTCCCTCAATAGGAACTGAGATGTCAAGGCTATGAATGGTGAGTCATGGACCACAAGTGTCGGGATCTAACCTCTTTTGACCCCGACTGCGTGTACCAAGGCGTTTCGAGCATTATAACCGCCGATGAATGTTGATGAATGTTAACCGGATGGACCGGATCTGAACTTGCAAAATGCTGATGTCCGTAGCACCCCATAGCAGTGGTTATTAGGGGGCGGAGAGTACGGCATTCATGAGTACGAAATGAATATTAAGTATCCGAACAATACGAAGAGGCTCAGGACAAGTTACCGACATGAGAGGAGAGCGGTCAGCGGACAACAATCACGACCCAAAAGTGGGATTTGCCGTAACTCCCGATCCTAACAATCCAAAATACTGTTATCCAACCTGCTCCAACCCAAAGTACCAGGTACCACTGAGTTGAATCGACGCCCCGTTGGGGTTGAACAAGAAAAAGACAGAGGCCCTCATCTTCCTATTCAATTCCCTGCACCCCCTCATGGGCGAATTCAGCGAACTCGCCGCCGCCTGGCCTGTTGTTATGTTGTTATTCTGACTCATTACCACCTCCGTCTGTCTTGCCGTTCTAATGATGAGCGCCTGATGATCACATCGTGCTTTACGGACCATTGTTGGCGATTGCCTTTACTTATGTAAAGTTCCTCGATGTTGGTTATCTTTCCAGAACCGTTACAGCCCATGGCATGAACTCGGAATGTAGGCGAGAGAATTTCTCCGGAATGTCTAATTGAAGGCGATGATGAAACCTCTCAAGATTCATCGTTATCTGTCAGACTCATACTTGTCGATTTGCTAGACTCTCAGGCTCGATCCAATATTTGGCCTTTCCACATCTCCAGTTCTAAATGGGACTTCCCATTCGCACTGTGGTCGTTTGGGATGGCGTGGGCGCGAGGTAGTCTCTCCTAGACAGACTGCGATATATGTGATGTGCCCTACGGATCACGATATATGAAGGCGCGAGGTAAGCCTGACGTCCAACCACGGAGTTATATATTGGACTTGTGACTTACTTTTATCAAGTACCCATTGCAGTCTTCCCCCATTCTTGTTTGTGCGCAGTGTACGTCGCTTCATGGGTTTTCCTTTTCCTCGTTTTTATTCGATAAATTGAATCATGGGGACACTCGTTTTTGTCGAGACAACAACTTCTGCCACAAGGCAGACGATGATTCAGGGAGGTAACATCTTCTGATGATACCGAAGTACAGTTCTACCATGAGTTCACGACTTCCAAGATCTTGGTCGTCTGATGATCTCAATTGGCGAAGCCCAAATTATCACCGATTCATCATACATACCTTTAAGCTTTTCTTGACCACATGGCCGGACGACATCGTTCATCAACGTTGCACACTGCCATCAGCTGCGGTCATCTACCACCATGTCTCCATCGAAGCGAAAGCTCTATTGACAGGCCACGGACTTTACGGCAAACCCTCAATACTCAACGTTCAACGCTTACCAGGTACCTGTCAATTTTTTTCTGTCCATCCGCCCTCACTGTCTCCTCTAAGACTCGATAAGACGCGGAAATCCTTCTTATTATTTTCATTGGCTCGTATCTTTCCCTGTGCTTTGTCTTTCTCTCGTCTTTCCTCCCCCGTTCCTTTTATCCTGATAGTATTTCCGCTCAGAGTTAATTGAAACTGCTAGCATGGCTCGGTCCCTTTATAGCACTTAGTAGCTGCTTATGCAATGTGGTTAGCTAATAATAAATCCTCTTTTCTCGCCCTGATAAGCCCCGGCAGAATTCTCATCACCGACGGGATCAACAGGATCTTCTTATACCCTCTATACCATTTCGATTCCAGGAGCACCGATGCCTGCTGTACAGGGACCTGACGATGGGAAACATCGATCCTTGGAGGTACCACTCAACGCCTTCCGGGTTCTGGTGACCGGTTTTGGGGTGAGTACCGGGCCATTACTCGCTGCCACTCGCGACAGTAATGTCCTTGAAGGGGTATTATCGGTTAACCTTTTCACTTTGACAGCCTTTTCTCAACTACGAAGAAAACCCTTCGTGGCTTGCTGTGAAGCCTCTTCAGAACACCGTACTGCACACGGACATCCACATTGATAAAATAATTCCCACAACCACCCCGCCTTCCTCCTCGATTGCGCCCACTGCAGCGGCACAGGCGTCTCTCAACATTAACAGCCAGCCTCGGCCAATCCACATAACCACCCTTAAAATCCCTGTGACATACGAGGCAGTACTTTCGGTTGTCCCTGGTTTGCATGCAAGACCACCTGTACTCCCCCCCGATGCACCAGAAGACTGTGCCCGGCCACCTGTGAGCAATTATGATTTCGTATTCCACCTCGGCGTCGCTGGTCGGGGCCCGCTTCGTATGGAACGGATTAGCCATAAGCTCGGCTATCACATGAAGGACGCAACGGGGCAGCTGGCGCCTGTGGTGAAAGCGTCGCTTAAGGGTTTCAGTCGGAGAGGGGATCCGGTTGGCCCGGCGCCTGCGGGCGCAGGCAGTAGCGGCAGCGGTGGCATGCATGTTGGAGGAGGGAATCTACCGAGCGCGGCGGAAATTATCGAAAGGGAGAGACTTGGGATAGACCATGTCGAGGGTGGCGATACGAACTTGAGGCCGACGAGAGGGTTTGGAGCGACGTACGAGACGTTTCCTGATGAGATCACGACAAGTATCGATGTGACGAGACTTGTGCATGATTTGAAACGTTCAGGAATCGAGGTCAGTTTGATTTTTATTCCTTTTATTTCATCTTTAATATTCTCTCCTTTTTGTAGCAAATATATACCTCAATGGATGCAGGCCACTACCTATGCGATTTCATCTATTATTGCTCCCTGGCGGAAGTCAAGCGTTCGACAAAACCTTACGAGAAGCGACGCAATACCCAGGTGCTATTCTTGCACTGCCCGCCCGTCAACCAGCCTCTCTCAACAGAGGAAGTGACTGATGCAATCAAGAGGATCGTAGTATGGGTGTGTGGCGAGCAGCAGCTGGATGATGCGAAAGACGAGGCTGTAGTTGTTGCTTGAGGTTGAGGTCTGCTTACCATGTACGGCACACGTTTCTCTGAACCAACCCTTGTATTTAATTTCCGAAAACACGTAAATAACCCTGCTCCATCTAAATCCGATCGATACCACAATATGTTCATTTCTCAATTTGTGTTCAGTTCTTCGCGAGTCCGTTTCTTCTACAGCACCCATTTTCCTGCTCTGTTTTTCTTCCACTTGTCAGAGCGCTCTTCAGTTCCAAATGAGAATTCACGAAGATTCGAAAGTTGCTTGTTGGTGACGAGCTCTGCCAACACGCTTCGCTGCTTAGCCCTCGTGAAAGTGAAAGGACCTTCCTTGGTTTGAAGGACTTGCAACTGAACCAAAGTACGAGGCAGTTTGTACGCGCCGCCCAGGCCGATAGCATGTAAGAGGGACTATTGCAGAGCAATCAATTGGCGTCGACCTCGTTGCAACGCATTCTCACCGAATATCCAGTAGTTGAGTTGTCGACGTTCATGTTGGCATCATCGTTATCCATCTCCACGTCGGAATCCAAGTTGCTCTGACCATCATCCACTAGCAGGTCCAATAACAGCGTTGCTGGGAAACAACCGCCGATTGCATTTATCGAGTGCGTAGCATTAACAGCATTGCGGAAGCTCGCGATGCGCAGTCCCTTGACGATGGCGGAGCTGAGGGAACAAGCGCGCACCGCCTGGGCGAAATTATCCATCTGCGCGTGAACGGACGATTCTCTGCGCGAAATATATCGGACCTGTGAAGAAGCCCAAGTTCGGACAGGCCCCAGGTGGGAAATCCAATGGATGGTAGGGCTCCAGCATGATATTATCATAATGGTTGACCGTCAGTATCTCGAGGGAATCACAGGACTTTAGGAGCTCGTAGAAGACCGGCGCAGTGTCTTTGTTAACTGCGACTTCGAGGGACTGCAATTTAGGGCATCCTCCGCCCTTGACCAAGCTGGAAAGGAAGGCCAAGGCGAATGTTACATTCGAGGAGAGTGTCAAGGATTCAAGCGATCCTGGCTGGCAGATTTTCATGATCTGGCCATTCGTTCAGGGACCTCCTGAGGCGTCAACTTCACGTGGTGCAGCTCAAGTCGATTCTTCAAGGAAGTGATGCTCTCCATTGTGTGTTGGTTCAACGTCACGAGAAAAATCGTCATGCTTGTTGTCCCAGAGATTGGGGAGCAACGTAAGAAAGATTCTGAGCGAGCTTAGATCGTATTGTGCGACCTTCTTCTCATAGTCAGAGAAACAGCGACCTTGACCATCATCCTCCCCTGGCCGAGGCACGCCGATATATGTCAAAAAATGGCTGCAAATCCACCTGAGATAATAGCATTAAAACGACGAGCGGTGCGATCCCCTCTCCAATCGTATGCCTCCTGCGCGTGAGGGTTGTTCCGATCCTTGTGAGCGGCCTCATAGTTAAGTGAGAAGAAAAGGCGCTCTTGAGCGACTCTTCCAATCATTCGGTTGACAAGAGATAGGGTTCTAAGAGTTTCTGCGTTGTAGTATGACGCAACCAAGACCCAGAGTCTTTGAGTGTGGAAAGTTGGAGCCGAGGGCGGCCCCGACAAGAGGAAGTGAGGAACGGGAGGGTAGAGGATGGTGGTTAAAGAGAGCCATACTGAGGATTGCTGGAAATTTGGTTGGGTGATTGGAACTGGGTAGGAACGGCGCGTTTTATGTATCAGAGGAAGGGACACGTTTCGTCGGCAACAATGTCCTCGGGTATCAAAGATCGATACCTTGTTTAAGTTGTTTTTGGCTGTAACATGAGAAACTGGACAATGTCTTTAGATCGAAGCCACCTAGAACAAAAGTCAACACAGCACATTCGGTGTGGCAATACATGTTTTCCCTTGGGTTTGAGGTTACTGGTCTGATATGTGAAGAGTTTCAAAGACCTAGAAACAATAACTTATAAGCGATACACAATTAGCCACAATAAAGGCGTGATAGGCAACCATTTTCTGAAGCTGCCAATGCTATGAATCCGAGGTAACGCAAACACAATTAAGTGAATTGAAGCACGAGTAGGTGACGGTAGCATCCATGAGACTTAGAGAGGAACAAAGTTGGGAACAACTTGAACTGTTGAACAACTGCCAATGAACGTTACGAATTGTGCGGGCCGTCAGACCTGTCGCTTTCCCACGCATCGGTGCCGGAGGCCGCTTTTACTGCCTCCTCTTGGCCTCCTCTGTCAAAAATCAACTAGGACCGAGAACAATTCCAATGACAAGATCATTCCAAGGTTAACATTCCCTTCACATTTCTTGAAATCCCGTCAAATGTCAGTCGCTAATTCACCGCTGCCAAGTTGCCATTCCATACTCACACCCCCATTTTGAGCTACTTAAATGGATGGGCCTTTTTCTCCCTTTTATAGCTAACGCCCATCCGTCAGAGTCACACCGTAAGAGTCACCAGAATCACTTTTGTATTAAGAAGTACTAGCTACTAATTATTTTCTAGTTCCAGAGACCCTCAGGCTCTTATATCATGCACATCGCACAGGGTTTTGTTCGACGGATTGGTACCAGTGGTGGAGCCAAGTTTTTAGCGACCTTCACAGTCAACGACACTCACTTTACTCTCGGCGGTATTTTCGTCTCTGGCGTTCCCCATTTCTCGTGCAGAAATGCCAAACTCAAGTACGACTCTCTTTCTCAACTCACTTCCACAAGATTAGTCGAAGGCTCGATAGGACCCAATAATCTCACTCTTCGATTTCTTAATGGCACTACCATCGAAGGAGCATTGGAGTCACCGTACAATCCGCCATGCCTGGAGGTTATTGGATGTGGTATATGGTTCCAGAGCTGAATCGTTGGATTCACTAAAACGTAGTTAACTAAGCTACAGCCTTTTCATGCAAATATTGTTTTAAGATTCGTCCAACTTGCATGACAATTCCAATTAAATTAATCCTGCCTACACCTCATATAACCCTTGAACTGCCAAATGAAGGCAAAAATTCTGGTGGGAAACTATCGAATGCCTGCTATCTTTTAAACTTTAATTGAACTGCATCCAACAATGATACGGAATGAATTATAATCCATTTGAATGAAGCTGGGCTCATGATGTCCCACAGTACGTTTCCGTCCCTTCAAGAAAATCACACAAGGAGTGAGTTCCATGAGCTTTGGCGGGCAGAAATGGAACACACCTCATGTCTGTGTGAAAATTCCTGACCCACACACCGAGGACGAAGGGTGTATCGGATAATCTAATTTACCTTCAATCTTGTTGCCATTACTAAACTCGAGGGTGAAGCTGTCCGGCCCAATCACGCCTTCGACGGCGTTAGTCCCAGAAAGTTGTTCATCCCCCCGGAATTTAAGTGTCGCAGCGCTGCTTTTAAAGGGTGGAACGCTGCTTGCGAAGCTTCCAGCGACGAGGTAATGTACGCCCTTGACCCCGAAGCTTCCGAGAAACCGTGAACCAGAGTCCGTTGCTCCCCGAAGAAAGCCTGTTGCAATACTGGTCATTCTATAACCTGAGCTTTCTAAAGGTCAACGTCCACCGGGAAATTTTGAGCACACTCCGACTCCTCAAAATAAAACTTACCGGAATATAAGGAGTGTAGTTGGAATGAGGATGATGGGTCAGTGCATGAGATATATAGTTGAAGATTCAGGAGCATTTCCCCTGCTTGAAGGAGGGTGCAAAAGCCATATTGACTGCTGGAATATTCAAACTCACGTTTCAGGATTCGAGAACGTGGGACTCCAGGACGATAATGTGGCCTCTAAAGATTCAGCTTTTCACGGCTCAGCCAAATCTTATCGACTATCTCCGAGTCACAACTGAGCATTCATATCTTACTGTCAATGTCTATGAGTTGCACAACGTAGGCCTTGTCATTAGAAAGCACGAGAGGGAATATGAAAGCGAGCATTCAACGTGACGACTACTGACACGGCGGAGCGCAGGTAAAGTAAGGAATCATATTGTCCATCACCAACTGCCAGGTGCTAAGATATCAGGGCGGAGGGAGTTTTCAAGTTTGCGTGAGGAGGCCGGAACCACATACAGATGATGCTGGGCATATTGGGGCATCCAATACGCCCTCGATTTTATTCCCGTCGCTAAATTTGAGGTGGAGAGTATCACAACCTATCGTCCCCTCGATTGCCTTGGTCCCAAAAAGGCTTTCCTCGTTCTGGTAGGTCAATGTTGCAACGCAACTCTTGAATGCAGGAACACTACTGAAAAAATTCCCGGAGACGAGATACTGTGCTTTGTTTTGGGTCGTGAAACTTCCTGTAAATTTGGTCCCACATGTCGAGCGGAGAAATCCTCTGGCGATGGCCTGGCTACTCATGTTTGAATAACTGGAACAATAAGATATTCAAGATTGCCACCAGTGATAGTACAATTTATAGTTAAATACCTTTCTGGGTCGAAATAAACTTGGTTTCTTTTCTCAATAGGTGGGAGATGAGGCGTCTCTTACATATGCATGGAATCATTTACCCTGACAATTTTTATTGAAGACATAGGATCTTGAACCCCGGAATGGTGCCAAGCAACGACAGAATGCTGTGATGGAGATGATGAAGTGGTAATCGTTCGGCTGACTGGGATTTTTAAATTCTGTCAAGAGTGTGCGCACGGATTGGGTGTGGATGAGTGAAGGGGTCGAGATGATAGGAAATCACAAGTTCGACCGGGAATTTCCGAAGCACTCGCCTTAGCGCTCATCGGACCGGGATTTCTGCGAGGTTCCCCGCTGTTTATTTAATCATTCCAAGAATAAAATCGACAGAGCTAATCAACCAACTACCCATGCTATGTTCCCAATTGCTTCGCTTTCAGAAGCCGCAGGCTGCGTTAAAACACCATCAATAATTGGTCCATTTATCTGTACAAGTTTGAACACTTTGGGACCAACGACGATGCTGAAGAGATGGGTGCCAGTTATCTCGCTTGTTTCGCAATACGTGATGGTGGAAGTATCGTTGAATGGAGGTACTGCTTCCGAGAACTTCCCCGATGCAGAGTAGTCACTGCCTCCTATCTTGAAGCTGCACACAAAGGTCGAGCCATTACTGCTGCTGAAACGGCCTTGAATTGTGGGCATAATTGCTCCTAAATGAAGGAACTCCTTGAAAACGGTAGCTCCTTTACTCTAAAAAAATGCAACTTACAGTATGGAACGGATACACAGGATTCACGGAAGACCCACGAAGAAAAGTCCCATTTATAATGTTGGGTGTTTTCGCGGATCTCTCTGTCATTGGTTATGGATAATATCACTTTTCGAATCCAGTCCGTTTGTTCAACTGCATACATGCCTATTGCTTGTGGCGGCTTGCAGGTTTCCTCATCTGTGCCTACTATGCCTACCATGTGCATTTCAAATGATAACGGGACACAAATCAGACGGGTAAAATATTTACTAATATAAGCTATATTAACCCCGCGCCATGTATCTTGTTTATTGTACAGAAGCAGTCTCAAGGTTGGTATGTAGTCTCGAATTTATTTTGTAGCAGTATCCAGGCGGTATATCGAAATCTGGATCATCAAGCCCAATATATTTTGTCTGGCCCTGCTGTGGAGAAAGAATAACCCTCGAAGAATGGGGGCTTTCACTTCCTAATGATAATTTCCAGAAAAACTACCCGACTACCCATGTTATCTTTCCCTCCGCCTCGCTCCTAGAAGAAACGGACTTCTTCAGCACCCCCTCAATGACTACCCCATTATTCTGTTTGAGCGTGAAAGACTCCCTCCACACAACAATGCTGAATGGATGACTACCCATGATATCGGATGGAATACAGTATGTGAGCATAGCAGTGGTGTTAAATGGCGCGACGCTGGCGTTGTACTTCCCCGACCCTGAATAGTCCCCCCCGCCGATCTTGAAAGAGCAGGTAAAGGTCATGCCGTTGTAGCAATCAAAGCGCCCTTGAATTACAGGCATGGTTAGGATGTTCCTGGAAGAAGCATCTGTAGTTGGTTTGCCTGGTCAGTCCTACAGGCGACGGACGCACCTTGCACGGGTATTGGCGGTCAGAATCTGGGGTATTAGTTTTCTACCTCATTATATCATTGCATTCCACTCTATTCGTGTCGATCCCGTTGTCCGGTAAAAAGGGTTAAGAGTTATGGTTGGAATGCCTTAGAATGTGTATGAAGGAATGGTTTAGCGGCGTTTTAGGTTCTCAGCTGCGCCCATTAATCATTCCTAATTGGCGTACCTAACGATGTGTTACACGATGTACAACACGTTTCTAAGAATGTGCCTTTCATACTCACACTTACAGCGTTAATCAATAAATCAAGAATCCTCCTCCTCCTCCTCCTCTTCCGAGTCAACTTCCATCGCGTTGCCATCCTCCATTCTAATGTCCTCCACGCTTCCATACGGAATCTTCTCCTTCGACCACCTCCCCAAAAGCACATCAACTCGACATAGCCCAGACGCTGTCCCAGAAGCCAACAACCCCGAAGAAGCGAGCCCGTTCCCAGTATTCCAGACGACACAATGCACGCCGACCTCACGAGGCCAAGCACCAGTGCTGGAAGGATGAATTGGTTCGCCCTGTTTGGGTTTCCGTTTTGCTTGTCGTGTGGCTGTATTCTTTTCAGCGGATTCCTAAGAGCAGTGCGAGGAGACTGTCAAAAAGGGGTTCGAACAAATGAACCGGAATGGAATGTACTTGAGGAAGAAAACGGTCTAGCATTCTGAATTCCTTCGTGTTTCGATTATAGTCCATTTGAAAGATTTTATGCACCAGGAATGGCTGAAAAGAACGCTTTAAACAACTAGCATCACACCTTTAACAATACACGTACCACCGATCCACCCCGTCTCGTCGACCTCAACATATTAGTCGTCGAACACGACCCATCGGCTGCTCCCACTGCAAGTTGGGGATGAAAATCCGATGCA
>Ga0307517_10013141_pt1 | contig 11276 bp, 11 predicted proteins | sample 23_EM_MG_FD_194515 | JGI IMG/M metagenome (GOLD analysis project Ga0307517, IMG submission 194515) | Populus trichocarpa ectomycorrhiza microbial communities from riparian zone in the Pacific Northwest, United States - 23_EM | ecosystem: Host-associated > Plants > Roots > Unclassified | place... | reverse complement strand
TGCTTAGGGTGAATTTTCATGTTTTTAAAAATAATTTTATTAAAATAAAAAAAATATTATTTTAAAATAAAAATTACTTTACAAAAACAACTACTATTATTCTCTCAATATACTCTTAATTAGTCGCCTAAAAAAGTTGAAGCCCACGATCCACACACAACAGCTTCCTTCAACAAATAAAAGTCAACCCTTTTAGTTTGGTAAATTCTACTATATGTTGTTCAAAGTTCAAACCTTCAACTGAAATGTAAAAGGGTGGTTAAAGTCAAGAAACTATTGCACAAAAAAATAATTTGTGGAGATGTCAACGGTCAACCCTAGCCGAATTCTATGAGAGGAGGCGGCCCATTAAATAGGAAAAATACAGACATTATGTATTGAAAATGCCTACTTAGTTCTGAAATGTTTTTTTTTTTTAAATAATTTTTTTATATTTTAAAACTATTTTAATATGCTAATATTAAAAATAATTTTAAAAAATAAAAAAAATATTATTTTAATATATTTCTAAATAAAAAACATAAAAAACTACTTTATTTTATTTATTTTAATTGTTTTGAGCAACCACCCTATATTTCATGTTAAAGTATTTATAATGAATATTCAAGGAAATTAAATAATTTTTTTAATGCTAATTACTCCAAAACTTTAATTTAAAAAATAAAATAAAAGGAACAAACGTCATTAATCATTAGACTACCCTTAATGTCATCTTAGGAGCTCTCAACTTTTCATACTAAATTAATTTATTACTACTAAGTTATGAAAATTAATTAATTTATCTTGATATTTTCTCAATTAAATCTCTTTCCAATTAGATATTGCTCAATTACACACAGCCAAACTAAAGTTGGGACCCCAAGTAATTGGATAGGGATTAAACCGGGTAAGATATAATTAGATAAGAAAATCGTTTGAAGAGGGACTCGATTGATAATGAGGGGATAGTTTGAGGTCATATTTAAATCCTTTCCGCAGTTATATAAACTGTACAGAGTCCAGACAAAGCGGGTACGTGGCCCTGTAAAAAAGAATTCTTGACGTCAAAACCAACGAAAGAGCCAACTGCCAAAGTGCGTTTATACAGTGGAAGTTGAATCTCCATATCTCCTTCCTTTTCAGTTGCGTTGCCTCTCTCTCCCTCTCTCTGGTTCACAGCATTTCACTTTTAACTGCACCTGTATCAGATTGCAAACTTCAAAGAAGCTAGCTTTGCTATGGCTGTGTAAGTTCGATTCTCCGTGCTTCAAATATTATTATCCTTCCCCTTTACTTCAATGACAGTTTCTCCTTTGTATAACCACAAAAAAAAAGAACAACAACCACCCATGTTTTTATTCTCCTTTTACTACTGAAAGAGTTCGAATCGACAGTGCTTAAACATTGATATTATTACTATGATAGAAGAAAACACTAAGTAGCGAAGTATGATTTCTCTTACCTTTGTTCCTGGTTCAACCCGGTAGTTAGAGGCTCTTTACTTTGTATAAATTTATTTTTCTGTGGTTGTTTGTTGTTTTAAGCTAATTCTTGATCTGGGTTTTTTGTTAGTTTTTCTTATGAGATTGGTGTTGTTGATGTTAATACAACAGAGTTGCTTCCGCTCCTGGTAAGGTTTTGATGACTGGGGGTTACCTCATACTGGAGAGACCTAATGCAGGGGTTGTTTTAAGCACAAATGCTCGTTTCTATGCTATTGTTAAACCTCTTTATGATGAAATCAAGCCTGATAGCTGGGCCTCGGTGAGTCTGAGTCTTTCACCTTTTACCCTCTTCTAATGTTCGTTTGCTCGTGCTTGTGAGATTATAATTGAAGTCTCCAACCTTGAAAATGGAATCTGTCTCTGCTTTTTTCAAAAGTAATGTCATCACAGCGTTGGAATGCTTTTTGAATTTTTTTTTTGTTCGATGCATGTCAGGCTTGGACTGATGTTAAATTAACATCTCCCCAACTCTCCAGAGAAAGCATCTATAAATTGTCACTGAAGAATTTAATGCTTCAATGTGTCTCTTCAAGGCAAGTTCTTTTGTGGACTGTTCTATGTGTTTGTGTTTTACTGTCATTTGAGATCTCTGACAGTCCTTGTATCGATTCATTTCAACTGTTCCTGCATATATTTGATTATGCATACTCAGCACTAAACATGGTTAAACGGTTATCTAGAAAGATATCCCTACGCAAGATGAGCCAATGTGCAATTTTTTTAGGCAAATATACGGTTGAATGAATAGTGTGGTGTTGTTACTGTATTTCAGTGAATCGAGGAATCCTTTTGTGGAGCAAGCGGTACAATATGCCGTAGCAGCTGCACATGTTACATTTGACAAAGATAAGAAGGATGCCTTGAACAAGATACTATTGCAAGGTAATGTTTGATGCTTGTGTTTTTTTATCTTTTATGCCACAATTGACCATTAGAACTTCAATTAACTAATGTTTTTACTGGGCTAGTGATGCAGGTCTTCATATCATGATTTTAGGTTGCAATGACTTCTATTCATACAGAAATCAGGTATTTACCCTAGCTTTGCCTTTTCCAGCTATTGTATCATTTACACAGATATAATTCTGGTAGAGCATGTTTATATTTTGCTCATGTGCTCCTCCATAACTTTCACTGCTCTTTTGTTTCATCCTCTCTTCTAAACAGTTGTTCTTTGACCATGATACACCATAACTATCAGTTCGATTGGACGTTAACACATTCAATTTGCTTTTGCATTCTAATACATATGGTTCAAATTCCTTTACAGCAGCCAATGATTTTTATTTCATAAAATAAATTGCAAGAAAAAAAATATTTACCTGAGAATATGTAAGTGTTTCATTCTCGAGAACGATTTTCTTGTCTAAAATAAAGGATGGTGGTTCAAATATTTCACTCCATGTTTTCTATTATAATATTTTGTCGATGTGGTTACCCTTTTTCAAAGATTGAAGCACGTGGACTCCCTTTGACACCAGAGGCATTGGCAGCTCTTCCTCCTTTCACATCAATTAGCTTCAATGCAGAAGAAAATGGACAAAATTGCAAGCCTGAAGTTGCAAAAACTGGATTGGGTTCATCTGCAGCAATGACCACTGCTGTGGTTGCTGCTTTGCTTCATTATCTTGGAGTGGTTGATCTTTCATCCTTGTCTAAAGATGAGGGACCTGTAGATGTTGATATGGTGCATATTATTGCCCAAACTGCTCACTGTATTGCACAAGGGAAAGTTGGAAGTGGTTTTGATGTCAGTTCTGCAGTTTATGGCAGTCACCGTTATGTCCGCTTTTCACCAGATATTCTTTCTTCTGCTCAGGTCCCTCCCTCTCCCTCCCTCCCTCCCTCTCTATCTGTGCTTCTGATGATTGGTTTCATGGTATCATTTGAGAGATAACCATATGATTGCATGATCATTCTCTTACTGAATTTGAAACTCATATAAAGAGATTAAAATTTTGTCAGCAGGCAATTAGTAGAGGTGAATACTGTTGATTTGTTTTTTGCTTTCTTTAATATGTATTTACTGTCAATCCCATCTTGGGTTTGAAGTTTGTGTGGCTTCTTCAGGAATTGACATGTAATGTAATTGCCTAAAGTTGAGCAAAGGCCCTTCGTCTAGCACCGCACCCTCCCTTTTTCTGTATTTATGCATATCCATATCACCATTAAGGTGTGAAGAATTTTTATGATATATATTTATATCAAAAACTGGTAAGTACACAAGTATTTTGGATGCCAGGCAGACTTGGCTTGGTAAAAAACCTTCCAGTGATTAAGTATAGCTGTTTTCTGCATGATTTATTTTCCATTCTTCCTAAATTTTCTTGAATCTGGTCTATATGATATCTAGACTTGGGTTTCCAGACCTTGTAATAGATTGAAATAATAAAACCTTGGATATCAAAAAAAATAAAATTCCCTCATCTTGTATTAGATTTTAGCACAAATAATTTCCTGTGCATTTCTTGAGGCAAGGTTAAAGGGGCTTGAATAAATGACAAAGTTTACAGTTCTCAAAAGGATATGTGAAAGCAGCACACCTTCGGGTTGCAATAATTGAACTATGTTTGCAAGTGTCTCATCATTATGCAGATCTCTACCAATTTTTGGAAAAATAAAATTAATAAGCATGCATGCTATCATGGATAAAGATGTTATTTGTTCCTGAAAAATGTATCCCTGGCTTTCAGAACAATTATATGCAAAAGCTTGAGAGAGTTATGCTACTTTCACTAGAGTTCGTTCCCTTCACACTCCATGTAAAATGTTGCAGGATGCAGTGAAAGAAATACCGTTACAGGAAGTCATGGCTTCCATCCTGAAGGGAAAGTGGGACCATGAGAGGACCAAGTTTTCTTTACCCCCATTGATGAACCTCGTGAGCATCCTGTCGTATACCATTGATGATTCCTTGTATTTGTATGAATTGTAGTTATGCTTTTGTTGACAAATATGTAGCTGTCTTATCATACGTTATATAGATATGTGGTGAAAGCCTTATTTCAACTCTAGTTTTAAGAGTCTACAATAAAATAAAATAAAATAAAAAAACTCATTAAATCTCACTTTTTCCAGAAACATGCCTCCTTCTGTCTGCTTTTGAACATTTTTTATGTACTCTGACTTGATTGCTAAGTATAATGAATTTGTCCTCATGTCATCCTGTATAATTGATATTGATGAGAAGCTTGCTCTTTGGTTTATTACACAATAGATGTGAAGATTCTATGAGAATAGTAATGATTAAAGGCATGTATTAACAAACCAAAGGAGCCAATCAAAAGAAACTTTGGTTTTTATTTTCAACAAATATAGGATGGAAAAGGAGCAATTTTCATCACAATTTCCCTTTCCTTTTCAAACAACAAGTTTGTGGTTTCTTCAGGATTTTCACTTTTTGCAGATACCTTGGTAGCTGTTTTCTGACCATAATTATGCTGCTATCCTAAGTTATTAGGAGAACCCGGGACTGGAGGATCATCCACGCCATCAATGGTAGGTTCTGTGAAAAGGTGGCAGAAATCTGATCCTACGAAGGCCGAAGAAACATGGAGAAAGTTGTCAGAGGCAAATTCAGCACTTGAAATCCAACTAAATATTTTAAGCAAGCTTGCAGAAGAAAATTGGAATGCATACAAATGTGTAATAGACATTTGCAGCAAGCAAAGGCCAGAGAAGGTATTTATTGTACTTGTTTTTGTTGTATATATAAAAAAGCACTAATAAAACCCTGGCAACTTTCTATTGATTGTCTGGGCTTTTACGAATTTATGAAAATTGATTTTGTGTGGAATTGTGAGATATCCTTGTAGATTGTATTATTTGTGAAATAGAAATGAGTGAAATTTTGTTATTTTCTACTTTTATTTGATTTTTATCATTCATGTAGAGGTTGCTTTCCTCAAGGAAGGTCACCTACTATTGTTATCCTCAAGTCATTTGTAGGAATTCTATGAAAGACAGGTAATGGAAATCTATGGGTTTCTTATGTTCTGAAACCTGCCTTTGTTAATTTTGTCCTGATAAATATTCATTTTCAATTCAATAAAACCTTAAATGAGTCATTGTTACATTGCCAAAACCTCAATAATGAATAAACAGAACAGGAAATCTGGTTTCCAAGCTTTGGATATGGTGTTAGAGGGGTTGTTTCTGTGGGGCACTGGTTTATCATATATTTGAATCTTACTTGTCAATAAACAAATAGGTAAATATAGAGTGGGAGTTTGAATTCTTTTGGGGTCTACTAAGAAGGTCCTTGTCTTCTACTCTTCTTCCTTATTTTTTGGTTGTTGAAGTCTAGGGAAGTGACTTTCTGCTGGACAATAATTTAATATCTGGTACTCAGTAGTGTTGTTCTTTTCCATTATCACAGTTGACATATCATCATATCTTTCTCTGCTGGTGTTGCTCTGTACTTTCCTATCAATCTTAGCCTATTCCACATTCTCCTCTGAATATCATTAGTATCTTTGACTAAATATTAGGAGGAAACTAGCTAGCAATGCACTATTATAGGGTTCTTTCAGTTTTTCACGAAATGAGTTTAACTATTCTCCAAAGAAATGTGTTGTATCTAAAACACAACTGATCTAATGACAAAGGGAGACATGAATAAAACAGTTCTATGCTTTTTTTGTATCATGTCTAGTTACATTAGTTTCATATTGTTTATGGAGAACCATGTGCAAGCAGCCAATTTCTTCATTTATGATGTCAAGTTTGATTTATCCTGTTTTCTTTGACCTTTATTGTTTGGTGCTCCTTCTGTACCGTGTGACATGTTTTTTGTTCTCCTAGAGTTGATTTTGATATAATGTCATGAATTGCCTGAACAGTGGATAGAGCAAGCCACTGAACCAAGCCAAGAAGTAGTTTTCAAAGCATTATTAGGAGCAAGAAGCACCATGTTTGAGATCAGAAATCATATGCGCCAGATGGGTGAGGCAGCAGGTGTCCCGGTAGGTTTGTTTCTCTTAATTTGAGGACTGTCTTTTTCCTGAGTTATAACTTTCCCAATTTCCAAGTGAAATGCTTATGGATATGACAAAAGGAAAAGGACTCGGAGAATAATTTTGTTACTATATAAACATCAATGTTTCTGAGTAGCATGTTTGCTACTTTAAATACCAACTAGCTGTAGTAACTTCACCAGCATCCTCATGTTACTAGCAACTGAACCACCAATGTATTCCTCTCCTTTGGCCACTCTCCTGAAAGATTGATTGACCCCCCCTGCTATGCCATGTAATGGTTTGGGTTTAGATGGCTTCTGCATGTGTCATGCTGAATGTTTGATGCAAGAGTCCTCAACACTTCTTATAGTTGGGCAAAATGATATTAGTAATAATCATTCTGCTGTCTTATCAATATCACACTCAAATATGCATTCCAACGCATCTACTTTTACTCTAGAGAGGATTTCTTGGGTTAGCTTTCCTAGCTTCTCTAGTAGTTCATTATCCATTCCCTGCACTGGATGCCTTGTGCCAGCATCCTTGTGGCATCCACGTGCTATTCTTGAACTGAAGAAGAGGGCACATTTTTGTGCCTTGAAAAGTGAAAACATTTTGAAGTTGCAGAATGGCTATCGAAGAAAGCTATTTATAAACGTTAAATAGAATAGATATGGTGAAAGAAAATTGCACTCATAAGATCCTATGCGTTATAAGTGAGTGAGATTTTAATATCAAGTGCATAGACAACTTCCTTTGTTACCAGATACAGCTGTCCACAAAGTTCGTATGCAACTTCTGGCTGGGAAATTCTTGTTCCTTTTCATAGGAAAACATTAATAAACAGCAACTTCATAAATCTAATAGAACCAAATATTAATTTAATTAGATTCTTTAGATTTTCAGCTTCTTCCTTTTTTTTTGTATATTCAATAATCTCTTTTAAACTTTCTAAATTTGCAGATAGAGCCTGAATCACAGTCTCAACTTTTGGATGCTACTATGGGCATGGAAGGAGTTTTGTTGGCTGGAGTTCCTGGAGCAGGAGGCTTTGATGCAGTCTTTGCCATTACGTTAGGGGACTCTGGCAGCAATGTTACCAAAGCTTGGAGCTCGCTCAATGTTATGGCCTTGTTGGTCAGAGAAGACCCTCATGGTGTTTCTCTAGAAACTGGAGATCCCAGAACCAAGGAAATCACATCAGCTGTTTCCGCAGTTCAAATTGAGTGAGCTATATTTGTGATAAGTTAGGTCTATCATCTTAATGGTAGCAAATGTGATTTAGAAAGATTTGCTTTAGACGTTGTGAACTTGTTCAGTTTGAGAAGGGTTAAAAATGAAAGAAACTGATGAGCAACATCGAAGTAAACAGTATCACTTGCAATGCCTTCCTCCAATAATATACGATAGAGTGGCATTTTTTTTCTCCGTTTTTACCTGTTAGCTTACTGGTATAGAAAGATTTCATTTGTTTACTGAAATTTGACATGTCTTCTACTTCTAAACAGGTGTATTCATTCATAAAAAATTTCGCAGCCTTTTCTTGAATTCAGCAAATCTACTGACCACCAACTAAGCTCTTTGTATAACACATCATTATAAAATAGGGGAAGAACTGTTTGAAGGTAGCTGAAAAAAATAGAAATATCTTAATGGATAAGACAAGACTTCGATTAAAAAAAAATTAATGATTTACCAATAATCTCTACAGGAGCATGTTCCATCTTTAAAATGGTGGAACCGATTTCGATCTCTTACAGTAATTTCTCTTTGATAGATGACTGAAATTAACTTGGTGTATGTGTGACAGTCGTTACACATCCTGAGGTTTCTAGCTATTCTAATGGGTGCGCCCTGAGATGTATGTATAAGTGCAAAAGCCATGGCCAACTTTTGACTATGAGCTTTCAACCTTTGCCTCTTCTCTTCTTCATCTACATCAAACAATACTTGTGATGTATCTGGAGAATAGCCTTCGAATTTCAACTGCCATTCCATCTGGTGAATCATCTCGTACATGCCTTTGCATTGAGGGTGTGACATGTCTTGTGAAACAAACTTGTAAATTTTCCTCTCCACCTGTACCAAACTAAATCCAGGTGTCTGAGTGAAACCCTTGCGAGCCATTTCTGTCCGAATCTTAGCTACATCCTCCCATCTTTTAGCTCTTGCATACATATTTGATAACACCACATAATCACCAGGATTGCTTGAGTTCAATTCTCCTAAACTCTTAGCTGCGATCTCCCCAATTTCCAGGTTATGATGGAATTTACAGGCACTGAGTAGGCCTCGCCACACGACTTCATTTGGCTTGATTGGCATGCTCCTGATGTGCTCTAAAGCCTTATTAAGCATCCCAGCTCTTCCCATGAGGTGAACTATGCAGCCATAATGTTGAATTGTCGGCTCAATCCCATGCTCAAGTTTCATTCTGTTAAAACACTGCAAGCCTTCATCAACAAGGCCAGCATGATTACAAGCACTCAACACACCCAAATAGACAACATCATCAGGCTTCAGTCCTTCTTCTAGCATATCAGAGAAAACCTGTAGAGCCTCCATTCCGCGTCCGTGCATTGCAAGCCCTGTGATCATTACACTGTAGGACAATTGGTTCTTCTTCACCATTCTTTGGAAGAGAGATAATCCTTTCTCTATACACCCGCATTTCACATACATGTCTATTAAGGAAGTTTGGACTATTACATTCATCTCCCGAATGTTCCTTAACAATGTTACGTGTGTGCACCTCCCCAAATCAAGAGCACCCAAATGGGTACAGGCAGAGAGAACACTGACTAGGATGCTCTCTTCTGGCCTACAAGATCCCTCCCTACTCATCTCTCCAAAAACTGATAAGCACTCAGACCACATGCCCAAACTGGCGTGAGCTGCTATAATAGCACTCCAAGAAGCAACATCTCTACGATCCATGTGCTCAAAAACAGAACATGAAAGTTCTATCTTCCCACACTTGCCATACATGTTGATCAAGCTATTTTGCACAAACAAATCTCCTTCAAGTCCACGCTTAAAAATATACCCATGAATCTGCATCCCCTCCTCTATTGACCTTAAACTGGCACATGCCTTAAAAAGAGCGGGATATGTAAAATTATCTGATTCAACTCCTCTCTCAAGCATCTCATAATAAAGAAACAAAGCATTTTCCATATTCATAACATTTACGTATCCTCTAATCATGGTATTGAATTCAAAAGTACCCGGTTGATCGATTTGTCGAAAAATTGAGCATGCATAGTCCATGCTGCCCCAGTCTGAGAGAGCACAAGTTGCCACAAGATTGCTTGCACAAAAGGAGTTCTCCCACTTGAGGACTTGAGCATGTACTTGCTTGAATTCTTCCATGTTCTTGCACCTCTTCATAAGAGATAAACATTCTTGCTCTTTTAACTTCAAACTCAATCCTGTGGTTTGTGTAGGAGCTTCTGGTAGTGACAAAAAACGGATTTTCTGAAGGACTGGAGTCCCAATCATCCTGTCATCCGCACCATAATATAGCAATCAAGATTTTATAGTTATGCAAAGCAGACTTAACAACGAAGTAACAAGAAAAGTATCTTGTACTAACCATCAAGTTGGCATTTTTAATATGGAGAAAAGATGGACGATTTATGGGGCGAACTAGGGAGTGGGTGCGGTTCAGATGGCCAAAAAAGAAGTGTGTGGAGGAGGGTGGAGGAAAGAAACACGAAAAGTGTATGAGAATTAAGTTGCAGGTTCTTAGATTCTTGAGGCAGGAAATAGTTACAGTTGTAGAGATGCTGATCTTCAGCCATGAGATTTGAAGAGAGACTTCCAGCCAGAAAAATGGTGTCAGCTCATGGGAGGTGTGGATTCTGGATAGGATAATGTTTGGGAAGTAGTTGGGTCTCTTAGATTGCTCCTATAGGCCTAAGCAACCCTTATATCTCCCAAGTCAGCACTGCGGACCCATTTCTCTTTTTTTATTTTGTTTCTATTCAAGTTCAAATATATTTTTAGATTAGATAATCTCTTTTATGTATTTATGAAAATATTTATCTACAGCACCAACCTACTCATACATTGCAAAATCAGTCAGTTATGCATTCCAAACCATTAATTGTAGCCTTTTTGCTTGATTGATAATCTATTGATACCCATTGATGGCTAGATGAAGAAACCCAGAGAAGCTTCAATGCATGTAGATTGCAAGATTATCCCTTGAGTTCAAATTTGGTTTAGTATTAAATTGTTCAGTTTTCATTCTATCAACGGTAGAGAAGTGAAATCCCAATCTCTCTTTTTTTTTACTTGTTCAATTAATTAGCTAGAAACAAAGATTATGAGAGGGGAAGACAACTAGTTCAACTAATTTTACTAGTCTTGCATTTGAACTTGCCGAGTCTCCATAGGCTTTTTATGCCATGGCTGCAAGAGAAAGATACAAATCTGCTCAATCGAGCTCTGTACACTGATAGCATTTCCTCTTCAAAAAAAAAATTGATACAGATCTGGTCAAGAGAAAAAGCGAGTTATTGGTCATTCTCCCAAGATTGTGCTTGAACAAGCAAATCTCAAAGTTGAGATTGTTGATGGAGTTACAACAGTGAAAGAGAGAAAATTGTGTTCTCACTCTAACAAAGGGTTTTGATACAAACAAATTGTTGAAGGAAACTAGGTCTTTGGATTCTTGCGCCGTCCAGTCCTAGTAGAATTTGGTGGTGATTTTCCAAACCTCTCTTCACCATTTACAAAACGTGTAGATGTGCCATGCCACATTTCAAGTAATTACTAATATTTATTTTTTCATAATTTTTATGCATAAATCTAAGTCCTTTCACAGTGA
>Ga0307517_10013140_pt1 | contig 11276 bp, 9 predicted proteins | sample 23_EM_MG_FD_194515 | JGI IMG/M metagenome (GOLD analysis project Ga0307517, IMG submission 194515) | Populus trichocarpa ectomycorrhiza microbial communities from riparian zone in the Pacific Northwest, United States - 23_EM | ecosystem: Host-associated > Plants > Roots > Unclassified | place... | reverse complement strand
GTAGACATGGAAACAACATTATTGAGCAAGTAAACTATCACAGCTGGAGCTGCAAGGTGGAAAAGCAATTTCAGTTCAACCCAGGAAGCTGAACGGATTCTCTTAAAATATGGTGCTTCAGTATCTGCTAGTATTTGTTCAAGCTCGCTGCTCCTTGTCTCGTCATGGAATGAGAGCTTGAAGCTCAATCTCAAAGGCTCAGAATTCATGATCCTTGACAATTTTTCCTTCTCTCTTCTCTCCCCCTCTGCTTTAGCTTCCTTGAGCTTCTCAAATAAATGTTTTGTCTTCAACTACATAACTTTAATCGTATTCTTCTACAGTATCTATAGAGGAATACACTCTTGTTTTTCTTTTTTTCTCTATATTTTGGTCAACGATAGGTAACACAAACGTTAAATGGAACACTAGTTGCTCACTCATGAGGTGGCATCTGCGTCTGATTAAGCCCACTTCGATTTATGTTAATGTGTAAGAAACACAACATTTAAGACAGATTAAACCCACTTTATTAAGATAGATGTGTTTAACTTTAGTCTCGTTGTGATCTCTCAAAAAAATGAAAAAAGTTCATATAGAAAAAATATATTATGAAAACCTTTAGAGATTTTATTTTAAAATCGTTCTAAATATAAATTTATTTTTTTATATTATTTTTTTAAACATTAATCGATCATAATATAAATAAATCTCTTTTAAATCTTTTAACTTTCAAAAAGAAAAGATATTCATGTATTCTAGTCCTTGATATCGATCTTGGACCACTGCAATAATGCAGGGGAGAGAAGAATGTTCTTTTATTATTATTATTATTATTATTAATATGGGTGTTCGATCAGTTTGCGCGTACCTCGACTAATCCCATAAACGTTGAAGTTAACGACCATGTAAACCTCTAATGATCATCATATTAACAATCACAGGGCTCGAACCTAATATCACAAAAAAGCAAAACCTTTAATCTCAAGTTTTTATCACTAGATTACTTGCTAGAGGGTTAAATGGTGGTCAATGCAGGGTACCATATCATAATTCATCGCAGCATCCAAAAACAAAAAAGGCTGAAATTTTAATGCAATTTCATGTTACATATGTTAAATACAAACACAAACATGAACCATGTCAATTACTAAGAAAAAAAAAAGTATAAAACATATGGACCGTGGAAAGGGCATGGAATCTACAGTTAACGAAGGAAATTAATTAAAAACTTGAAATAAAAATAAAAAATCTTACCTGCCATTGTAAAGGAATAATATATAGTACTATACCCCGATTAATTAATTAATTAATTAGCATTTGTTAACTTCATAATTTCATTAGCGTTTAATAGTGATTAGCAAGGAAACAACAACCATCTCAATACAAATCGAGCTCTGTAAGGAAAAGCATGGAAAGCACCAGCCGAGATTGAATCCACCAGCAGACACATCAAACAATGGTCCCATAAAATTCAATGAAATTGCTATCAATATTTGTCAAACATCTAATTTTCACGTGATTTTGAACAAAGTTAACACCTTCTTCAAAATAATTAGCCTAAGTGGGAATGGCAAGAAAAGGCTGGGGATAGAATAGTAGGATCTGGTAACTAGTTGGGGACCAATTTGTTGTCGTCCTGTCTTTTCGATACTGACTTGTATTTACCCCTTCTCTCTTCTCCACAACATAATTTCTTGTGCTCGAAGCCACACAATGACTTGCCATGGCTTGATTTGTTTCAGAATCTCCAAAACTTATTTTAGGATGCCTGTATTGTGCACTGAATTCGATATATTAAAAAAAAATGGGATTTTTACTGAGAAGTTCGTCATGATCACGTCTTGAGTTCAAACATCTCAAGATCACCCTTCTTTTTTATTATTATTATTATTTTGTCTACAATTCTCTAACCTCTGAAGCTATGAATTTGCCAGCTGATATTGTTGACTAATCATGGAGACCGTCTGCTGGATTTGAACAATATCACTGTCATGGGATCCTAATAAAATACTCTTAAGCATCTGATCTGGTTCTTCCAGGCGTTGTCTTCTGGGACAACTCATCTCAACAACTGAACAAAGCAAATCGAAAAGCAGTGCTAGACCCACAACGCCAAAAACAAATTGCAGTTTGGTAGATCAGAGAGATTGGAGCCTATGATGTTACAGTTCAGATTAGTAGACGCCTTCTAATGGAGGATATGCATCACAGAGTTATACCCATTTAAGTAACCAAGTTCAAATCCATTTAAAGAAGAAAAAAAAAAGTCTTGAAAGCCAGCTAGAACTAGCCCCAGTAGCCATATTACTTTTTTAGTTCTTCTATAGAGAATTAATATAGAGTTTACTGTTTATATAAACTGTGAAACTCTTTTTTTTCAATTGTTTTTTTTTTCTTGTTTTTTTCTTGCTTTTTTAAATTTCATCCTTATTTTTTTTATTTTTAAAAATAATAGAGTACTTTTATTATTCTAAAAAAGTAGCAAAACGATCCATGTGGACCACGTGAAATTATTATTTTATTCCTGAAATACAATATTGTATGATTTTTTATGATAAAATTATCAATTTGTTATTACAATCCACATAAAATCAAATATATATATATATATATAAAAAAAAAAAAAATTCCCATGTATTTTAATGTTTTTCACGTACCAAATTATTTACTCTTACGATTTGTTTTCTTTTTGTAGCATGATTCTTATGGAGTTTTCCGTGTATGAGTTATGATGTTTGGCATCAGTTTCTTGTCAAGATCTGATTCTTCCAAATAATTGAATATTCGTGTGAATGGAAAAGAAAGCAAAAGCAACCAGCCACAACATTGAGATGTAAAGGAGAAGGTGTAAAGAAAGTTTGGACCAAAGAATTTGCTTCTCGTCTCAGGTTCAAACCATGTAGTTGTGGTCTCAGGTTCAAACCATATGGTTTTTAATATGATGATTATTGAAAATTTATATGATCGTTAATATTAAATTTCATGGAATTAATCGAGGTGCGCATAGGCTAACCCGAATACTTACTTTAATGAAAAGAAAAGGAGAGAGAAGGTGTGGACAAATTAATTATATTCAAACAAGAAAGAAAACAGAAGGAAATAATGGAGATTTTTGTTTTTTATTCCTTATGAAGCTATGTGTTATAGCCATTAATTCATGTAACTATCGCCATAGAATCAAAATGTTGAATGGCTGCTATTTGCTTGTCTTTTCGCTGGTTTTCTACTCAAACTAGATTTCAAATTTCATAAAAGAAGAAAAGGCTAGCGAATTAATTATTTTTAATCAAATCAAGATCAAATTGGATACTTCAGAGTACCACCAACAACTGCCTAGCCATCGGGCGGGCTGGCTGCAATGCAAGAATACCATATCCCTTCCCAATTTGGTTCTCAAGAACAGAAAGAAAGAAAGATTGTTTTTTTTTCTTTTCCCTGCCTCTACATATATGATGACTTTTACCATAAAAACATCATTATTAACTCGACCTGCCCTGGTTTTACAGATGAATCCAAGAAATATGTAATTCATAGCTTGATTCAGAACAACTCAGTAGTTTGACTCGTAATCCAATTGATCAGCTAAATTCAATCTAAACCTGATTTTGTAATCACTAAAAAAAATTAAGAAAAAGAAGAAGAATGAAATCGTGTCATTTTGATTAAAAAATGATTAACCTTAATTAATTAGGAGACTTATAATTAATTAATTAGGAGAATCTTCTCCTGCAATAATGCATGCCCAACTTGAAATCCAAATACTGAAGGGTCATTGGCATCATGCAGACAGTGCATGTGAATGTGATATAGCTCGCAATATCTTTAGATTTATATGATAATAGGAAATAAAGGACTGGGTAGAGATTGCATTGTCAGTTGTCTGTGTGGGAGTAGCTCCTCTTATGCCGTGCACCTTTGTCCTGCTCCCTCGTCTAGTTTTAAACAGTATATTGGCAGACCTCCCGAGTTTCTGATTCCTAATGTGTGGAAGCCATTGCGCCATAAAACTACTGTACGTTATTTATATGTCCCCTGTTGTTTTAACATTTTACATTTCAATCCCAAACATCTTCTTTCTCATATTTCAATCCTTAGATGTTGAAAGATGAGAGAGAGTAACCGGAAAATATTTGAGAGATAGAAAAAGCTTGGACGATCACTTCCAGATATCCACTTCACTCCGGCAGAGGAGGCTGCCTTTTGCCATCCCGTCTCATGTATTCAACCGGTTTTTCACACACACGAGGTTCGATTCGAGGACGAGAGTGGAAAACCATGCATGATATGCCAAGCAATATCTGGATATGCAGCTGAAAATGGAAGTTGATGAAAAGGCATAAATTGGAATTGTTCCTTTAATTAAATGGGGAAGCCATTGTGGCGTAGACTACTAAAGATAAAAGGATTTCGCTGACAGCTTTGCTCACAATAATTTCTTTAAAGAATTGATAACTTTCATCCTGTTTCATGAGCACTACAAAAGGAAAAATTCCAAGCTTTTAGCATCTGATTTTGTTCCTCTTTGTGTATGATATATATTTTTTTTAATTTTTGCATTTCCTTAACCACAAAGAGTATATTGAAAAAGCCATATCAGTAAAGGGATCTTAGCATCGTATTAGTCTTTTTTACATTATTGTGAGATTGCAATTAAAAATTGTGAGAATCAAGTAAAAGTAATATGACTGAGATTTTGATTGAATGAATATGGAGAATCTAAATAATATTGAATATTCAAATTTTTAATACTTATTTTTCAGTAATTAAGAAAGCAACCAAGATTTTAGCTTGCAAAAACTAAATCAATGATGTGGTAGTTTTTTCGATTCAAGGTTAAGAATTAGAGGTTACCTTTCAAGAGATTATAGGGTTAAGTAGAATAGCCTATAGCCCTAAAGGCAACTATACTGTTACCCGCGGCCTCATCTATGCCCGCCTCTCCCCATGGAACAGTTTCACCATGTTCAATCTAGTGCAATCTGCTAACCAAATGCATCCTTGCCTTGCCTGTTTTCAAGTGTAGATAAACATTGTAAACCAGAATACAACTTCATATTTTGCTGATAGATTTATATGCCAAGCAATGCTGTCCGATGCAGACATAATTTGGGGAATACATTTGGACATGCTTTTTGAGCAAGAAGAGTAAGCTCTTAAACTGATCAGCAATCCAAATTTTTTTACATGGTTAGGACAGTCAAATAGGGATGCATTCAGTATCTTATATTGATTTTGCTACATACAATATTATATCTTTTCTCTTTCCTAGTATTCCTTTACAAAAATTTTATTACAACAAGCATGCAAGAATCACGAATTAATACAATCAGAAAAGGTAAACTTGATCGATTCACTTCGGGTTGAGACTCTCTCCCTGGTACGCTTGGTTGGTTGGATGGGAGTTAGACATGTGAGACCTCTATCGATCATTAACCTCATTCCACAACCAGTAAAAAAACTGTGTCATGCAATAGCTAACATTCTTGGTACTGGGAAGATGCGGGAATGGCTCAAACAAAAGACTACAAGAGCATCATGGTAACAGATGAGGCAGCAAACAGCACATAAAATATCACATCTTCATTGTACAGACCTGTGAAGCAGATAAGTTTTGTCAGGGAGTGGCCATTGTGAAGTTAAAATCGTACTTGGTGAGGAAAATGAAAGGCCCTTCTTGTAATCCAGTTTATAGGTTGCAAAACTAACTTGGACAATTGAAGAAAATAAAAAAAAAATAAATAAATAAAAGACATTTGAGGAATAGCTCAGATGTAGATAGGGTACACTTTCATGCGTCACTGAAGTTCGTGTTATTGATAGAGGAGGATTAAGATCTGCCAGAAATTTATCTTGAGTAGAGTTTTTGGAATTAAACAGAATGTTTTGGTATCAATGGAAGTGGGTAAAGCTTCTAGCTCTTAAGTAAATATGAAAATACATACGTGCCATCTAATTCACATGCTAAGCCAGAAGTAGAAGAGCGAATACAATGAGATTTTCACGCATGTAACTCGAACAGCTTATTTTATAACAGCCTTCCTACTTTTCAAATCACAATGAAAGATGTTTTTGCGAAGATAACATGCAGGACTCAAATTTAAACAAACTAGAGCAAGCTTTACAAATTTCGATGGTTAAAACACATTAGATTCATTTTCTGCATAATGGTATTCCAGAGGAAGCATGGGCATACGTTAGAATATTCTTACCACTTTGAGCATTTGCAGCAGCAGGAAGTGCTGGAATTTTTATGGCTGCAAATCAATAAGTTCAGGTTAACATCAAAGAATATGGAAGAGGAGAAATAAGAACTTAAATGGAAGAAATAACTTCAATTATTAAATGAAGAACCATCCAACAAACTAACAATGATGGGTTGGACATACTTTTATTGCATGATGCTGATAACTGAGATGTAGATGGCCATGGAGCAGGAATATTGTCATTCAAATCACAAATGAAGCTGATCCCTGAGTACTGATCAAATGTTGCATCAGAAGGCAAGCTTGGTAGAAGGCATCCAGACTCTAAATGGAAGAGAAGATGATGAAGCAAATAAGTTAAATTCAATTGTATAAAATAATTCAAGCTAAAGATGCTCTGTGTAATTATGATAGACTTGCCAATTACAATCATGGTAAAAAACACAAGAAAATTGTTAAGAATCAACTGCCCACGACCCAAGGCTGAAGATCAGATTTCCATGCCATGTGCTCAACGGGCATTAGTTGCATACTTATAAGAAGCATATTGGCGATCCTTAGCAGCAGCATGATGGCTTTCAGAATTTGACATGCTTATATGGATGCTAAGTTTGAAAATGAAACGAAAACTTCATAGTATGATTCCATACCTTGAATTGCAACTGAGGTGTGTCATTGTTGATCACCAGAATCATATATAAAGAGCAAAATAAGAAAAGAATCCTGCATTAGTGTCTGATTTAAATTTGTCTGAAAGAAAATGCTTGCAATATATCAACAGAGGGAAATTGAGATTTGGGAGAGGGTACTAAAGAAAAAAAGAAAAAAAAAAGTTAGTTAAAAAATTGAAAACACCAACCTTGAAGGGAGAAATCCTTAAGGGTTATATGACAAAGGCTATAAACATCTTTTGTAATATTTGACCTCTGTAACTTCATTCCTAGAGTTGTAGCACAATTCAGAGCTTGCAAGTTGGTTACGAGGCTCTGCTTCTGCAAGTGAGACACGTAGCTCTCCATGGCACTACAACATTCTGTCTTGTTACTAATCCCATTCCCACAGCCCTTTGCAACATGTCTCATATCAGGGAAAACCAGAGGGCAAACTGACAAAGAAAGCACAAGAGAAAAATGAGAAAAGAGTAGTTGCTGAGGCCTGCTGAAGGGATTTCCACTACTGGGTAAAGTCAAGAATCAAGGGCAATGTGCAGACCCCCATAAAAAAATCAACAACGCTCAAAAATATAGCAGTACATCTCATATGGAAAGTGAGAATTTTTTGTAATGAATAAAAGACGTCATTACTACTTTCACCAAAAGGGAAGTAGGATGCACTACCACCATCAATTAAATTCTGCTTCTTGTGCACAGTGGTGGCTGGACTGCTAAGGCACAAAGCACCAAAGAGACAACAAAAGACTTGTAAGATGCAGTATGCTGATGCACATTATATGCTTGCATGCACACTAATAGATACATAATCACTTTTGCTGTTAAGAGATATCTCTTGGAAGAAGAGTTGACTAATTATTTGATAATCCACAGAGGTACCACATGCTGTCATCACAGGATTCCTGGAACTGAATAAATGGCCAACGGTAATTCTGATAATTTCTGGCCATAACATAAAAACAAGTTTGTGACATCCACAATTTCAAACTCACCGTTATTAACTTTGCAATTAGATAGTCCTCTGAGAACCTCCTTTGCACGAGAAGGATCGAGTTTACCAGCCAGCCATCGGAGTACAATCTGTTTACAATCAACAACCTTTGTTGACTGCTCAGTTAAACCACGGGACCCAGCTATGCTCAACACTTCAGAACCTTTTAATGCAATTTTTGTCGCAGCTTCTAATATGGCATTTTGACAAACTTGATTACAACATTCTTTAACAGGATCAATACTTTCACAGGCAGCAAGTAGCTTGGAAGAATCCACAGTGCCCTCAAATTCATTGACATCCTTAACAGGGCAAGCCCCTTCAGTGAGATTTGAAGGATGAATTGAGCATATCTTATTCACATTAGCTGCTGCACCCTGACCCACCAAAATTTGCTCAATATCTGAAAGGCAATACTTTGAAACAGTCCCATTTAAAGCAAGAGCATTGGTATCTTTACTGGATTGGCCAACAAGTATTGCAAGAGTGGCTTCTAACTGTGGACAGCATATAACATTAGCCAGCAATGGCGCAAAAACAGACCAACAATCAATTGATGTTGTGCTCATCAAACTTTGGGCAGCAGTGAAATTTAATGTGCATTGTCCTACAAAAGGAGAAGATCACCATATTTAAAACAAAACTGGGCCTTTCAACTCAAATGCCATCCAAATCAAAACTGACCAGACTACCTGATAACTTTGGGACAGTACTGTTTGTGAAAGGTGCTAAAGGAGTAGGTGCAAGAAGAGGAAGAAGGGGCTGAGGAGCTGAATCTGGAGAGATCTCAGGAAGAAAACCATCTACTCTTCTGTCAGTCGACAATGGACCTCCAAAATCATTGAATGGGCTGCAGTGACATTCATTCAGACCTATAGCAGAAAGATTGGCTCATTGTGATGAAAACTCAAGAAATCAAGATTTTATGTAAAAATAAAAGCTTTGATGCACCACTACATTGCAACCACTGTTGAAAATCGAATGTAAATTTAAGGTATCATTCAATCTAAATAACAATCAGTGAAAAAAAGGAAAGCAGATCATGATACTTGATTGTTTAGTGTGCAGAAAAAACAGGCAAGAGGGGATAGTTCAAGAGCAAATCTAATACAGCAAGACAAGCATCTTGTAAACAAATGAAGCACTAAACGGTTGTTCACTGCCTGCATTAAAAGCAACAATAGCAGTTATTCATAGGGCCTATCAATCATGCACCAGCCACATTGATCACCATACTAAGTAGAAATTGCCAAAGACAGGAAAATTTCTGATCTATCCCCTGAAAATAATGTTTGTTAAAGAATGGTTCTTTTAAAGTTGGATATCAAACTACACAGTCAGTAGGTTGTAAGTAACAAAAGTTTTGCTTTTCTCAGAACCATATAATCTAAATCATGTTAAGAACTAGAAAGCCAACTCCTCCCCAAAATAGCAGGTAGATCAAATCCAAATATAAAAGAAAGGCATTAACATTACCCCCAATGTTTCAAGCAGCAAGTTAGTGATGCAAAACTTGCCAAATAATCAGTTTAAATGAACTCAAACCCAAACCTGACCAAACATCTTCTCTCTTTATTAGTCATTGCCATATGAAAGGAAACCTAACTGAGCACTAAACCTACAACACCATCACATTATATTATACATTACTAAAAACACAGATAAAGATACACTACACTCAAACAACAATTGTAACTTAAAATTATCAACAGGAGATAAAGCAACTCGATAAAGGGCCGCAAGTTAAAGAGTCAATATTGCATATCAGATAACATACGATCAATCACCCTACACAAAGTCTACAACTTTAGGCAAAAAAACCACAGAACTGATAAATTCCAGAAACCCCATTTGCACAATCCCATCATAGAGAGCCATAAGACTACCAAAAACCCAATTACAATCACCCCACAAAAACCATCACCTTGAAACCACCCAACTGAGAAAACTCACAGATCATGCAATAATAACCAAAACCCATTTACCATAATAGCAAATAAAAGATAAATACTCACTCGAAATCAACAAAAGCACCTCCACAAAAACCATACTCAGACTCAGCTTCAGCTTGAGAGACACCCCTTCATTCATTCCTCCACTGAAATTAAAGCCAAAACCAACAGCAAGAAGCCCAAAACAGACTGAAACGAAGTGAAAAGGAAGGCTTAGTGGTAAGAAGTTTGTGACTTGGAATTCAGAGAAAGGTCTCGTGTATGGGTGAAGAGAGAAGAAGCCATGAAAGCAAAGCTTGTTAATGTTATAAGTGGTGTGGGGACAAGTGCAGTTTCAGCATAGCTGTACACTAAAGACTAAAAAAGAGAGTATTTACTATTTATTCATTAGAGGGCCCTACAAAACATAATGACATAGAAACTGAGTTTTAATAGCACAGCAGTGCCATTAATTGCCCTTTCTTTCTATTTCTCCACTTCTTAGCTCTCCCCACATTGGAGTCTTGTACACTTGGCAGGAGTGGCATGTGTTTGAAGAAAGGTTAATAAAGAAGATTTATTATATTCTATTTATATCTGATGAGCAAAGAAGTGTGACTTAAGAAACTTTTTTTTTTTATTAGAATTGTGTTTGAGTGTCTTTTAAGAATATATTTGACTTGAAAAAAAAATTAAATTGATATTTTTAGTAATTTTTTAGTGGTTCTGATGTGTTAATATTAAAAGTAAAAAAAAATCTAAAAATAATTATTTTAATATACTTTTAAATAAAATATACTTTTAAAAACATCATAAAACATGATATGAAATTCACTTTTAAAATCACTTGAATTGCCAATGATTGTATTCTAATATAGAAGAGATTTATATAAAAATGACAAAATTAAATTTGAAACAAAAACAAATATATAAAAATAAAAATATTAAAATAGTTTTAAAGTGAATCTCTTTCTTTTCAAAAGATAAAGCCATATTCATATGTTTCAATTGTCTTCTTGTTCTATGTTTTCGAGATAGTATCTTATGATATATTTGGTTAATGTTTTAAGATAGGAAGAATATATAAAAAATAAAAATAAAAAAGTTTTCAGTTAAAGAAATAAAGATAAAAATATAAAAAAAATATCTTTAAAAATAAAATTAAAGCAAATTTCTATAATTTCAAAATAAAAGGTGTAAAAAAATATGTTACCTCTTTTTCTATTGTATTTATCTCTTGTGTTTGAGACAGTAATCAAATATTATCTTAAAAAATAAGTTTTGTCTTTATTAATATAAAATTTTATTCAAAAAAATTTCAATCATTTAAATATTAAAAATATTTTTTCAATAATAAATTATAGTGTTTGTCTTGTATCATAGTTTAAGTGTTTTTTTTTAATCACCAAACATAATTTAAGAAAATATATATTTGCAGTTGCATTCTAAACACATTCATGAACTCCACAAGATATTTCAAAATCGCATGTTGTCATTC
>Ga0307517_10013139_pt1 | contig 11276 bp, 9 predicted proteins | sample 23_EM_MG_FD_194515 | JGI IMG/M metagenome (GOLD analysis project Ga0307517, IMG submission 194515) | Populus trichocarpa ectomycorrhiza microbial communities from riparian zone in the Pacific Northwest, United States - 23_EM | ecosystem: Host-associated > Plants > Roots > Unclassified | place... | reverse complement strand
TAATTTCAATGTAACTATCATGTGTACAGTAAAACACCAATGCATCTTAGTAAAAAACACAACCAGAAAGCCTTCCCGCGCAAGTCGCTAAACATTTATCGATGACTTCCACTACTTTCACAAAGCAATCCTCTAATGTTTGAAAACAACATCAAACACTCGAGGGCTATCCCATTGCTCATTTCTGCTTTGCATCCACAACCAAGAGATTGAGTGGAAAATCCATCTTCTACTTCTTTTACGAAAGCAAACAAAGACCAGCTACATCTCAAAGAAAAGGGACCTCGAGTATGAAAATGGGCGGAGAAGTCTGCCAAACTTGAGAACTGGTCTTAATCCACATCTAACTTGGCTACAGAATCAACAAACAAATGGTGGCGTATAAAATGAGTTAAGAGTCTGATCAACCAAATCTTTCGATCCTTCGAAGACGTATTTCTTCCAATGTAAGGTCATCGGAATGGCGTGAAAATTCACGGGAGGACAATCCACGAGCACCCCGACTTGTCCCACACATCTCACATACACTTAACAGACTGGAATTATCATATGTACATGCTTGGCATCTCCACAGCCCTGACATTGCCCTTCCCGTCTGCCTCCCACCAACACTTCCACGACCAGAAATCCGTCCTCGCCGGAATTGAAATAAATTCCTCACAAACCTCAGAGGCCAGCTTATTACATTGGTAAGGGTTCTGATGGTTAGAGTGAGTGGGTCTGGACCTGAATACGCTCTCTTCAACTTGACATAGAGAATCCCAGCAAGTATTCCACCGAGGTGGCCAAGAAATGAGACGCCAGGTACAAACATTTGGATAAGAATCAACTCTGCCCATGCAGCATGGCGTGCCGGTATGACCAATCCATAGACATTAGTAAGACTCTCGGACTGAGAATTGAGGACAACTTTCATGGCAAAGAGAACACCAGAAAATCCAGCAGAATATTCAGAGTAGAAAGGTTTGTCATAATCAAAGAAGAGGAGGAGGGACCTGGCTAGCAAAAGTGTAATACCCTGGGACATAGCAAGTAAAGCAGCAAGCATAGATGCAAATTCAACACTTCCCACAGAAGTTTCCAATTGAATTCCCTTCCATAAGAGCGACATCATGTTGTAAACGAGATGAGAGTCACTCACATGATAGAATGGTGAGAGCAGGAAGCGTTTCAGGTCCCTATACTGCTCAATAAAAAGCAAAAGGCAAAGGCATCATCAGTTATTTCCTACAATTAGGACACAACCTACAAATACAAAATCTTTAAACCACACGATGGTTTTTTCACTTAATAATTGTATACAAAAATTAACAAAGAATAAGATAGGCAAAACTACTAGACTTTAGCAAATTAATAGCAAAGCCCATCATCAATCAATCAATCGATTCTTTCTAAAATATTGGATAAACCGATTCTTTCAGATATATTGGAGAAACCCAATTGATTGATTTGCCCAATTAACAAATAATAGCAATTAAAACATGTAGGATCTACTCTACTCTACTAGTATAATAATGATGACGATGACGATGACGACGACGACCCAGATAGGTACCTTAAGAATGAGGTGGGGATTAAACCAGACTTGATCGATAGAGGGAAGGATATGACGGAGAAAAGCAGGCCTCAAATAGATGAGAGTATTGGCTCCGAGAAGAGCCGCGGTGACAGGAGGTTTCCATGGCAGCCTATAGTACTCGCTTACAGCGTGAATTGCCAGCAGCGGCAACATTCCCTTTGTTAAGCTTCCTCTTCTATCCATTTCCCCTCGATTTATCTATCTAACAAACTCGATTGTTCAAAATCTATCTCTTCTCTTTTCTCCTGCCTATTCAAAATCCATACATATGTAATAGAAAATAACTATAAAAAGGATCACTGCTACTCCTCTCCTGCTGCTAAAGTCGGTTACCTGCAGAGAAAGGAATTCTAGATGCTTCCTCTCTCTCTCTCTCTCTCTCTCTCTCTCTTTCTCTCTCTTCATAATCAACCCGACCTTGGTCACTTGTTATGGGCTGAATCAATACAAAATGAGGTCATTTTAATTTTTTTTAAAATCAAAAAAATGTGGTTTTAACTTTTAAGTTCTTTTTTTATTTTAAATCAAACTAAAATATTATTCTGGTTTTGATTGTGCCATCGTTGATGGAATGAATTTGATTTGATAATGTTAATCCTCAAGTCAATTTAATTAAAAAAATTAGATCTAAACTAAATTTTGAGTGGATAAATTATAAAATTAACTCGCTAGATGAAATCAAGTTTTATAATAATGTTTTTTATATGAAAATAAATAATAAATATAAATAATAGTTAAAAATCCATTAAAGATAAAATAAAAATTTTATACCAAATAATCAAATCAATTAATAAGTGAATTAGATTTTGATGGATTTTTTTTATATGAAGATTTTAAATTATGTTCAACTTAATTTTATTTATTTTAACCACTCAAAATTTATGTAAATTAACTTAAAATTTTATAATCCCCAAGCTAATTCAAAGTACAAAATGATATAATTTATACCAACGTCTAGAATAGTTGAGTATGATAAGCCATTACATTCAACTAGAGGTTTCAAATGAAATCCTAAATATTTAGGAGGAGGTTGACAGGAAACATAAACGAGACGTAACGACGTAGTGCATGGGAGTGGCGTGGATACGTACATGGACCAAGTCTTAGCAGTTGGAGAAATTTATGCTTGATGTTATCTTTTTGTTGCATTTTATTTCAATGATACATGGAGTCCATTTCTATTATTTCATTTGTTAGGCCTCGGTTACTAGTAATGGTCTTAGGATGTTCCTCTTTTCAGTTTCATACATATGGTCTGCTATTTAAGCAGCTATGGGTTATCAATGAGGGATAAAAAAATTATTTCAGTTAAATTATGGTACATCCTCACCCGAAAATGATATTTTCATGAATGTTTTTATTTATATTTAAACAGAACCTATCATTAGTATTAAAGACACGTTTCTTATGAGAATCAACAAGGAGCGAATTGAGCACTTGAAGTCTGGGCTCGGTGTAGTTCAAGAGGGATTACAACGAATGGAGTTTGATATGAACAACAAGCTCCACCATTTGGAGGAAGCTCTCAATCGACTTTCGAATATGTTGCTTTCTAATTTAGAGTCCTCAAATCATGACAATCACCACCTAGAAAAACAAGATGGAGGCTGGCGGATCATCTCGTCCAAATCAGCCAAGCTAGAATTTCCACACTTATCTGGAGACAATTCAACGGAGTGGTTCAATCGGGTGGAAAAATTCTTTGAATATCAAGGCATGACAGAAACCCAAAAGGTTCTCATGATTGTTTACCACCTTGAAGGGGAGGCAACCAATGGTTGCAATGGCTTCACAGGATGTTACAGGAAGAAGGACACATGATTTCATAGGAAAAATTCAATGAGGAATTATGGGCTTGCTTCAGACCATCAAGATGCGAAGACTTTGATGAAGCTCTCTCAAGAGTCAGGCAACTTGGAACGTTGAGAGATTATTAATGTGAATTTGAGAAGCTTGACAACAAGGTGCGTGGATGGATGCAAATGGTGTTGGTGGGGATGTTTAAACCGCAATCCCTCAAGGAGGCCATTAATTTAGCATGAATGCAAGACGAGCAACTTACATGACATCAACGGTTCACATAAATTCCACCCATAAGAACTCATCTAGCTCTGCCACAAACCACGTGTGTAGCTTCTACTACCCCTACTATTCTAATTAGACGTTTAACATGGGAAGAAATGCAAAAAAGAACTTTGTTTCAACTGCAATGAATGCTTCACAGCTGGATATAAATGTCAAAGACCACAATTATTACTTTTGGAAGGGCATGTGGGTAACGTGGTATACGAAGAAATTTTAGACCAACAGATATTGGAAGAAGACCAAGGTGAAGATACAGGGGAAGTATAGGAACATGAACTAGAACTCGAAATCACGTTGCATGTATTAACAAGATGAACGAGTCTAAAACCTATGCCAGTAGTTCTTACAAAAGCATTTTCTATCTGGGAGGCCAATAGAGAAAAACCAAAGTGTCAGGGGCGTTATGATAAGGTATGAGTGGAGTTGCAGGGCATCAAGTTTTACCTCACTTTTTTTTTCTCTGTCTTTAATAGGTCTTGACCTTATACTTGGTATGCAATGGCTTGAAATGCTTGGCTTTATGGTCTGTAATGGGAAACAGTTGACCATGGATTTTATTTGGGATAATCAAAATTGAAGGCCGCAAGGTGTAGACGTGTAAGCAATTCAGGTTGCTTCACCCAACGAATTATCAAAGGAGCTTCACCAAGGCCATGCATTATTTGTAGTATACTTTCAACCACTTCTGGGAACAATGTCACATGGTGCGCCACCTAATGATAAGCAACAAGATATGTAAAGGTTGTTGAAAGACTATGCAGGCGTGTTTCAAGAGCCTTTAAGTCTACCACCTGTGCGCGAAGTAGAGCATTGCATTATGCTCAAGAAGGGGACTGAGCCAATTAATGTATACTCGTATTGATATGCCTATTTCAAGAAGGAAGAAATTGAAAAAAAAGTTCAAAAGATGCTTAATTCTAGCCTCATTTGACCGGGCACCGGTTTATTTTTATCGTCGATATTATTGGTAAAGAAAAAGGATAGAAGTTGGTGATTTGGCACAAACTACCTCACACTCAATACCGCCACCATCAAGGACAGATTTCTTATTCCAATAATAGATGATATGTTGGATGAATTACATGGTGCATCCTTCTTTACCAAGCTCAATCTAAAGGTTAGATATCACTAAGTAAGAGTAAATTCTTCCAATATACTCAAAATTGCTTTTCGTACTCACAACGGTTATTATGAATATTTAGTGATGCCATTTGGCCTATGTAATACCCCCTCTACATTCCAAATCATCATGAACTCTATATTTTGACCTTATCTTATCTTCGAAAGTTTATTTTGGTTTTCTTCTATAATATTCTTGTATATAGTTCTACTTGGATATGCATGTGGTGCATATTAAACAAACCTTGAAGATTTTGAGGGAGCATCATTTTTTTGCCAAGGCCAGCAAGTATGCATGCGGCCAACATGAATTAGAATATTTGGGACACATTGTTATGCCTCAAGAAGTGAAGGTCGATAATCATAAAATTGCAGCCGTGGTGGCATGACCTCAACCAACTAATATTTATGAATTACATGGTTTTTTAGGCTTGACAGGATATTACAGGAAATTTGTTCAAAATTATGGCATCATCGCTCAACCTCTTACTAACCTCCTCAAGAAAAGGGCAGTTCAGATGGAACAAGGAAGCTAGAGTAGCCTTCATGACTCTTAAACAAGCAATGACTACCACATCTGTTTTGGCTATGCCCAATTTCAATAAGTCCTTCATCATAGAAATGAAGGCTGCAGAGGAAGGAGTAGGTGCGGTCTTAACTCAACAAGGCAAGCTCGTCGCCTTTATGAGCCGTGCACTGGGAGTTATAAAAAAATCATGGTTAACCTACTCCAAAGAAATACACACGTATGGCGACCATATTTATTGGGGATGAAGTTCTTCATCCAAACCAACCAACACAACCTAAAATATTTTTTGGAACAACGTTTGGCAACATCGAAGCAGCAAAAATAGGTAGCCAAATTGCTAGGCTATAATTATGAGATCACTTATCGCCCATGCCATGAAAATTTAGCAACAGACGCCCTCTCACGTAAGCCCAACAGTCCAGTCCTTAATCACCTCCATGTACCCACTGTAACCATATGGGATAAAGTTTGGAGAGCATATAAAGGAGATTCATACATTCAATCAATCGCTTAATTGGCCAAGAGCCAAACCAAAGGGTCATACATATAATGACATAGGTTATTCTACTTCAAAGGCAGGGTAATCATTCCTTCCCAAAGGGAGTTATGAAAAAGGTTGCTACATGAGGCTCACGACACAAAAATCAAAGGGCATTCAGGAGTGTTACGGACATTCAAACGGTTGGCTTAATAATTTTATTAGCCTAAAATGTATCGAGAAGTCCACAAATACATTCAACGTTGTGAAGTATGCCATAAGATGAAATCCAAAACACTCTCACCTATAGGATTTCTCCAACTATTGCCTATTTTGTGCTAAGTATGAGGAGATATCACTCTCAATTTTATTTAATGATTACCCATTACCAACAATAATGATATAATATTGGTAGTAGTGGATAGGTTAAGTAAATCTTCACCTTTCCTAACTTTAATTCATCCATTTAATTCTAAAGGTGTGGCTAAAAAATTTATGGAAGGGATTATCAAGTTACATTGGCTGGCAAAATCCATCATCAGTGATCGCAATCCAATCTTTATTAACAGGTTTTTGTAAGAATCTTTTCAAATGTCAGGCACTAAATTACAACTTAGCTCCACCTATTATCATCAAACCGATGGCCAAACAGAAGTGGTCAACTGCTGCGTGAAGCAGTATCTTCGGTGCTTTGTGCATCAATGGTCGCGTAAGTGGAGTGCCTATCTTTTTTGGGCTAAGTTATGATATAATACAACGTATCATACCTCAACGAGAATGACTCCATTTCAGGTGTTATATGGGCGTTCGCCCCCCTCATTCCCACTTTATCATAACGGTTTTTCTTTCATCAAGAAAGTGGATGGGCAACTGATAACTAGAGATGCGATACTACGATAACTCAAAGCCAATCTAAAAGCCTCCATCAATCACATAAAACAAACAGTTGATCAAAAGAGGAGAGATGTCACGTTCGAAGTAGGTGAAATGGTGTTTCTCAAGTTGCATCCCTATCAACAACAATCAGTTTTTAAACGTGCCCACAAGAAGCTTGCCATTCAATTTTATGGGTCGTATCATGTGATATAAAAAATTAGAGCAGTTGCTTACAAACTTCAGCAACTAACAAGAGCCCGCATTCACCCAGTTCTTGTTAGGTAGTCATAATTTAGCTAAGCTAAGTTTTAACTAGTTGGTAGTGTTTATTTCTAAAAGTTTATCCTGTTATCATCCATTAAACTTGTATAACACTAATATAAGGGCTTTATAGACGGATATGAAGAAAATAACTAATATAATCTACCATAATAATATCGTGGTAGTCAACAAAATCATACCAATTGTCATAACCTATTTTTGAATTATTCCTTAAAATTTTACCATTTTTCCTTATAAAATGATAAAAATAATAAATAAAATAATAAAAGCAAGGAGACTAACAATATGAAAAAAAATTTGGTTGAGAAAGGATTTCAAACATAGAAAGTCAAGCTGTAATTTTGGATGGAATCAGGAGCCTAATTGTGCCATATTATACCCAAAACTTGAGAAACAATGCAGATTCAAAGTTAAATTAAATTATTATTGGACGAATTTGCATAAAAATTAAGTCTATGGACATAATTCAATTTTTAATAGGCCAAATTAAAAGTTTAATTATGTTAAAGAATTAATTTAGATTCAATTAAAGGATTTAATTAGGTGCAAGGACTTAATTATACTTTAAATTGGTCAAATTAATTTTATTAGGGGCTTAATTGTTGAAATATTAAGTTTGGGAGCCCAATTTGAGCTTGATTAAGAAGAATGGAATTTTAAGAGATCAAATTTAATTTTTACCAAGTTAATTGATTCAAATCAAGGGTAAAATTGCAAGAAAATCAAAAGTTTATGATTAATTAAGAGCTAAATTGAAGAAATCCCTAGTCAAATATCATTTTGCAAAAGACGTTGAACTCTCGGAACTCAATTGATAGGAATTAAGAGTGAAATTAAAGAGAATTGAAAATTTAATAGTCAATTGAAAGTTTAATACCATTTCTTCGTAGTTGCAAACGATGGTTTTCAATGTGGCTAACCACTGAATGCCCAGGATCATATCACAATTTTGAAGGTCCAAGGTAAAGACATCAGTCATAAAATCAACTCTTTGTATAAACCATTGGAAGTGGCTGCACACTAAAGTGCAGGTCATGGTTCCACCATTAGCTACCTGTACAGTTAGAGCCTTAATACTTGTAAGTTTACAATGCAACTTGTCTGCCACTTGGTTGCTTGATGAAGTTGTGTGTACTTCCAGAGTCCAACAGAATAAACAAGGGTTGTTTCTCTACCCTGCCCGTGACTCTGAGTGTGTTTAGGCTAATTACTCCTTCTAAAGCATTGAAGGATATATGTGGGTTGTAGGTGTTGGGGTTTACTTCGGTTACTCCCTCTTCCTCACTACCTTCCCTATTTTCTTCAACAATATATAAGGAATAGAGTTTATTGTTCTGGCATCTGTGCCCAGGTATAAATTTTTCATCAAACCAAAAACAAAAGCCTTTAGCTCTTCTCTCATCTAAGTCCCTGTTTTTGATGGGTCTAGTGGTTCTATTGGTAGTGTTGGGGTTATAAGGTGGGGGGCTTGGTAAGATACCAGAGTGGGGTGGTTTAAAACTGTTATTAGGAGGCCCAGGTGGATTTTTGTTGTAACTGGGAGGGGTGGAAAGTTTGTTTTGGTAGGCGAATGTGGTTGGATGATAAGTTTGTCTATTAGGATTGGAGTTATAACGTTTATGGGTGAGATATTGTCCTGCAATCTAGCTAAGGTGTAGGCTTGTTTCAAAGATTTTGGTTCAAACATCTTAATCATATTCTTGACTTCTACGTTCAGCCCTCCTATAAAAAATACCAAGGCATTTTTCTCAGAAATTTCAGATCGATTCCAGAGGATATCAAAATCCTTGATATAGGTTTCTAAGTCATTTTTCTACTTTAGTTCAATAAGTTCTTCTAAAGGGTTCTTCTCCCCCCCCCAAACCTGCAACATAGAGCCTCTATATACTCTAGCCATGACACAACCTACCCTCCCAAGCTTCTTATGAAATTTTGATGCCAACATAGGGCCATTCCATCTAGATAATAGAAGGCTAGTTTGAGCTTGTCTTGCTTAGCAATTTCTTCAACATCGAAGTACTAGTTACACTTATAAATCCATTTAAGGACATCTTCTCCCTTAAAGATAGGGAATTCTCTTTTTGGTCTGCGTAGGTGATATTGAGGGGGCGTACCTTCATTGGCCCAATTGAATCTGGTAAGGGAATCCCTTGTAGTGGGAAGCCAAGGGGCCTTAGGTAAGCTGGACTCACCTGAAGAGAGCTGCGTTTTCTGCAATGTTGTGTCCACATGAGAAATAAGGGCATCCATAACTTCTTTAAGCTCTCTGAAACGTACATTAGCATCAACCCTGGTATCGTTAAGTTGTTGTTGGATTTGATCATATGCTTGAGGGTGCTTCGGATTGGTGGTTTCATCCACCCTTCTGGCATCTTGGGATCTCGTTTCAGGAGGCATTTGAGTCTGAAAATGTTGCTCTGATACCACTTGGAGCAACTGACTTGGGCAGGGGATTATCAAATTTAAAACGACCGGTAATGACTCAAAGATGAAGGGAAAGAAGATGATAAATGGTGGGAAATAAGTGAGGTATAAGGCTAGAGAGAGAGAGAAAGAAGAAGAAGATGATGATGAGAAAATAGAGAAGGTGTGAGGGAAGAATCTCCAAGAAAAAGGAAATGGGTTCAATATTATTTCTGCATGCCTTTGTTGAAAACAGAATGCCATATATATAACAGTCTTTCCTTCTAAAACATTCTCGTGCTTTCCTTATCATCAACACGTGGCTACTAACAAGAAAAATAAAACGCAGAGTATTGACTTATAATTGCTACACACCGTATTATTAAAATACTACCCTTAATTTGAATTCCCCCATACAAACCCCAGCTATCAGTTTCTTCCTTGCAACAGTCTACAGCCAGGCGTGCCGGTCTGCAGCTAGGCGTGCAGGTCTGGCCCTGGCGCTTAGGGCATGACAGTCATGCCTGACCTCAGCACCAGGTGTCTGACAGTCATGTCATGCCCCGACGCTTGGGACCTGCAACCTTACCATACCTCAATAAAATCCAAACTGATCATTTTATCCTCAATCATTCTTTTAATGCTAAATATATCCTATGAAAAAGACAACCCCACCCCCACTGTATGTCTATCAAGTTTTTTTAGCAAGGACAGTTATGTTATTATACTACTCCAATCCAAAGTAATCTATGTCCTTAGTAAACAATAAGAGGGGCACTGAGCTTTTTAGTTTATTGTATAATTGTAAGATTTTTTCAAGAATATATTTTTCAAAAAGTGAGTGCGACCAATTTCCAATACCTTTTGAATCAATTTTTTTGAAAATAATACAATTGTTAGTATCATATCTATATGAATCATGCCACTTCTAATGTTTCTTCCCTTTTATTTGTTCAATAATGAGGTTATATGATTGCTTAGGAGTTTGATTTGTTCTCATTGTATCAATTAACTTAATATCTCTTCTCCTATTTCAATATCAAACGAGTATTCTTTATTTCATCAATAGTTTTGGTCATTTTTATGCTCACTAGCCTTTTTTTTTTACATTTTTAATGTAATGATCTCAAATAATTTTCCCACTTTGCATTTTATGACTAATATTAATTATTGTTGAATTTTTCCAAACTCCTCGTTATTATAGATATTTTACGCACACACTAAATGTTTTTAACATTTTATCTGTCGATCATCTTTTTACACTTTTAATCTATTAACACTTAGCCTCTAGGGTATATTTGGTTTGGGGTTAAAGAGGTATTTGACATTGAGGTTGAACCTGTTTTTCATCAAAATTTGATTTTTTTTCGTTTCAAATTAATTTTTTTCTAGTGTTTTTTGATCGTTTTGATGTGATGATGTCAAAAATAAACTCTAAATAATAATAATAATAAAATATTATTTTAATGCATTCCCAAGCAAAAAGTACTTTGAAAAGTAACATCTACCACACTTTTAAACATCCTCTAAGTGTTAAAGTGTAAGAAAGTGGTGGAGGGTAAAAATATTAAAGATATTTGATATGTGTGTAAAAAAATTTTTTAGTGATATGATCTAATTTATTTTAAATCAAAATTGAATTTACATGTAATAATAAATAATATATTGTAATGGGATCTATTTGTTTGGTATTTGTAAAAAGAAGGAAAATTGAGTGATATGATCTAATTTATTTTAAATCAAAATTGAATTTACATGTAATAATAAATAATATATTGTAATGGGATCCATTTGTTTGGTATTTGTAAAAAGAAGGAAAATTGAAAGTTGGAATTAAGAAAAATATTCACACAAATTTCAAAATTTTCCGTATTAACGATCTTGTTCCCCCACCCCTTTATAAGTGTTACGTATTTGGGAGTTAA
>Ga0307517_10013138_pt1 | contig 11277 bp, 5 predicted proteins | sample 23_EM_MG_FD_194515 | JGI IMG/M metagenome (GOLD analysis project Ga0307517, IMG submission 194515) | Populus trichocarpa ectomycorrhiza microbial communities from riparian zone in the Pacific Northwest, United States - 23_EM | ecosystem: Host-associated > Plants > Roots > Unclassified | place... | reverse complement strand
GCCAAATAATGCCGCACATAATCCCCCACCCCTTTTTCCAGGGAATAGAATTCATCCTTATACCCCGCCTCGCGGAGCTTATGCATGGTGGCCTCCGTAAAATACTGGTAGGTCGAACGGAGATCCTGCGGCATATCGATATAGCGTATGTCCGCCTCGCGGTCCAGCCCCGCATAAGTAGCCCGGACGAGCGCTTCGAAGGTCCGGGCGTGACCGGTGCCGAGATTATAGATGCCCGAACTGAATTGATTTTGCATCAGCCAGTAACATACATTCAGCACGTCCTTCACGTAGATGAAATCCCGCAGCTGCTGGCCGTCCTGATAGTCGGGGCGATGGGACTTGAAGAGCTTTACGTAGCCGTCCTTTTGGATCTGCTGGAAGGCGTGGAAGATGACGCTGGCCATCCGGCCCTTGTGGTATTCGTTAGGTCCATAGACATTGAAGAATTTCAAGCCGGCCCAGAAAGGAGGATGGCTCTCCTGGTGCAGGACCCATTTATCGAATTCATTCTTGGAAACGCCGTAGGGGTTCAAAGGCTTTAGCAGGTGCACAATATCGTGGCGGTCCTCGTAACCCATCTCGCCGGACCCATAGGTCGCCGCGGAGGAAGCATAGACCAGGGGTATCTGGTGGACATTGCAATATTGCCAGACCTTACGGGAATATTCGACATTGAGACGCTGATGCACGGAGTAGTTGAATTCCGTCGTATCCGTGCGCGCTCCGATATGGAAGATGAACTGGATGGGAGGCTTGCTGCGGAACAGCCATTCGAAGAAATCATCCCTCTCCACTTTCATGCTGAACTGCTTGCCTTCGAAATTGGGCGTTTTGTCCGCCCGGCTGAAATCGTCCACCAGGATCAGGTTCGTATATCCTTTCGCGTTGAGGAAGCCCACGAGGCAACTCCCGATAAAGCCGGCCGCCCCTGTGACCACGATGGCGCTCCCGGTGGCAACGGTCCCTTTCCGGGGATCTGTAGATGCTGACATAGCTGCAAATATACGCCTATTCCATTTCGACGTGGCGGCGCATATGGTTTTCGATGGACCGGTCGTATTTTTCCTTCCACTCGCCTACCGTTCCCCAATCCATGCCGTCCACTTCGAAGGAGCCCGGCGTGACGAAGCCCAGCTCTTCACAGGCGGCTCCGCCCAGGGCCTTCTTAAATTCAGCGACCCTGTTGGGATCGACGCTTACCACGACCCTGCTCTGCGATTCGCCGAACCAATAGGCGTCCTTGCGGATACTGCTATCCGAAGCCACGACGTCGAAGCCCAGTCCGTTAGGGAAGGCCGATTCCGCCAGGGTGATGAAAAGACCGCCTTCGCTCACGTCATGCGCCGACCGGATCAGTCCTTTTTTGATCAGCCCGGCCAGCAGCTGCTGCAAGGCCCATTCTTCGTCGATGTCGAAATGAGGAGCGGGACTGAATTCCACCTGCCGGATCTTATGAAGGTATTCGGAGGAATTGATATCGTTGTTGCTCTTGCCCAGCAGGAAGATCAGATCGCCTTCCGCCTTGAGATCGAGGGTCATCTTATCCTTTATGCTTTCCAGCAGGCCTACCATCCCGATCGTGGGAGTGGGATATACCGCTCCGTCAGGGTTCTGATTGTAAAAGCTCACGTTGCCGCCGGTTACCGGCGTATCGAATTTTACGCAGGCTTCTCCCATTCCCTTGATGGCGTGCACGAACTGGTAATAGACTTCCGGGTCGTAGGGATTGCCGAAGTTGAGGCAGTTGGTGACGCCCAGGGGCTGTCCTCCGCTGCATACGATATTCCTGGCCGCTTCGGCCACGGCGATCATGGCGCCTTTATAAGGGTCCGCGAATACATAACGGCTGTTGCAGTCCGTGGTGACGGCCAGGGCCTTGTTCGTTCCCTTTGCCAAAATGACGGCCGCATCGCTGGGCTGGTTAGTGGAAGAGTTGGCCGTGCCGACGGTGCTGTCATACTGCACGGAGATCCATCTTTTAGAAGCGATATTGGGGATGGCCACCAGTTGTTCGGCCACCTGCTTCAGGTCATCGGGGACTTCCACCGAGGCAGGGTCGAAAGCCGCGATCTTCTGCAGGTATTTCGGCGTGGAATAGGGCCTTTCATATTGCGGGGCGCCGCCGCCCAGGACCAGTTCATGGGCCGGGATGCTGGCTTCCAGCTCACCGTTCATATAGAAATTCAGGAGTCCGTCGCCGGTCACTTCGCCGATCTCCGCAACGGGCAGATCCCATTTCTCGAAGATGCGGATCACTTCCGACTCCCTTCCTTTTTTAACGACCATCAGCATACGCTCCTGGCTTTCGCTCAGCAGGAGCTCCCATGCTTTCATATTTTTCTGGCGGGCCGGCACTTTGTCCAGGTCGATCCGCATGCCGGACTCTCCCTTGGCGCTCATCTCCGCGGTGGAGCAGATGATGCCTGCCGCACCCATATCCTGCATACCGACCACGGCGCCCGTCTTGATGACTTCCAGGCAGGCTTCCAGCAGTTTCTTCTCCTGGAAAGGGTCGCCTACCTGTACGGCCGGCAGTTCTTCCGTGCTTTCCTTCGTGATATTGGCCGAGGCGAAGCTGGCCCCGCCGATGCCGTCCTTACCGGTGGCGCTGCCGACGAAGACAACGGGATTGCCCGTTCCCTGGGCGATGGCCGAGATGGTCTCCCCGTTCTTCAGGATGCCGACGCTCATGGCGTTGACCAGTGGATTGGTATGATAGCATTCTTCGAAATAGATCTCGCCTCCTACCGTCGGCACGCCGAAGCAATTCCCGTAATGACCGATCCCGTGTACGACGCCGGCCAGCAGGTGCTGTGTCTTCGCCGCTTTCAGGTTGCCAAATCGAAGGGAGTTCAGCGAAGCGATGGGCCTTGCGCCCATAGTGAAAATATCCCGGTGGATGCCTCCTACGCCCGTGGCGGCGCCCTGGAAGGGCTCGATGGCGGAGGGGTGGTTATGTGATTCGATCTTGAACACAACGCCGAATCCGTCCCCGATATCCATCAGGCCGGCATTCTCTTCGCCTGCCTTCACCAGCATTTTTTTACCGTCACGGGGAAGGGTCTTCAGCCATTTGATGGAATTCTTATAGCTGCAATGTTCGCTCCACATGGCACTAAAAGCGCATAGCTCCGTAAAATTGGGAGTCCGTCCCAGTTTCTGCTGTATCAGTTCAAATTCTTCTTTCGTGAGACGGAGTTGTTCGGCTGTTTTTACGCTTATTTCCATGATATTTTCGGGAATTAGTCGAAGCCGGACGCGGAGGAAAGGGACCGCCGGCTTCTAAAGGCGCAAAAGTACGAACAGGAGGGCAATCTTAATTCATAATTTTATATAAAAATTCAATACGAATATGTAGGTTTGCTGGCTATGCTCTCAAAAAAAAGTATTGCCTTTGTCGCCAATACCAGTTGGAGTATCTACAAATTCAGGCTTTACCTTATTACACAGTTAATTGAAAAAGGCTTCATTGTATACGTTCTTACTCCCCGCGATGCCTATACCGGGCATTTCGAGCGCCTTCCCGGCCTGACCTATATCGAGCTGAAAGAATTCCGGGGCAAAAGCATTTCTCCCCTCAGCGGTCTCAACCTGTACAGGGAATTACTGGGCCATTACCGCCGGTTGCGTCCCGATCTTATTTTCCATTACACCATCAAGGCGAATATCTTCGGGTCCCTGGCCGCCGCCCGCATCCAGGGGGCTTCTGTCAGCGTGATCACCGGGCTGGGATATGTTTTCTCCGGCAAAGGTTTCCTGCTCAGCGTCGCCAAAGTATTATATCGCCGGGCCCTTCGTAAAAGTTCGGAGGTCTGGTTCCTCAACCCCGATGACCGGGCCATCTTCCTCCGGGAAAAGCTGGCGCCGGAAGAAAAGACCTTCCTGCTGCCAGGCGAAGGGGTCGACGCGGAAGCTTATTATCCTGCGCCCTATGAGGAGATCTCCGGGATCCCCGCGGCCGGGCAAAGCGCGTCCGGACTGCAGGTGGCAGCACCTGGCCCCGTCACCTTCCTGCTCATCGGAAGGATCATCCGTCATAAAGGGATCTATGAATATATCCGCGCAGGGGAATTGCTGCGGTCGCGCGGACTGGCCCTCCGTATGCAGTTGTTGGGCTTTTTCGACGAGGGCAATCCCGTGGCCATCTCCCGGCAGCAGGTGGAGGAATGGGTCAGCGCGGGCAAGGTGGATTACCTGGGTTCCACGGATCATGTCGCCGCCTTTATCGAAAAAGCCGATTGCATCGTGCTGCCTTCCTACCGGGAAGGCATGCCGCTGAGCCTGCTGGAAGGAGCCAGCATGTGCAAATCCCTGATCGCCACCGACACGGCCGGCTGCCGCGATATCATCCGGGATGGCGTCACCGGCTATCTTTGCCGGGTGGAGGACAGCGGCGACCTGGCGGAGAAAATGGAACAATATATCCGCCTGTCCGCACAAGAGAAAAGACAGATGGGCATCGAAGGCAGGACGCGGGTGACGGAGCATTTCACCAAAGAGATCATCACCGGCATTTATATTGATAAACTGAACAGCCTGCTTTCTGCACGAGCCGGCGACCAAAAATTCCAGCCCATCTAACGATGCAGTCCTCCCTTCTCCATATCATCCTGTTCATCGTCTACAGCCTGCTGTTGGGTGCGGCCGTGGTGAAAATGCGCTTTTTCAGGGACAGCGGCCTACGCCCCTCCGTGCTCCTGCTCTTTTTCGGGATCAAAGTCGTGGCAGGATGCCTGCACAATATCATCGCTTATAAATATTATCCCGGTCACGGCGATATATGGAGCTTCTTCCTGGACAGTTTCCGGACGAAACAGGACCTGTTCGTCGATGGCCGGTTCTTCGGGTTTGCGACCTGGAAATTCATTCCGCACAACAGCATCCAGCTCCTGCATATCCTGTTCAATGTTTTTTCTTTCGATAACCTGTATATCAATACCCTGCTCTTCTCCTTCCTGGTATGCTGGGGCAGTGTCGCGCTCTTCCGCTGCTTCCGGGAGGTCTTCCCGGACCATCTGCTCAGCGCCTTAGCCGTATGGATCATCCCCTCGACCCTCTTCTGGACTTCCTGCGTGCATGCGGAAGGATTACTTTATATCGGGCTGGGCTTTTTCTTCTATTCCTTCCACCGATTGTTGTCGCGCGGGTGGAAAATGAGAGGGGTCCTTTGCTGCCTATTCTTTGCCGCCTTCGTACTGCTGTTCCGCCCGGCCGTATTCCTGGCGCTCCTTCCCGCCGCCGCCTTCCTTCTCCTGGCGGCCCGGGGTCGCTACGCTGCCGGCAAGATCCCTGCCCCGGCGACTTCCCCGATCTCCCCGGTCGCTCTGAATCCCCGGAGAAGATCCACCCTTTCAGGCCCCGGCCTCTTCCTCCTGGTCGCAGCTGCCTTTCTTATCCTGCTGCTGGCGATCCCCGGGGTCCGAAACTCCGCCCTGCAGGCGGTCAGCGACCGGCAAAAAGAATTTCAAGTCCTCGAAGGCCATTCCAGGATCACCCTGCCCCTCCTGGAACCCGATCTGACCAGTGTCCTCCATGTCCTCCCCTACGCGGTTTTCAACGGCCTCTTCGAGCCCCTGCCCGGCGTGGGCGGACAGAAGATCTATACCCTTTTTGCGTTGGAGCTATTGGCGATCTGGATCATCGGGATCCTGGCCCTCTACCGGCTGCTCCGGAACGATCATCCCGGCCGGCGGCTGGACTATCCCGGCCTTTTCGGGACCGGCTGCCTCCTGTTTGCCCTGTTGGGTATGATCATCATCGGCGCGATGATCCCTTTCGTGGGGGCCATCGTCCGGTACCGCAGCATCTTTCTCCCCTTCCTGCTGGCCCCCTTTCTCTACCTGCTCCGTGAGGCCCCCCTCCTTCGTCAATTGAATAGCTGGCTGATAAAGAAGGTCGCCCAACCCCTTCCCACTAAATAGATTAATGATTTTTAATATAGATGCTCATCTGTATAGAAAATAGATGAATAATCATCAAAACCTGATTTTTTTCAACTTTTTTCTAAGACTTCCCCTCTTAACCTCTCATATGGGCAAAAAAATTGTTTTATTACCCTCAATCGACTAGTTTCGTGAAAACTTTACAGCATGTCATCATTAAGATTTAAAGCTATCGACAATCTAAACACCACCCCCGAAGTACCCCTCCCCGGATCTGCCAAGATCACGGCGATCTTTGGCGAAAACGTCTTCACCGTGAAAACGGCCCGTGAATTTTTAAGCGACGAAGCGTACAAGAGCCTGGTTACTTCCATCAAAGGCGGTAAGAAGATCGACCGCACCGTTGCCAACCAGATTGCTGCTGGTCTGCGTCAATGGGCCGAATCCAAAGGCGTAACGCATTTCACCCACTGGTTCCAACCCCTTACCGGAACCACTGCCGAAAAACATGATTCTTTCTTTACTATAAAGAGTGACGGAACAGCTATCGAAGAATTTGACGGAGCGGCCCTGATCCAGCAGGAACCCGACGCCTCCTCCTTCCCCAGCGGAGGATTGAGGGCTACTTTCGAAGCAAGAGGTTACACCGCCTGGGACCCTTCCTCTCCCGCCTTCATCATGGAGATCGGCACCGGCAAGACCCTTTGCATCCCCACCATCTTCGTTTCCTACACCGGCGAATCCCTGGACTATAAAGCGCCGCTGCTGAAAGCGCTGGCCGCCCTGGATAAAGCCGCCGTCGACGTATGTCATTATTTCGATAAGAACGTCACGAAAGTAACGGCCACCCTGGGATGGGAGCAGGAATACTTCGTCATCGACGAAGGCCTGTTCAATGCCCGTCCCGACCTGGTGCTGAGCGGAAGGACCGTATTCGGTTATGCTCCCGCCAAAGGCCAGCAGCTGGAAGACCATTATTTCGGCAGCATCCCCGAGAGGGTCTATGCCTTCATGCGTGACTACGAGAAGGAAGCCTACAAACTGGGCATCCCCCTCCGCACCCGTCACAATGAAGTGGCTCCCGCACAGTTCGAGTGCGCGCCCATCTTCGAAGAAGTTAGCGTAGCCGTCGACCATAATATCCTCCTCATGGACATCATGGACCGCGTCGCCCGCCGTCACAAGCTGCGGGTACTGCTGCACGAAAAACCCTTCGCCGGCATCAACGGCAGCGGCAAGCACAATAACTGGAGCATGGCCACGGACACCGGCGTCAACCTGCTGGCTCCCGGCAAAACGCCCAAGACCAACCTGATGTTCCTGACCTTCTTCGTCAACACCATCAAGGCCGTCTATGATTATAGCGACGTACTGAGAGCCGCCATCGCCTCCGCCGGCAACGACCACCGCCTGGGCGCCAACGAAGCTCCTCCCGCCATCATTTCCGTCTTCATCGGCGAATACCTCAGCAAAGTGCTGGCCGACGTCAAGGAAAGAGTAGGCGATAAGTTCGACGAACAGGATGAAGCCATCCTCAAGCTGGACCTGCACCGCAGCATCCCTGAATTATTGCTGGATAACACCGATCGTAACAGGACCTCTCCCTTCGCCTTCACGGGTAATAAATTCGAGTTCCGCGCCGTGGGTTCCAACGCCAACTGCGCCAACGCCATGATCTCCCTCAACACCATCCTGGCGGAAACCCTGAAGAAATTCAAGAAGGACGTGGACGCCCTGATCGAAAAAGGCGAAAAGAAAGAGATCGCCATCATGCACGTGATCCGCGAGTACGTCGTGAACAGCGAAAAAGTACTGTTCGAAGGCGACGGCTACAGCGACGAATGGCACCATGAAGCCGAAAGGCGCGGTCTGCCCAACGTGCGCACCACTCCCCTGGCCCTCGACGCCATGGTAACGGACAAGGCCAAGCACCTCTTCGAAAGCAATGGCGTTTACACTCACGTAGAACTGGAAGCCCGTCACGAGATCGAGCTGGAAAAATATATCAAGCGGGTGCAGATCGAAGCCCGTATCATGGGCGAGCTGGCCACCAGCCATATCCTGCCTGCGTCTATCAAATACCAGAACACCCTGATCGAAAATATCAAGGGGCTGAAGGAAATAGGGCTGAAGGAAAGTACCTATTCCAATCAGAAGCAGATCCTCGAGAAGATCTCCGAGCATATCGGCAAGGTCAGCGACCTGGTGGAAAAAATGATCCAGGCCCGCAAAATAGCCAATGCCATTACGGAGACCCGCACCAAGGCCATCGCTTACAACAGCCAGGTGAAGGAACCCTTCTTCGACCCCATCCGCTATTCCGTGGACAAGCTGGAATTGCTGACGGACGACAATGAATGGGTCCTGTCAAAATACCGCGAATTATTGTTCTTACGATAGAACGGAGGGAATCCCTTCAAAGAAAAAGCCCGCTAACCAGCGGGCTTTTTTAATGTCTATTTTTTGGGGGCAGCCCATCACAGGTCTCTCTTATCTGTTCAGTGGACTAGCTGTCGACTCCTAATGCACGGTGGCGGCGAGCCGCTCCTTCGCCCATTTCATGGCGATCTCCAGCTGCTGCTTCATGGTGATATGGGAGTTGTCCAGGACAATGGCGTCCTTTGCTTTTTTCAGGGGGCTCACTTCCCGGTGGCTGTCGATATAGTCACGCATCTCCAGGTTATTCTTCACTTCTTCCAGGGTGATATTGGGGTTCTTCTGGTACAGCTCCTTGAATCGTCTTTCTACCCGCACCGCATTATCGGCCGTCATAAAGATCTTCAGCTCGGCCTTGGGAAAAACGACGGTCCCGATATCCCGGCCGTCCATGACGATGCCTTTTTTCGTCCCCATGGCCTGCTGCTGCGCCACGGCGAATTCCCGGACGGCCCGGATGGCGGCGACGTCGCTCACCTTCTCCGCGATCACGAGGTCGCGGATCACGTATTCCACATTCTCTTCGTTGAGGGCTATTTCCGCCTGGCCGGTATTCGGATTCGGCACGAATTCCAGGGTGATATTTTTGAGGGCTTTATCGACCGCCGCGGGCTTGGTCCAGTCGATGTGGTTGCGCAGGAAGTAGAGGGTGATGGCCCGGTACATGGCGCCGCTGTCGATGTACACGTAATGGAGCGCTTTTGCCATTTGACGGGCCAGCGTGCTCTTACCGCAGGAGGACCACCCGTCGATGGTGATGATGATCTTTTTCTTGGTTTCCACGGCTGTAAATTACAAAAAATGTCCCGGAATGATACCGGGACATTTTCTATTATATGCCAGCGTTGGAACGCTGTCGATCAGGCCTTCTTTAGGCTTCCGATTTTTCCTTCTGTTTTTCCTTCAGGCTGAACCGGATCTTCGAATTCTCCTTATCCAGGTCACCGATGAGGATATCCCCGTTCTTGATATTCATGTTCAGGATCTCTTCCGCCAGGGGATCTTCCAGGTATTTCTGAATGGCCCTGTGCAGGGGGCGGGCGCCGAACTGTGCGTCATAGCCCTTGTCGGCGATGAAGTTCTTGGCTTCTGCCGTCAGCTCCAGGGAGAATCCCAGGTTGCTGAGGCGTTTCAACACGCCCTTCATGAGGATATCGATGATCTGGAAGATATGGTCTTTGGTCAGTGCATTGAAGATGACGATGTCGTCGATCCTGTTCAGGAATTCCGGACTGAAGGTCCTTTTCAATGCCTTCTCGATGACGGCCTTGTTGTTCTCGTCGGAGCTCTGGGTACGTGCGGCGGTGGCGAACCCAACCCCGTCACCGAAGTCCTTCAACTGGCGTACGCCGATATTGGAGGTCATGATGATGAGGGTGTTCTTGAAATCCACTTTCCGTCCCAGTCCGTCCGTCAGCTGGCCATCGTCCAGTACCTGCAGGAGGATGTTATAGATATCCGGGTGCGCTTTTTCGATCTCGTCCAGGAGGATCACGGAGTAAGGCTTGCGGCGGACCCTTTCGGTCAGCTGGCCGCCTTCTTCATAACCCACGTATCCCGGAGGAGCGCCGATCAGGCGGCTCACCGTAAACTTCTCCATGTATTCGCTCATGTCGATGCGGATCAGGGAATCTTCGCTGTCGAACATGTACCGGGAGAGAGCGCGCGCCAGCTCCGTCTTACCGACGCCGGTAGGTCCGAGGAAGATGAAGGTGCCGATGGGCTTCTTAGGGTCTTTCAGGCCTACGCGGTTACGCTGGATGGCTTTCACCACTTTTGTAATTGCATCAGCCTGTCCCACCACCATGCTGCCCATATCCACCGACATATTCTTCAGCTTTTCGGTCTCGGCCTGCACCATTCTCTTGACGGGGATGCCGGTCATCATGCTGACCACTTCGGCGATGTTCTCTTCGTCGATGGGGTAACGTTTGTGCTTGCTTTCCTCTTCCCATTCCCCCTTGGCTTTTTCCAGTTCTTCCTGGAGGCGTTTTTCCGTATCGCGGAGGGAGGCGGCTTCTTCGAACTTCTGGCTTTTTACGACCTTGTTCTTTTCATTCTTCACATCCTCGATCTTCTTTTCCAGCTCCACGATATTCTGGGGAACATTGATATTTTTCAGGTGTACCCGGGCGCCGACCTCATCCAGTACGTCGATGGCCTTGTCGGGCAGCAGGCGGTCCGTCATATAACGGTCGCTGAGCTTCACGCAGGCTTCGATGGCGTCGTTGGAATAGGTGACGTTATGGTAGTCTTCGTATTTCGATTTGATGTTATTGAGGATCTGGATCGTCTCGTCCACGCTGGGCGGTTCGACCATCACCTTCTGGAAGCGGCGGTCGAGGGCTCCGTCCTTCTCGATATACATGCGGTATTCATCCAGGGTCGAGGCGCCGATGCATTGGAGTTCGCCGCGGGCCAGGGCCGGTTTGAAGATGTTGCTGGCGTCGAGCGAGCCGCTGGCTCCCCCTGCCCCCACGATGGTATGGATCTCGTCGATGAACAGGATCACGTCCCGGTTCTTTTCCAGTTCGTTCATGATGGCTTTCATCCTTTCCTCGAACTGTCCGCGGTATTTGGTGCCGGCCACCAGGGCCGCCAGGTCCAGGGAGATCACGCGCTTGTCGAACAGGACGCGGGACACTTTCCGCTGCACGATGCGGAGGGCCAGGCCTTCCACGATGGCGGTCTTACCCACGCCGGGTTCGCCGATGAGGATGGGGTTATTCTTTTTCCGGCGGGAGAGGATCTGGGAGACGCGTTCGATCTCGGCTTCCCTTCCCACGATGGGGTCTAAAGACCCCATTTCCGCCAAACGGGTAATATCCCTCCCGAAATTATCCAGGACGGGGGTCTTGCTCTTGGCGTTGCCGGCCGAGCGGGCCTTCTGCTGGGAGTACTTCTTTTCCTCGTCGAAGTCGTCGTCGTTCTCTTCGGCGTACTCGCTGCGGATGTC
>Ga0307517_10013137_pt1 | contig 11278 bp, 15 predicted proteins | sample 23_EM_MG_FD_194515 | JGI IMG/M metagenome (GOLD analysis project Ga0307517, IMG submission 194515) | Populus trichocarpa ectomycorrhiza microbial communities from riparian zone in the Pacific Northwest, United States - 23_EM | ecosystem: Host-associated > Plants > Roots > Unclassified | place... | reverse complement strand
TGTCGAGATGTGGGGTATCGTTATAAGGGGCAGTGGGTCTGGGTGTGATCAGGTTGATGTGATATTTTTCAAGCAACGGTTAAGTACGATGGCCAAATAACGAACAATATACCACGCTCGTACTCCTTGGTTGAAACCCTGTAACACAATGCACGATGCATTGAATGGATTGAACGACGAAGAAGGGGGGGACCTTGTCCATTCAGTGCCATGCCGCGTTCGTGCGGTCGGCAGCACAGAGAGAGGAGAATGGATGACGAGAGCGCCGGAATTTAGAGGAGAGGATGATGGGGTGGAGGCGACAATGGAGAAGGCAGGCCTGCTAGGCACGACACGATGAACAGGAGCAAGGGAGGGATTGCAGACGACAATCAAAAACTGCTATCTACCGGATCACGTGTACGTGCAAGGGATCTAATCTAATCAGCTCCGGAACAAATTCTCTTCAGTGTATACACGCCATTCGCCTCCTTCGCTCACTTGTCTGCGCTAGCGCGCGTTCGGGACCGACATAATCCGCTCCAGTAAATCGGGGGATTGTGCCTTCCTCCATCCACTCGATTCTATTCGTTTTCTTTATCCCTACGCTACTTACTCCATATCCATGCGATCTGTATCCGTACTATCGGAGGTTCTCGGATAGATCCGTGCTACACTGAAGGCTTCGACCAAGGGATACAAATTTTGAGCGTGTTATATTGTTCGTCATTCACCGTACTAACCGCCTCTCGCCGCCGCTTTCCTCCCTCTGTTCCAATTTGAAAGGTCAGTATACGCCTTGGACAAGAAATAAGTATCACATCAACCTGATTGTACCCAGACCCGCTGCTCCTCATAACGAAAGCCAACACCCACACCCCAACAACGTCGATTTTTCTGTTCGTGTCGGCATTCTTTATTAATCGCATCACTCAAGATCGTCTTCCTACATAGTCCATACGGAGTTCCGAGATCGAAAAGACCTTTGGTCGAGTGTATGCTGTCGCGAGTTCGTTCTCCCGTTCGTCGTGTGCAGAGGAGATACGGGAGGAGGGTACTATACGTGGGGGTTACCAAGCGGCAAGTCTCGGTGTTTTTGTTCGAATTCTCACTCGCTAACGACTCTGGGGTACAAGACGGGCCGCACTGTGGGAGGTGCGTGAGTCTGAAGTAGGATGGAGGTAGCATGAAGTAGATACGCACCCTTTGACTGCCGCTCTCCGTCATGGATTTTCCAATGCGTTTCTCTACCCACCTCTCATCTCATCCCATACTTCCTATTCGTCCTCAGGCCGCTCGTCGTCGTACACAGTCATCATCGAGATTGATGTAATCTAATACCCATGTGTGTATCCGGCATTCGAGTGGGAATGAAGACTCGAATACGATAGCGAGTACCATTGTCTCGAGTTCGTTATCGCCGGCGGTCTATGCCGATTGAATTGACCGTCCCTCCCACATAGGCTGCACGAAGCATCGAGGTCGCCATAGGTGTGAATCAACATAATACGGTTCAACACCACTGGGTAGGTGTCTATCCACACGGGTCGCGTAGAAGGGAGGGGTAGGATGGTCCTACTCGTCAGCGAATATATCTTTCCTTGCAGTAGGAAACGTCATTGATGAGGAGATTGGGTAAATTTACAGGAGAAACCACTTACCACGCTAGCGCAATCCTTGCCATTGTGCGCCAGTTGAGCTGCTTTCATGGACCCTTCCCCAACCCTCTGCTCCTCCCAATTCGGGGCTCGTGATGTTGGCGAACACAGCTGCCAGGATTGGAGTGTACAAGACTTGATACGGTGCACGAATGCCTCGGCCCTTTAGTCGATCTCGACATGTTCAGAGGTGGGGTGATGGGAACTTGGGTAACCATCTCTAGTTCAGTTTGCTTCCGCTGAGGAGGTCTCTCCTGATGAGGTGCAGGCACATGTATGTAGGGACTGTCGGAAATGTGAGGATCGACCGACGACTGCAGTGACGAGAGCACAGACTGTCCCTCCTGATGATTCTTCTTCGAAAGGACTGGACGTGGCAGTCATTAATCACATGGATGATGCCCGTGAATGAATCATGAACGACCTGTGGCCAAAGCAGTGCAGGTCTCCTCGCTGTCGGGTAAAAATTAAACCAGTAATAGGATCGAAGCTGGGCCCGTTGGAACGAAAACCGTGAGTGAGGTCGACGCTGAGGATGAGGTAGTGGGTAAGTGAAGGGAAAAATAAGGGGGAGGGTAGGAATTCGACACGAAAGAGTGATTATGGAGAGGTCAAAGTCAACCGTGGGAATTATGTTGCCACTCGTTGACACGCTCGATGCGCTCCCCGAGGAATGCACTCATCCCGTCATCAACCCGTCATGATATAAATCATTTCGATTCTTCACCGTTTCATTTCAAAAAACTTACTCTAAATTGGTTATGCATGTCTGGTTTCTCTTCGTTTTTAACACCGGTATAAATTTCTGCACCATTGTCATCCCACCCGAGAGAAAGTTGTTTCCGTCCATTCCCCTCCAACCTTCCTAACTTACATGCACGTTTATCTCGCTCCACTGGCCGTAGCAAGAACAGCTCTTCACTGTGCTCTGGGTCAAGTTTTGGCGTTCCGCCTAGTATCATACGCCTCTTCCCGCATTCTGACGCGCACGATCCCCACGTGTCCTCGATTCGGCTTATCTTGTTCGTGTTGATCTCCATTTCTCGCTTGGGACCCGATCCATTAGACCTGCTATACCGTCACCCCACGTGACTGGCGTTTCGCTATGTACCGTTCATAACCACACATTCGAAGAGAAGGAATCGTGTTCGTCCATTCCTATCGCTCTCTCTTGTCTTCTCTCCTTTTGGAATATCAGGAAGAAAGTGAAAATTCGATTCTCACTGTGCCCTTAGGATTTGTCGACGAGAGGCTGGGTATGCTCAGATGGCGGGGCAGAAATCGCTTAAATGTTTTGTGTCATTGTAAACGGGAAAAGAGTACATCGGGATTGCTTGGGAGTCATCGAGTGCGACAACCCCAACTGCGCTATCGCTGTTCGACCACAGACACACCCCAAGGGGATCGACAGGCAACTACAGGAGGCCTGTAAATGCGGGGCCGTCTTGGGCCGTCTTGGCTCACATCCGATGCACTGTCCATTCCACCTTATGGACATTTTCCAGAGGGGTGAATTTCGGCGTTCGCAAATGCTGGAGAACACGAACATGTGGGACCTCGCCATATACTCCATATCTCTAAGACTGAACGAGTTCGGTTTGAGGCCCTCGTTAATGCCAATCCGTCAACTGGACCTTTGGCATTGGTAGTGGGAATTCCCGGAATCAATGGGCCAGGGGAGTCTGTCGCTGATATCTCAGATGTTTTTTTGAATGCTGGACGAGTTGGAAAGGAGCGACTCAAACTTAAATCGCAATCTCTTGCTGGTGGGAACTCCCTTATTGCTGCGTTTGCGAAATCTGCAGCGCACCCCGGTTTTGTGATCTACTCGCAGCTTAATGCAGTTACGGTCATCTCTGTTCAATCCCCTTTCATGAGAAGTCAGATGGACAAAGAGCGACTTCTGGGTGGGCCTATCAATGGATTGGCTTCAATACAACGCCAAAAGCCTGGGTACGACAATCATTCCCCACATCGGAACATTAACAATCATCGAACGGGCGCAAATCGCAAATTGGTTCGAAACACATATCAGCTGAGAAAAGCAAGTTCGAGATATTTGGGTGGGCCTCTTACCAATCGCACACGCGCACACGCTCTTCATTGCATATTGGATGACCAAGGATCCGGCTCTCAGGGTTTTAGCTGACCTCGAAGTGCTTCAGAAGGCTTGGGTTGCACAAATGACGAGTGTTCTTTCTATCTTGGGTGACGTTGACGTTGAAAAAGAGTGCCTGGAGTACCTGGAAGAAGAGATGTTCGAGAGAACGGACCCAACTCGCCCATCAGGGCGCTGGCAGTGGGGTTTGGATGCTGGACATCACCAAGATAGTTGGGATCCGTCTTCTGGGGGTCCAAAGGCTTGGGAGGGGAAGACCTGAGAGGGAAGTGACACAGAACTCGAGGTAAGTTGTCAAATTTGAATGGTCCTTCTAGTATGCTAAGGTGGCCTCATCCAGCGTGGACAAGAATACATACCCTTTAGGACGCCCATCCCAGAAGTCGATATGAGACCTCGGCCAAAGCCACGCCCGTTGAAGAAAAAGTAAACCAAGTTGGAGAATGGTTTGCAGCGTGCTTAGTCTGTGCAATTCGAGTGGGTAACCTAACGTCGAAACGGCGGGTATATTATTTTATATACATGATAATTTACCAACTCTTGCAACATCCTCAAGAAATCCTATTTGACTCGCAAATTTACTCGCAAATTATCCGTAAATACTCGCAGGTATTGTCAACTTGCTCGCATAGTGGCTCCGAGTCGCAGTGGCTTGCAGATAGCTCGCAGGTGAGTCGCAGATCTTCCAGTGCCCTCCTCAAACCACTCCAAACCTTGGGCTCAGAGTAAGTTAAATTGCGTTCATGCTAATAAAATATACAACCAATTCTTCAGCTGCCAAGGATGGCCAAAAACAAGGTTCCTCCAGTGATCGCGCAAGTAAAGTTAACACGGCTAGACCAGCGCTCGACTTTTACGACCCAGTTCGTGTCGAGAAACACCAGATATTGCGGGAACATGTGAAGGAAAATTACCCCAATGGGCCCCGACCACTCGTCAGTTGTTACTGCGGGAGGTACAGATATTCTTGGCAATTTGGAGACTCCCGAGTGACCACCCAGCGCAGAGTGCTGTGATACAGAATGTATTAAATTTGACATCTGTTTTAAAAGACTTAGTCTGTTTATCATTGTTGTCTTCTTGTAACCTTATCCATGTTTATCTTGCTCCTCTCTGGAAATCGAGCAAATCGTCTGCATATCCCGAATTCTTCACAGTTCAAGCCTCAAGGCCGTCGTAAGACTCGGGTTGTTGACGAACAGTCCCATCATTTCGCCTGGATGTGTTCTAACGGATTTAGTATACTTACAACGATGGAGGTAGTACCAGCTGCATTAAGTACGTACGATTCTACCTGAATCTGCCGCTCTCCACTGTGAATTCGCTAAGCTAATCCCATCCATCATATTCCAGTTCTGGGCCTCTCGAGATCATGATCTGTTGCCGCGAGCATTGATACACGATGGCTATATGTTCATGGGGTATTTAATGTAGGCGGCATTTAAGTGGGTATGGGGGAGTACGTTCTGGAAAGTGTTGGTTTGGGCAAGTACAAGAGTACTTCTGTTCGAGTTCCTCTCGGCGTTCCAGGCCGAGGAGGTGAATCAGCAGAGTATGCTTATGCCGCTGACCAATGGCATTGTCCTTGATTGTCGCGTAGAAGGCTTCATTCCCGTGTCTACCGCGCAAATATAGCATGGAAGGCACGGAAGTGCCACGGCTTTTTACCTGTGCCCGGACTGATCGTATTTCCTTTTTCATTCGGTGAAGGGCTCACATAAGCGAGGCGAGATATCGAATAGGTTTCTGACAACTGGGTAACCGCACGGACCGGGTGATAATATCGCTCTCAAGGGTAGAAGACTTGTAAAACGAATACATGATGAATGTCAGGGGGGCAATCCCTAGTAAGACAGCCGACGATGACGACATGTTCAAAATCGCCTTCATGTTGACGGGGCAGTTACTATCAGTGAAAGGTGGATCAGGATGAGGTGCGAAAACTTACCAATTTACGGCGCCTTTGAGTAAACCTCAGGTAGAGGCCAAACTCCCAAATATCTGGGTTCATAGACCATCCTGTACCGGAGGATATGGATCAGGTTAAGAAAGGATTAGCATGGTTCGAGATAACTCGCAGCAATCATTGGCAATCATTCAGATCCTAGTCAGGCACGAGTTTACCTCGGTAAAGGGCCGGCGATCTTTACTTTGAACCTCATACTGCAAAAAGTGAGCACTTGAGGGCGAAATCCTTGGTTTTCTTTTTTTGCTCTGCACCCCCGAAAAGCATTCCAGATGGGGCTATTTTCATCAGTTCCGGTTTTCATTCAAAGAAATATCCCCGAGCGTCCCCAAACAATTTGTTTCTCCTCCACGAATACAAAGTCTATAAATGCCGAGAAAACAGGTCCTGGGTGTCCCCCCATCCGCACTCATCATGAACGGGACAGACTTCTTGCATTCCACCGCTTCTGCGGTACATAGTTATACAGGGTACAGCTGGACGACCATGGGCTTGCCTTTGGTGATCGCTGTGGTTCTCGTGGCGAACTTGTTCCAGACGAAAAACAAACTCCCTCCTGGCCCAGTTGGCCTTCCTATCCTGGGAAACCTCCTTCAATCATCGAACCGTCCATGGCTCCAGTTTACGGAATGGACAAAGAAATACGGTCGGTTATCCTTAGCATGTTTTTCTTTCGTGTGATCCTTACATAGTATTTGGTTCGCACCCGCAGGTCCTATGTTTCGCCTCAACATGGCTGGCCAAAATATCGTTGTCGTCGGTAGTCATAAGATTGCCACTGAACTTTTTGTCCGCCGCTCGCACATTTATTCTGGCCGCGCGCGCAACATTGTGGCTGGTGAGCTCCTCTGTGGAGGGCTCATCATTGCGTTCTCTCAGCACAATGAGATCTGGAAACGCATGCGTCGTGGAGCACATGAGTGAGTTCTACCCACTTATAGACGCTCCCTCCTTCACTAACATAACGATTTACCAGAGTTCTGAACAAGCAGGTCGCGAGAAACTACTTCGGATTCCACGAAGCCGAGTCCGTTCTCCTGGCCCATCAACTCCTCAAGGACCCCACCGGATATGAGGACCATCTCCGCCGTGCATCTGCCTCCTTCATCCGATCCATCGTCTACGGTGTGCCCCCCGTTACCAACTCCAAAGACCCCGACATTATCCGTGTCCACGAATTCACCACCCGTGGTCTGGCCGCCGCCACCCCAGGCGCATTTCTCGTCGAATACTTCACCTGGATGGAACACCTCCCGAGATGGATGGCTGGATGGCGCCGGTGGGCTGAGGACTGGTTCGCGCGGGACTCGAAATTCCTCGAGAAGCTTTTCGCAGATGCAAAGGCCAGAGTGCAGTCCGGCGACGAAACGCCAAGTGTCGCCGCAATGCTCGTCAATGACCAGCGGGATCTCACTGACATAGAGACCGTCTGGCTTCCTGTGAATTTACAGTCAGTTCTCGCTCCCCCCCTCCAGATGCTTTCTATAACTCACCACCAATGAAACAGTGCTGCAGGGTCCGAAACCGTAAGTTTATCTGTTTCAGAGGTTCATTGCGTCCTTCCTCATTGCCGTACAGACCTCTTCTCAGATGGTTTGGTTTGTGCTTGCCATGGTTCTTTACCCCGATATTCAGAAACGCGCCCAAGAGGAAATTGATGCTGTCATCGGCTTCGACCGCCCTCCGACCTTCAAGGATTACGATCGATTGCCTTACGTTGGTGCCATTGTAAAGGAAATACTGCGATGGAGAGGGGTCTCGCCCATTGGTACGTCCAGATGAATTTCCAAACGGAGCCGACAAACGAATGACACATACATCTGTCTAGGCTTTCCCCACCGATTAGATGAAGACGATTGGTACGACGGTTACTTCCTACCCAAAAACACCATCCTCATCCCAAATGTCTGGTAAGACAGCTCCTATCCCACCCATTTCAGGAAATCTGACATGCTTTCTACACACAGGCATCTCAACCTCGACCCAGATGTCTACGGCCCCGACGCTGAGGAGTTCAACCCCGAACGATACCTCAACGCGGATGGTCAGCCCAGCTCCCCCATCCCAGACACAAATAACGAGGGCCACGTCTCGTACGGCTTCGGAAAGAGGTACGTACTCCCGGTTCGCGGTCCCGTGCACCACTCATTTGTTTTCTCCCTCAACATGCAGAATCTGCGTCGGACGCCATATTGCGAACAACAACATCTTCATCCAAGCCGCCACCCTCCTCTGGGCATTCAACTTCGCCCCGGGCAAAGATGCAAACGGTAACACCGTCCTCCCGAGCACCACAGAGTGCGAAAATGACAGTCTCGTCATGTATGTTCTCCGTTTCAACTTCTCCCAACTTGGTACACTGCTGAATTTCACTCTGCGTTGGCCCCACAGCCGGCCGCGGCCTTTTGCCTGCAGCATCACTCTCCGTTCGCCAGATATCGAATCGGCAATCGCACATGCCATGGAGATGCACAATATTGTCGCTTAAGTTGGGACTGCTACATTTCGTTCTTCATTCCATCACCTCTCCTGTGATTTCATCTGCGCTTGGGTTTATCTGCGACTTTTCGTCCGGGGCCTCCAAGCGTATTATTTAGATGTATGATTTCTGATCGTATACTTTTTGTTTCCTTTTGCAAGTACTGAATGGAACTTATGTGCGCTTATGCCGGTGGTTGAGCCGGCTTGGCGAATGGACAGAATAAAAATTGGGTGCGCACCCGTTGGGAATTTCCTTTCCCCTTCATTGCATCAGAGACACTAGGTTGGATCTTTTCCTTTCCTTTAGTCCTGCCGCGGTTTGGTGCAAATAGCTGTTTGAAAGGTCTTCAGAGTCGAATATTTGGCAAAACATCCTACTCATCTGGGAAATTCTGACCATAATATGAATTTGGAACTAGAGAAAACGGAGGTCTTGTGAGAAGAAGGCCACGGTGACGGTTGTCAGGTCATTTTGAAAAAGAGCTGAATCTCGAAAGGTCCCTAGATTTTAAGCATCCATATATTTCACAATTAACACACTAACATAACGAAGCAACCAAAAGAAAAGTCTATACTGTGACTTTTAGAATTTCATAGTTTGAATCCTCCACACCAGGATCTCCCAAACACATTCTCTGGGTTATACTTTTTCTTCGTGGCTTTCATCCTTTGGGTTATCCATACCAACACCCTCATACACCTTTTTCCTTGCGAGAGCATAATTCATGTGTATGAAGGGATGGAGAAATCCTCGTTCGCGAGCAGTCGTTTCGACCCAGCTTTGCAACTCGGCACTACCCTGCTTCATGCTACTGTTGTCTTTCGCGTCAGCCCAAAAAGTTACACAATGGAACACTTTCAAAGCGATGAATAAGAGTAAAAGTAAGCACTTTAAAATTCTCACAAAACAAATTCCCGTCATACTCAGATAAGCCCGAAAGATTGCCACCACTCCTGCCTGACCCCTCCTTCACCATAACTGACATGATGGGCTGAACAACAGTGATCCACATCGCCCCGGGTCCGTCATCAAGGATAGGCACAAATATCTCCTTCCCTTTGAGATAGATATCCCGGGGCAATTTGGTATCTACCTTGAAAGTAAAGGCGAATGAATCTTCAGAATAAATGTAAAAATAAATAAATGCGCCAGGGCGCCCGTAATAGACTAAAAAGAGAAGTAACCGAGCAGAACAATAAGACAGGGGAGCTCGTAATCGAGCTCAGTAGTAAGAATGAAAATGAATATACATGAGGCGGTGCAATGCGCACCGCCGAGTGAAAATGCAAAGGAATACATACTGGGGAAAATAACATGACTCCGAGGCTCGGAGTCGAGGCCCTCGAGTCGCATTTGCTAGCCCAATTCCAACAGAATGGAGAGTTCCGGGAGTGTGGGGCCTCGCTCCGAGGCATGAATGGTTGCGAATGGTGACCGCTGGGTCCTTGCAAGGATTCCATGAGGTGAGTAACGGAAAATTTATGGATGGGCACGGAAATGGGGTATGGAACATGGCAAAGGAAGAATCAACAAGAACAATATATCTTTCCTCAAACAGGCAAGGATAGTCCAGATGCTATTCAAGTTAAACTTAGCGAGGTGTCTCTCAAAGTAATGATCTCGTGCGTGAAGTAATGGCTACGCTCAGGCGGCATCAACGATTCAGAGGGATGTCTTACTTGTTTTCTTGAAGGGTGGGGGTGGGGGTTCCTTTCCTAGACTCTCGGTTTTCAAGAGGAATCAGACACGAACTCAAAGACATGAAACTATCTGACCATTATGCGAGGTTGGTGGAAAAGATCAAGCAGACTACAAATATTCACCGTCGGAATCTTTAAAAATGGGATTTGGGATAAAGAACATGAATAGGAGCGAGTCGACGAAGGCAGCCACTATCCTCCGATCGTCTGAGCGGATTATGTTGGTCCCGAATTTTGAGCGTGATATATTGTTCGTCATTCACCGAATAACCACCGCTCGCTGCCGCTTTCCTCCCTCTGCTCCAATTCGAAAGGTCAGTATATGCCTTGGACAAGAAATAAATCTCACACCAACCTTATTGTACCCAGATCCGCTGCTCTTCATAACGAGATCCAACACCCGCACCCCAACAACATCTATTTTTCTGTTCGTGTCGGCATTCCTTATTAATGGCATCACTCGAGATCGTCTTCCTGCATCGTCCGTACGGAGTTCCGAGATCGAGAAGACTTTTGGTCAAGTGTATGCTGTCGCCAGTTCGTTCTCCCGTTCGTTGTGTGCAGAGGGGATACGGGAGGAGGGTAATATACGTGGGGGTTACCAAGCGATAAGTCGCGGTGTTTTTGTTCGGATTTTCACTCGCTAACGAGCTCAGGGGTACAAGATGAGCCGCACTGTTGGAGATGCGTGAGTCTGAAACAGGGTGGAGGTAGCATGAACTAGGTACACACCTTTTCATTGCCGCTCTCTGTCATGGACTCCCTAATCCGTTTCTCTGCCCATCTGTCATCCCATCCATCCTATTCGTCCTCGGGTCGCTCCACGTTGTCATATACGGTCATCATCAAGATTGATAATACCTTTGTGTGTATCCGGCATTCGAGTGAGAATGAACACTCGAATACGATAGCGAGTACCATATGTTCGAGTTCGCTATCGCCGCCATTCTATGCCAATTGAATTGACTGTTCCTCCCACCTAGACGAAGCATCGAGGTTGCCATAGGTACGAATTAACATAATACGAATCTACACCACTGGCTAGGTGTCTATTCTCACCGGTCGCGTAGAAGGGACGGGGAAGGCCCTACTCCTCGTTGACGAATATATATACTGAAGTAGAACACGTCATTTGAGGAAATTGGGTAAATTTACAGGAGGAACCACTTACCACGGTAGCGCAATCCTTCTCATTGTGCGCCAGTTGAGCTGTTTTCATTGACCCTTCCCCGATCCTCTGCTCCTCCCAATTCGGGGTTCATTGGTGTTGGCGAACACCGCCGCCAAGACCGGCGTATATAAGACTTGATACGGTGCATGAATATCTCGGCCCTTTCGTCAATTTCGACATGGCCGCGTGGATGTTGACAGAGA
>Ga0307517_10013136_pt1 | contig 11278 bp, 5 predicted proteins | sample 23_EM_MG_FD_194515 | JGI IMG/M metagenome (GOLD analysis project Ga0307517, IMG submission 194515) | Populus trichocarpa ectomycorrhiza microbial communities from riparian zone in the Pacific Northwest, United States - 23_EM | ecosystem: Host-associated > Plants > Roots > Unclassified | place... | reverse complement strand
TTGTCAAAAGAAATCCAACAAAAGATTTCAATTACTAATGACTCAATATCATTTTTAACAAGATCAAAGGAATTAAGTAATCATTTCACTAAAACAAACTTAAATATTGGTAAAGACATTAAACACACGTCACAAATCAAATATGTACATCTAACATTTAGATTCAAAATAACACAAGGAGATGAAAGATATGTTTGGTGAAGAGAGTACTATCAAAAGTATTTGATGACATGAATGCCATTAATTTACAAGTCTTAGCAGTGAGGTATTGAGGCCCTATTTGTTTTTGCATTTCAAAAGTGTTTTTGAAAAAATTTAAATTTTTTTTATTTTTTTAAATTAATATTTTTTGGTGTTTTTAGATCATTTTAATACGCTGATTGATTTTAAAAAAATAAAAAAATATATTTTAATACATTTCTAAGTGAAAAATCATTTAAAAAGCAACCGCAACCACACTCCCAAATAGGTCCTTGATTTAGAATCTGTTTGTTTTTATGTTTCAAAAGCGTTTTTAAAAAAAATTAAATTTTTTTATTCTTTTCTTTACTTCAAATTAATTTTTTAATGTTTTCATATCGTTTTTATGTGCTAATGTGAAAAATAAATTTTAAAAAATAAAAAATATATATTATTTTAATATATTTTTAAATATAAACACTTTAAAAAATAATTATAATCATTATATTACACCGATAAAAGTATCATGCATCCAAGAAAAAGTAATGATAACAAGAATTAGGTAAAGGCACTCATTTTAAAGATGTGCCACACGTTAACGTGCCAAAAGAGCGGACCCATCAATCGAAAATGGAATGCTAGACATTTGGAAACCACATGATTAGAGAAGCCAATCAAAGGCAGTGATGATGCAAGGAAAAATCACAAAAGCCAAGGTAAAATGTTTATGATATGAACTTCATGGATGTCAACCTTTCTTCGTGTTCTTAGGGACAAAAGCATGCCCATATGTGTTTGCTTTTGTCAGAGTTCAGCATCAGAAACTCTTAATCAAAGACAAATTTAGTAGCAGGTAGCAGGGATTTATATGGATATGATGAAATGGATTATAACAGCAAACAGAGCAACTCCTTTCTCCAGTAATACATATATAGAATTTGAAAGTCTCTAATCTTCAAGTTGAGCTAATAAGATATTACCGATGCAATCAATTAATGTCAAATCAGGTTCTTAGTGACCCTTTGTTGCATCGAAGGACCTCTCCAATCAGCAAGTGGCTCTAATAGAACTAACCATTTTGTTTGTCCGTTTGAATGTGTCCAGACATGTTTGCTCTTTCAAAAACTGTACAAGGTAAAACAAGTGACAACCATCAGGCCTGCTAACGATCAGGAATCAGCTACATGATGCGCTTGAGTATCCGTAGATCTGGCAAGATATTAGACCCAACATCCTTAAACTCAGCAGATATGCACTTTGTCCAAGCGCCTACAAGTCTGACAATATGCCTGAACCAACACCCTTGAAATTAGTTATGCACTGAGCCCAAGTGTTTATGAATCTGGTAAGGTGTCAAACCCAACATTCTTGGGCTTAACAACGTGTTGAGCCCAAGTGTTTATAGGTCTGGCAAGACATCAAATCCAACATATCTAGATTTAGAATCAATCCACGTCCGGATACATCTTAAATTGAAAGTCTTTATAGATCTCATACCAAGTCACAAAACTATTTTATTGTTCATGACATAAAATGTTAAGGATCTAGAATAGTCTTCTCTCTACACTCCTACACATATAAAAATCTTTCAAAAATCTATATTGTTCCAATCATCATTAATTTTGACTAAAAGCTATTCTCATCAACATTAATGTAGTATTCAGAATAATATATAAAATCTCATATGGATCTTATATATTTTCATCGATGTAAATGTTATTTCCTTCAATGTTAATATTGTGTAAATAATGTTTTCTTCTTGCTTATGTTTTCAAGAAACATAACTCTCCACAGCTCCACGCCTTCAGCAAAATAAAAAAGTATTCACGGGCTATAAATATCCTCTAAATCATCCAAGTAAAGGGTTCATACATTTCATATCCTCTTAAAGTATTCATATACTTGTAACATTTATCATGCATAAATAAGAACAAACACTTATGTTCTTGAATTTAAAGCTCATTCTCTTATTTATTGTAATTTTTTATTAAAAAAATCATTGACTTTATCATCGCAGAATCTCTAAATCTTAAAAAAAAAAAAAAAAAAAAAAAAAAAAAAAAACTAGTTTTACTTTATCACCAACTATCAATTTCTTTAAAATTTATGGAGGAAGTATGGAAGTGAACATCTAACCACCCTTTATCCCAACACTCAATTCGAATTAATGAACATAGTCGATTTTGGAATATCATCACCAACCATCCATGCATCATATTCTGGACATTTCCAGTCACCTTTGTCCTCACCACCAGTCTCATGATAAGGATCTAATACTTCAATAGACATTGTAATTATAACTGTTTTTCAAGGTAGATATAAAAAAACTACTTGCTTCATCATTTTACATATTATCTTATCTTTGGAGCCCTACTTTTAAGTACTTCAACCATAATGACAGAAGAAGAGATGTAGCCTATCATGTAACCAAACTTTACCAAAGTGTGACGTTCAAACAATGGAGCAAGATATGAGAAATAAGATCAGCATGACTAACGGGAGTAGAGAATGCAAACAGATGAAGTGATCTTCATGTGCGATAGAGATTAGAAGAATAGAGTTGAATTTGCCAAGATTCACAAGCGGAGAAGACAGATCAATTGAGTGTTATCTTCTCATTAATTAATCTATCAATCTATACAAATTCTCATAAAGATTGAGAAATTAGTGAGCAGATCCTTCAGGAGTTGTATCCATTTCTGAATCGAAAGACAAACATAGGTTTTTATCTTGGCTTTGTATGACAGGAGTTGTGATAGATGAGTTCACCTCATTCCGGCCACCATGTGAGTCATAACTAGCGTTGGAAATATTGTTCAGCTCACTCTGCAAATTAATTCAAAACAAAATAAATAAAATGAAATCACAATCAGAATTTGCATAACTAGTCAGGAAAATAACATAGCCTTCCCAAAACATGTTTGCAGCTTCAACTAAAGGCCATGCCTTCCCAGCAGTTGATTGCCTTTCCAGCATTCAGCCAGTACTTGGAGCATATGATCATGCTCCCACCCACTAGGTTAAATATGACTTCTGTTCCAAAGGAACATTGAAAAAGTTGTACTTTCTGGTATCGCTAGATCATTTTCTATTGATCTTCTCAAGAGATGGGATAGCCTCAATTATATTATCAATGGCACCTTCCTCTTAGTTATTTTCCTATTCGTTCAACGCAGCACTTAAAAACAGATAGTATGGCTACCCATGAATATCGTAAGACAAGATTGGGTCTTGAACAGTACAATCTTCAGGATTTTGGAAAAGAGGAAAAGAGACGGATATTAATATGTAAAGCACAGGTCAACAGATTGCAGCTGGTAAGAAGCAGGCATTAAAGAAAACAAATTGGTAGAAGAGCATTTAATATATCAGCTTCTCCGCAGCAACCCAAGTTCGCTTGTCTGCTGGTTTTATCATCATTCACAATCTTCGCACCTTAGTAAATTTAAAACTTTTACAAAAGGTTTGATGGACTCCTAAGATAAAATAAAACAGAAAGAGATGGAATGCTTGAGCAGCAAACCTACCCTTATGAGGCAATAAACACTGAGAGAAGAATATTTAATGAAGAGTTACTTCCATGTTTAGCAATCAAAATACCAAAGACCAGACACATGTTCAAATGAATGCCAAATGCTTTTCCTGAATTGTGATGAAAAGGATTGTAAGTAAAAATTTCATGACAAAACCTGCAGATAAGTAGAAATGTCTTCTGTTGTCACCATTATTCCACCTTGCTGCTTCACTGCCATCCAGTTACTCAGTTTCTCCTGAAGAAAACAAATGGTAATGTATGAGTGGATGGTCTTCACGAACATCAAAGGCATGTTCTATTTTCCAAAGGGTTGAATAAAGCTAATAATGGAGATGCCAGCAATCATGCACATGATTGCACCACTCATATGCAGCTTATCATGATAATCCCATGATATATAGAGGAGACTTGAGAAATCCAGTTGAGCAATCTCAGCCCAAGAAAATAATTACCACTAGCTTTACTAAAACAGTGCCAACAAATATCTAGTGCTTCCTTGTTTGTTTCAGCAATAACCCAATCTGCTTATATTAACAGAAATGACAGCACCAAAGCTAAGGCTAAATAACTACGACTAAGCAACATAATTAAGTGCGTGCATGCAAATATGGTCAAATTTATCATATAGCTTATGGACCCTAGTCGAATAAACATAGAACAGAATTGTCAGAACCAGTTTAATCACTACATTTTTCCATCATTTTGCTGCTATCAATCTAAGATTCAACCAATTTAATGTAAGTACTTCACTACTCGGATAAGAGAGCGATCAAGAAAGCAAAGAACTACCATTTGTAAGTTTCAATAAGATTTTCAGCATCCAACAATCATAAAAATAAAAACTTGGAAATCTTTTTTTGCTATTTGATCATTGAAACCCAGAAAATGAACAAAATGTGATAATTAGGAGTCTTCTCATTGTACCAATACGATCTTTAACTAGGAACATTCAAATCCCATTGCTATTCCAAACTTGCCCATAGCTTCAGACTTCAAAATGACACCAAGCATTCAATAATCCATAAGAGGCCAAAAGAAAAGAAAGAAAGAAAGAAAAACATCGTTCATATCATTCAGTAAACACGGTACTCAATCAATTCACTCAAGTTAAAACAACAAATCAGTAAACTTGATATGAGGCTAAACCAAAACCAACACCTATGATAATTCATATCACATACGTTCTAAAAAGCATAATAATCGTAACCAATTATACATTAAAGATCAAAACTTTCAACAACAAACACACCATCTACCCTCAAAAGTAGAATCAAAACAATCAAACCCCAAATGGGTTTTCCACAAATTCAATAAAGATGAGTCATGCCATACCAAAACAAGAAAAAGAAAAGAAATTGAACAAAAAAAAAAAAAGAACTTTTTGTGGTCTCACGAGAGCATGTCTTTGTCCAGCTTCAAAAGAAAGCTTGTTATGACTGATTGCTTGAGAGTATAATTGAGAGAGTTCATTAGCAGAATTTCTAAACGCTGAATACAAAACTTTGTCACTCTCATCTACTATCGCTGCGCTACTTTCCACTTTCCTCTTCCTCGCCATAACTTTCGTTTTCCTCCTCTTCTTTCTGAGTAATTTTTTTTTGTGGCTATTTACAATAAATAATCTAATCCTTTTCTTTTATGTCTCCAGTTCTTGTAGTGGCCCACAGAATCCCCACTTTGGTCTTCTATTTGGCCCAAAAAACTACACTGCTCACAGCCACAGAGGAATCAATAACTGAAGATGGGACTCTTTAGTTTTCCCAAAGTTTGGAACTTTGAGAGAGAGATTAATGGAGTGGATAAAGACAAACAGTTTTATAGCTTTCAATGCCAATTTGCAAGTATTTGAGGAGTTCTCTTTGGCGTGTTATATTATATGGATTGGTGAGTTAATAGGTTGTTAGATGGGTTAATCACTCCAACTTGGTCCCTGTACTATTCTAGTTTGATTAATTGAGTCCTCTTACTTCCTATACATTTTGATTTACATTCACGACGGGCTCTCTATCATGAGGTTGATGTTTAACTCGTATTATTCTATATGATTTGTATACCCTGTCAGTCTACTTATGAAATTGCAAAGTGAAAGAACAAAAATCTGACAACACTGTCGAATCAAACACGTGTGAAATCAGAAAACCTGAATTGTCCCAGAGTCATCTCTTAGAGTGATGAGAAGTGCAGGCTTTCCAAGAGCTCTGCAGGCAACAATTCTCCCAGCAATGGATACTTGATCATTCTCACTATTCGACTCTTCGTCATTGGCTAAATTTCACCTTCATTTAATCTCACTTGTGTTTTAAGAATCTCACAGTTTTTTGTTTTTTATTTCCCCTGGTTGCAGATATATGGTTTGAGCTTCTGGTGCCTGAAGAAGCAACGACTGAGCGAAGTGAGATTGGCGGATTTATGGGAGCAAAAACAAATTGATTTTGCAACATAATTATTAGAAAATGTTAGTACATTTGAGCAGATGACATTGTCACTGCATACCAAGATATTCTCAATATCCAGGGAGTGGTCAGAGAGGTATGAGGCCATATGGGACCATGAAAGGAAACATCCATGATTCTTTGAACAACTGCAACAAAATGCCTTGTCTGAAAATGTCTAGGTGGTCATTGGATGATATATTTTATATGTATGTCTCCGTCCTTTCAATCAAATTAATTTATATCCTACGCTAATACTAAGAGAATAGTGCAGGCAAAGCATTAAATATTGAAGTTTGAAAAAATTTCATTCATGCTATATGCATAGGGAAGTCTTCTATATATGCCCATTTTTTCTATGTTTATAGGTTTTTTATATTTTTTTATCAAATGTTTATGGATATGAACGGCTGGCTTTCCTGTCAAACTATCCATCTTCAGACATGGTGCCCAAGTTGTGCTTGACTCCTCTTTTCATGTGTTGCCAACCAAAGGTCAACCCTTAAGGCTTAAACTATGACCCATCTTCTCTGCTCCAAAGTCCAAACTGTAAGGGCACTATCGAACAATCATTTTGATCACAATTTACGTTATTGTTGGCTGCATCCAATCTGAGAAGCAACCCTCACCTCTCTTTCAGATCGTGTATTTGATATGATGATAATTTTTACAGTTATAAATTTTTAAAAATATATATATAAATTACAATTTTTTAAGGTTTTTTAACGTCAAAAATAAATCAAAAAATAAGCTCATATCTGTGTCACTACCTGTGATTTTTAAGGTTTTTTTCCCTTTTTTTTTATCTAAAAATGTGTCACGACATGAAAACAAAACAACAGCAGCAAGCAAACAACAACAAAAGAGAGTTAGGACAGTTGAGAAAGAGGATTAAAAATCTGTCTTGAAAAATAAAGAAAGAAATAGCAAAGAGAGGAGAGAAGAAAAATGGTGTTTAACAGCTTAATTGTATTATCAGTAGCCCACGTATCAGCAGACGTATGGCAACAAATAGCATGCATAAGGTTCCAAGATCGTGTAAGCAGTCACCAGCTCCTTGATCTTGTTTGCTGCTTTCCTCTTCAACAACTGGGCCGTTTAGCTCTTTTCGTCTGGACTTTCCTCTGCTTGCCTCCACCTGATTCTTTCCTGTCTTCTTACTCTTATTACTCCACATCATCAGATGATGAAGATCGCCATCAGTATGGTCATCATCATCATCAAGCCTCTTCTTCTTCCTCCTCTGCTGATGTTGAATACTACTACTATGACTCTGACTGATTTACTCCATTTTGTTTCATCATTTGTGTACGGTCTCTCTCTCTCTGTCTCTGTCTTTCACTTGTATATGTTTAATTTGTTTCTTTTGTTTTGTGGGGATTTTGTTTTGTTTATGAGGAAATTGTTGGGTTGTTTGGATTGGTGATGCATGATAATTTTGTGGAGACTAGTGTATATATCTACTGATTTTGTGGGTTTTTATCAAGATTCTTTTTTTGTTTTGCCTCAATCTGGCTTTTCTGTTCTTTTCTTTTCTTTATATTTATATGTCAAGATTGCATCTTGATGAGTGATGGCATCGTTAAAAGGCTAGGTCATAGCCATGGAGAAGATTTTAAAAAGAAAAGTTTGCTTGCTATCCTTGGAATTTGCTGACTTGTATGTGTTTGTGCATATGCAATACCATTGAGGGTTATGTCCATTTTGAACTTGGATCCAGTAGGACTCCGCTAGTTGGTGATGATTGCTTTTTGTCTTATACTTGTTTGTTATGAGGATACTGCCCAGAACCAAAGTTGATTCTTTTCTCTTTTTTGAGCAGACAGCTAATAGATGCCTATCAAATATCATGTTATTTGACTAAAAAGATATGTCAATTCCTAGAAGCAAACTTTTCTCTTGAGGTGAATGAGATCTTTATAAGTATCTAATCCTCTCGATGATCAATTAGTTGATTACCCTGAACATTTTAGTTTAGCTATTAGAGATGGAAGATATATAATCTTGAAAATTTTCACCTAGATTATCATTTAATGCTATCTATTGATTGATTTCATTGGAAGTGCAATTGTCAATAATCATTCTACTTTCTCAAGTTCTTGGTTGCTGAAATTTCATACTTCATGTGGAAAACTTGCAGGGATAGAATTATTTTTGTAGATTGCTTAGTCTCTTGTCCATGTATGCAGTTGTAGAGTTTGTCTTGATAGAGGATCGGAAAAGATGATTGTGTTTAAGTTTTGACTTCAGTCGGCTACATCAAGCAAAGAGTTTCCAGATGAGTAAGATAACTAAAAGGAGCTTGTTTATGTTCATCTTGTTTGTATCCCTCTAGCTGTTGACAGTGCTGAATCTTTGTAAGTAATTAATTTCAGATTTTTCAAAGTTCCGTATTTCATGGTTGTGTGATTGCTTTAAAACTACAGATACAGTTTCTAATGCAAAATGTATTATAGTTAACTGTTTGTACATATGGATGATTCTGGGACTTCTTGTTTCATTCGTTTCGAATGACTCTTTAAATCGACTACTTTACATGTGTGACCATTATGAAATTGTGATATTGGCCTAATTTCATTCAGATTTTTTGGGATCTTTATTTGTTATGTAGATGTATCCAATCTTGTAACTTTTTGATTATTGAAATAGAAATTTATACAAATTCTGGATTGGTTATACATGATGGGATAGGATTTCGATTTAAGCAATTGAAATAAACCATGAAAGACTGGATGATTACTTAGAGACTGAGTTGCTTTTAACCAAATTGTTCTTGGAAATTAAATTGTTAAAAGCCTCACAAAAGAGTTGTGTTGCAATCAAACTTGTTATGCCATATCCCACATTCATGTACCTTGTGAAATAGCAATAACAACAAATGATATTGATAGAGAGATGAAAAGAACTGCATATGTAGCTGAATATCATAGCTCTAGACATTGAAGTATGGAAGAAGCAAGTAGTATGAATATTCTCCTTCAAAAACTGTTTTACAAATACTCTTAAGATTTTATGACAAATGCAAGAAATATGTAGCAAAGGAGATGGAAATTTTGGGCAGTTGCAGAAAAGAAGACAAAGAAGTTTGAAAAAAGAAACCAGAATAGCACAGGTGAATGCCCATAAAACAGGCAAATGATATGGCCTCTCATTTAGATGTTGAGGTCGTGAGTGATCCTCTGTCAGATTGTTTTGCAAATTGCTGAGAAGATAGAGATAAGAAACTCTAAAAAGGGTCTATGATTTGGTTGATAGAATATTGTGAGTTGGAATATGCCTGGTAACCGTTGGATATTGTCTGTTATTATTCTCACTGGTGTAGGGGAATCCAGCCCTAACATCAAAAATTGAAAAGACAAAAGGCCAGCTCTTTCCAATAGTTAAAAGGAATCCATTCCATTTTATGAACTGGCTTGCTGGTCCTTTCTCGTGAAATATATGATTTTCGGTTGCACTGCCACATGACTCAAAACATTGCTGCAGCTCGATTGCCCTAACCTACAGACAGACATCCTCAAGGAGAAACATAATTTTTCTCAGATGGCTTTTGAAGATTGCAAACCATATGTAGAGACTGCAGGTTTCTCATTACTTTTGACCCTATGTTTCCCGTGTTGCTTTCCGGAGAGTTGCCTGAAGCAGCTATGGTTGGTATCCCTATGCTCAAATTCTAGCAGCTGCATTCTATGATATCGCATCTGCCTTATTAGTATTAATCAAAACGATCAGTCTCTTGAGAATGAGTTATCCACATGTGGTTTTCCTGTCCTTTGTTAAAACAGAAACTAGATATGGAAAGATAAGAGAGGAAATATGTTGGAAAGTTGGCAAGTTAGTTTCGATGAGAATCGAGTGTAGGGTCATCGGCATCTTCACTCGTCGTTTTCAAACTTCTCTTGAGGCCGTCATTAAGAGGGTCTTTGCGAGTAAGAAGAGCATCCACTGGCCATTTTACAGCCTTCAGAGTGTTGGGAAAGTCTCTGCTATCATCAAGTAGCAAGAAAACTTGTGCATTGGGAGATTAGAGGGCCTTGAAGTCTGGGGTGAGTAACAGTTGGGAGTTCTGGTACTGTGTGTGTAAAACACAGTTGAAACCTGTTCAGGAAGGCTCATCGTTCGTCGGCAACAGCCAGGCCATCTTCAGTGAGATTCATGGGACGATATCCCAAATCAGGGGAAGCATTTATGTGCGGGACATGCTCATGGGATTGGTTCAGCATGCATCTCCGAGTCTCCATGTGCAGGACATGCACAATGACTTGAACACGACATGACCAGAACGAAAACACCATACAAGTCATTCATGCTAATTCTTATATGGTAATGGGTTGTCACAAATCGGATTTTTATTATATTTATTATTCAACGAGTAAAATTCTTAAAATAGAGTTTTGGATATGAGAGTTTAAATAGTGCCCGTACTATTTATTGTTTAAAATAAAATAATATATATATTAAAGTATAACTTGAACGGAGTTTTTAGAGAAAATATATATATATATATAAAATCCGTCTTCTTATTAACTTTTTAAAAGTAAAAGGGAATCAAGATTGTAAAACAATTAAAAAGTCAACGAAATATTAAAAATAAATTAATTAAAGTTATCTTCTTAACAAAATGCGAGGTCATATCACGTGTTTATTTTAAGCTTGACAAACACCTAAAAAATAGTCTTTGAAAAAATAAATAAAATGGATTTCATTTAACTAAAAAAACCTTTATAAGTGAAACGCAGCGTTTTTCGTACTCTCATTCTACGGTGTACACACATATCTCTCTGTCTAGCCTGTGTTCAGTCAGTCACCTTCCCGCCGCTTCCTGCCGCTGCCTCTTCTCTTCCTTCGACCTCCGCGTCCCGGCCTACTGCACCGGCTGCCTCTTCCGGTTAGTATTGCAACTACTCTTTCTTTCATTCTTTTTGTCTCATATCACTGTTAGACTCGGGACTTTTGAAGCATAAAAGAGTGTGTGTGAGTGCAAGGACTATGAACTAACTCCTATCTGGTCAAAGGCATGTGCTTTATTTCATGGACATAAGGATTGTTAAATTGAAAACACAATCTGGGTTTTGCTCGTTTGATCAAAAGCAATTAATTGCGTGGTTAAAGCTTGAATCTTGATCTTTATAGA
>Ga0307517_10013135_pt1 | contig 11278 bp, 12 predicted proteins | sample 23_EM_MG_FD_194515 | JGI IMG/M metagenome (GOLD analysis project Ga0307517, IMG submission 194515) | Populus trichocarpa ectomycorrhiza microbial communities from riparian zone in the Pacific Northwest, United States - 23_EM | ecosystem: Host-associated > Plants > Roots > Unclassified | place... | reverse complement strand
CTACACACACACACACACAAACCGCTCAGCACTCAGCACAAACGTTAAGAAAAAGCAATCTGAAATGCAAAAAATGCAAGAGAACTCCGTTGCTTCTGAACTCATCAACTTCTTAAACGCTTCTCCAACCGCTTTTCACGCCGTCGGTAACTATCTTAACAACTAACTAACACTATCAGTTTTCTTTTTCATATATATATATGTATGTATGTATGTATGTATGTATGATTGATTGATGGATGGATATTGATAGAGGAGGCAAAGAGGAGACTGAGAAATGCGGGATACGAGCAAGTTTCAGAGAGACAAGATTGGGATTTGGAAGCTGGAAAGCGTTATTTCTTCACTAGGAATCACTCTACTATCGTTGCTTTCGCTATTGGTAACAAGTATGCCTTCTTCAACGATTTTAAATCATAGTAAATTTAATCATTTTTCAGCAGCAGCAACTTCATTTGGTTGTTTAGAAATTAAATATTGCTGATATTTTGGAATCATGCTTGTTAGATTTGAAGCTGGGAATGGATTTTATATAGTTGGTGCCCATACAGATAGTCCTTGTCTCAAGTTGAAGCCAGTTTCCAAGGTGATACTTTTACTGATTTTTTTTTTTTTTTGAGTTGTTGAAGTGTTGAGAAAGAAATATTGGGTTTTGTGTAAAACTTTTGTGTGATTCTTCGGTTTAAGTTTTTTGGGAATGGATGGACTGGTCAGGTTACGAAAGGTGGGTATTTGAAGGTTGGAGTCCAAACATATGGAAGTGGTTTGTGGCATACATGGTTCGATCGTGACTTGACAGTAGCAGGAAGGGTGATTGTAAAAGAAGAAAAGGATGGTTCAGTTTCCTACTCCCATCGGCTAGTTAGAATTGAGGAACCCATTTTGCGTGTCCCTACCATCGCAATTCACTTAGACAGGTTTTGTTGCATGATAAATTGTTTTGTTTACTTGTTTCTTGTTGTTTTGTCGATGCTATTAATGCATGGGATTCTCATAGTTTTTGGATTTGGTAGTCTCATTTTTATCGTGCTTGGTGTTATGACATTTAATTTTTGCTATGTGCTGAACAGGAATGTTAACAGTGATGGATTCAAGGTGAACACAGAGACTCAACTTCTTCCTGTCTTGGCAACATCAATTAAGGTAATCTTTGAATCTCACACACTTGACATCATTTGGTTGTTTGCACACTTGTATTTATGGGTTTATTCTAGTTGCTATGATTGCCTTTTATGTTATGTTTCTCGCTGTTAAGAAAAATAAGGATGAAACAAATTTCTTAGTTCTAAGCATAATGATTCTATAAAATAGGTGTTGACCATGATCTTGCAGAATCCTTTGGACTTATCAAATCTTAGAAAAAGATGGGCTGCAACTTATCATAAAGAATCTTAGCACCAACCTTAAAAATAAACTGTGTCCTACACTACAAAGGATGTTTTTGCTTAAGTTAGTGGCTAGAAATAAATTATTTTCAACCAATTTTTTCTTCGTGTCTTTGAAGAACTATCAATTTCTGAGGCACTCTAGAATGTGTCTTTGTGTCTTCTTAATATGGACCAGATCTATATGTGCATTTAAAGATTAGACAGTAAGAGAGACTTCATTTACTTTTTGTGCACAAAGATTACTGCTTGACAACTATTTCTGCCTTACAAACAGAAGTTATCTGTGTGCTCAGTTTTCAGGTTCCAAGTATTAATGCTAGAGCACTACTAAGCGTGCAATATCTGATAACTTTATTGTGAGAAAGTAGATATTTCTCTAGAATACTAGTGTATGGGATGAAGTCTCGATATTGTTCCAATGTATTAACAAACTTGTTTTCACAGACAGAGCTCAATAAAGCAGTTGCTGAAAGTGGTCCAGTTAAGAGTGAAGAAATTCAAGTTGATGGGAAGAAATCTGATATAGGAATGATTAACTCAAAGCATCACTCACTTGTACTTGAGGTTAGTAAGTTCTGATGCAAGAATATATTTTCTCCTTCATCTTTTCTTTTATTTTTGTGTTTTATATTTTTTTTTTATTTTGGCAATTTTAATTTGCATCATCGGTTGTTCTGTTATTTTCTTTCTTGTCTTCTAGATGATTGCTAATCAGATTGGGTGCAAAGTAGACGATATATGTGACTTTGAATTACAAGTATGTGATACTCAACCAAGTGTAATAGCTGGAGCTGCAAAGGAATTTATTTTCTCTGGAAGGCTCGATAACCTCTGCAGCTCATTCTGCTCTCTGAAGGTATTACGTGTTATGGATTTCTTAGATCTGAAATCTTGTTGGTTTGTATGATACCTTGTCCTGTACACCGGTCCCATTATCACCGCATTGTCTTTCTGTTACCTGACTACAAGGTTTGCTGTTGTTCTATTGAACACACAATGCCATTTCATGTCAGATATAAGATATCATGTTGGTTTATGTAATATCATGTCCCAAGCCCCAGGTTTTCTATCTTCTGACTATAAATTTTTCTGATGCCATCTGTTCTACTAAGCACACAACCTATTGTGTTCTCTCTTGTGTCGTGAGTGAAACAAATTCAAAGTTGTCATTTTGATGATCCTCGTTTGTGCTGAGAATTAGGCATTGGTTTGAATTCATTGTTGGACAAAGCCAAGTGATTGTGTGGAGTTTCATTTTTCATTTGAAGTTTGGAAACTAGGTTTGTCGTATTTGAGTTTAAGCTTCTTTTCTATTCTGGAAATTAATATCGGTTCACAGTGAAAATAAGGATTTTCACTTAAGATAGTGTGATTAAGTTTGAATTTGATGTTCAAAGTTCTTTGAGTTTAAGCTATGTTGTATTTATATTGGTGGAAGTAATTTTTTCCACTACCATTTTCTTTCCTAGGGTGGGTGAGATAATGAAGTAAAATTTTGGTTAAGATCAGAACTGGAAATTGTCTGAACCATTTGGATCATTTACCAGTCATGTTGACAACCTACTTTAGTTTCATGTCATCCAGCAGCAAAATAACTCCAATTATCCCATGCACTTCATTTATGTTTATTTTCACTTTTGCACAAGAGAAAAACTGGTCTTGACACTCCAACAGAAACTTATTATCATTTCTGCTATTTCAATTTAATTACAGGCACTGATAGATGCAACATCTACTGAAAGTGACCTTAAGGATGAGAGTGGTGTTAGGATGGTGGCGTTGTTTGACCATGAAGAGGTAGGATCTGATTCAGCACAAGGAGCCGGGTCTCCTGTCATGCTAGATGCTCTATCACGAATCACAAGCTCCTTTGATTCAGATTCCAAGGTGCGTTATTATCTGATTATGACTTCTTCTTCAAGAATGAAATTAGTTATAGTTTCAATTTTGGTCAAGTTATGAACCTGAGTTTATCTTCTAAATGATATAGGCTTATAAGAAACAGTTTTAGTTTCTATTTTGTTGGAACTTGTTTTATTCATGCATCTTAATTAGGAGTTTAAGACACAAAGTTGAGCATGATCACCAGCATATTAGTGTTTATTTCGTGTTTCACTTGTCTGATAAATTTAGATAAGTTTGCAATAGTAAAATGATAATTGTAAATTTCTCACCTAACATTGGTGAGTTACGAGGATGTTAGTCCATTCCCATAGGGAGGGCTATTACATCAGCCGGGCTTATGGGTTTGACCCACATGGGTACGTGGAGGAGCAAAAACTGGGGATGCTTGGTCTGAGGGAGTGGGATAATGGTCTTGAAATTAAATCATAGTTCCATTCATGAACATAATTGTTTCTTTTCTTTGATTTCTTTTCAGCTGCTTCCAAAGGCTATTCAGATGAGTTACCTTGTATCTGCTGACATGGCACATGCTCTCCATCCTAATTATATGGTACTTTGCCTTGTTGTTCATTCAGGTGGTTTATCCTTTCAGACTGTTCTAATATGGGATATGTCGTTTCTAGGACAAACATGAAGATAATCATCAGCCCAAGCTGCATGGTGGGCTTGTAATCAAACACAACGCGAATCAGCGCTACGCAACAAATGCAGTCACTTCCTTTTTATTTAGGGAGATAGCGACAAAGCATAACCTTCCCACCCAGGTCAGTTCTCTCCCGACTTGAATTTTATGATTGTTACAGCTATAACAAACAGAATTCCTGGTAAAGTAATGTTATCATTTGATTGAGTTGAATTATTTTAATTTCTATAAGAACTGGACAAGCATAATACTGTCCAATTTGTTCTCCATCATTTCTCCTTTCAAAACAATGTGATTTCAAGCATTGATGACGATTTGATACTCAAAGTGACGGGAAAAAATGGCACCAGATACATTCCACGCTGATTTTTTAGAACAAAGAATTGTTTCCTGAATATTTGGGCACTCAGGGAATGAGATACTGTTACAAATCAAAACACAACATATTGTAGCTTTGACTTGTACTATCATTCTTCTCTTGGCATTTTGAATCTTCCAATCTTCGTCACCATTGACACAGAAGACATAGCCAGTGAAATGGAGATTATATGTTGCAGCATAGGTAGTAGCAGTTCAGTATTTGGTAGATGAATTGATTATCCTGAAATCACTGTAAATGCAGGATTTTGTGGTCCGCAATGACATGGCCTGTGGTTCAACTATTGGTCCAATACTAGCAAGCGGTGTTGGGATTCGTACTGTTGATGTTGGTGCTCCACAACTATCGATGCACAGTATAAGAGAGATGTGTGCTGTTGATGATGTCAAGCACTCCTATGAGCATTTCAAGGCATTTTTCCAAGAGTTCTCTGATCTGGATGCTAAGATTACAGTAGATATGTAGGTCACTGCACCTCATCTTTGCTGGACTTTACCGTCTTTAAATTCATAAAATAACTGTTGTGCCTGAATGCTAAAGTCTACTTCCATGTGTAGTAAATGATAAATAAATCGCTGGATCAGATTGCGTTTTTTCCCCCCATGTTTGTGACTGGCAAGGGTGTCGTACTTTCAGTTAACGATTGGAATATCTACTCGTTGTGTGTTTTGATACAGGAATAACATTTGAAAGAGTATGCTTCTGCATGTGGTAGCTTTAAGAGGAAAGTATCATGCAGAAGCTTTAGGAGCACTTTCAGGCTGAGCAAACCCATTTGGCTTTATCTCGGTAAATAACTAATTTAGGGTTTCACCTCCTAAACCCAAACACTCATCCCAACTCTGAAGGCTACTTGTATTTATTAGCCTCTTCGGCAAGGGTGATTACAAAAGCTTGAGCAATACTTGGAGAAGTATAGGGCCAAAAAGATTGGAAGCAGGGTGGTGGCAAGTGGCAGCGTTTTCAGAGAATGGGAGGCAGCAAAAGAGGTGGCCAAAATTGACAACGATGAATCCACTGTTTTGCCGCGACAAAAAACCCAGCTGCATAAAAGCATCTCCACTGATAAAACGAACAGTAATAAAGGAGAGAAAAACATAAGCCAACCCTGTAGCATCTTTTATTTTGTACGTGTACTCGGTTATTTCCTCAGTGACAAAAGGCTGCTGGCAATTCGCAAATAAAATAAAAGGAAAGCAAAATGATCAGCGTATGTGACAACATGTTTGATACATATGAAAACAAAATCCGCTGAATTCCCAGGGGAAATAATATGTTACGAGTCCAAAGGGCCCCAATTTCATGAGGAAAGCACTTTCTGAACCTCAGCTGTAACGTCCTTTGGCGATTTCTCTGCATGAAGCTCTGCAACAGCACCCTTGTTCTTATAATAACCAATAACCTGCATTCCAAGCATCCAGAACACCATCAGATTTCAGTAGGGCACTAACTAAGAGGACAATAATATACAGTGTGCGGCAAGACACAGGCAGGATTAACAATGGAGAAGAAATCTAGATGCTAAAACCAAAGAGGTGATTCAAGTGGGCTCCATAACCATCCAGAGACTTGGTAATCATCATTACTCAATGACTTAATATAAGCAGCCATACTATAAGGTGATATTTCCAAAAAAACCTAAATGAAATCCAGCAGGACTTGTGTTATTCTAATGGCAAGATTCATTTCCATAAGAGAACTTTAAACTATCACAATACCATGTGTAAGAGGAGGCCCTAGGATGAATGGCCACAAGCACAAGTTGCAGTGAAAAACACAACGGCATATTACCATGTGATGCCTGGAGACTTGACACTTGATAGAATTGAGTGAGAACATTTTTTATCGTGTTCATAAAAGATAGCTTGTGAACAGACCAGCCAAGAAGACCTTTCTGTGCTTATAAATTAAATACCGAAGGCCCAAGAAGATAGTTGTCCTAAGTAGGGAGAAGTAAACCCTGGTTCGAGTACTCTCGCGTCCATGGCTTAAAGGCATTTTTCTCTTGCCCCCTACCGACATGTAGTGCCACCACTTAAATACTATAACAGGAGTTGGATCCTTGTCCATTTTTCCATGGGTGACTAGATAATTGAATCCAACACTGTGGTGTCACCAAAGGTAATGAAATAAAGCTTACTAGTTAGGAATAGATTCCTTTTTGACTAGGCTTCTTGTAATCAGCTAGGAATCAATCGTTTTACTTTAAAAATCTACATCTCCACAAGCCATTCTTTCCTTACCCAAAGCAGGGACTTCTTTAGCAAGAAATGCATCATTTTCACATGGATAAAAAGCAAAAAGCATACCGGTTCAGTTTGCCTGTGAAATGCCTCTAGCCTTGACTTAAGAACAGCTGCAGTATCATCTTTGCGTTGAATCAAAGGTTCTCCAGTTACCTTCAAGAAACCAAAAGAAAGAAGCAAGTCCGTGAACATATATTGCAACAGCAGTGATGCAGCAAGCACAGTTTGTAGATTAATAATCTATCCACAAAAACAACACACCCCAAATATGTGGTGCCAAATAGCTTCCCTGCAAACAATTTTCAATTAGCTCTCAAAAAGTACCCAATTCCACAATTTTGGTTGAGATGGATAACCAATGGCTAGATCACCTCCTCTTAACATAATCAACTCCTTATCAAACTTAGAATGAAAATTAACAGTTTTAAAAACTGCAGTTGATTTTCAAATATTCTGTTGTTTGAATATATTTTTTTTGAATAACCTGTCCAATGGCAGTCTACAAATATACAACCAGAACACTGCCACTCAGCCCAAGTATTGACAATCGTTAATATGTAAGAATAACATCAAGTGCAGGAGATCACAATTACTAAGGACTGTTCACAATTGATGTTACAGACTAGCATATTTGGAAAATATTCAATTCTATAAAAAACAATGTGCACTCATTAACCAGTTTATTTGTCGCTACATTCTCCCAGCATCAATATATGCACTTCAAAATCCAATTAAATAAAATGTGAAAACAAAAACATGTAAAAGAAGGATCATTCATGTTTCCTTACATCATCAACACCAGGAACCTTGGGAGGTGCAAATTTTGTATGGTAGGTTCTGCCACTGGAAGGATGGATCCACCGGCCAGTGATCCTCTCCTCCAAAATTGCATCATCAATTGCAAAATTAAGCACCTTGTCAATTTTAGCTCCCTGCTTTTGAAGCATTTCATCAAGCTGCACATAAAAAGTAAGCAATTCATGGTTAGAAGCATTTACAAAAAAAACCAATTGAAAATATCCAATGCTAGAAACATATAAACACACCCATTGTTGATGAATATATTTATTCACATTCATACAAGCACACAATTAGATATTGATAGTTTGGCACCTTCTCTGCTTGGACCACAGTCCTAGGAAATCCATCTAGAATGAAACCTTTCTGACATGAAGGTTTCTTCATTGCTTCATCTATGATCCCAACAACCAAGTCGTCGGAAACAAGTTCCCCCTGAGAAAACCATATGAAACTCTTCCATTAGCTAAATCCAGTAGAAACTATGAAAAAGAAAGAACACCAAAGAAGAACCAGGGAACATAAAAATAGTTGAAATTTCAACCTTGTCCATTGCCTCCTTAGCCTTAATCCCAAGAGGGGTTTTAGCAGCAACAGCAGCTCGCAACATGTCACCAGTAGCCAAGTGGCATAGACAGTACTCATCCTTAATGATTGGTGATTGAGTACCTTTTCCTGATCCAGGAGGGCCTGCCAATCACAAAACTAAGAGATTACTTGCAGTGATGGAAGCTTTCTGACAGAAGCTATGGTTTAATTGACTGATTGGTTGCTAACAAAAATACTGAAATCAGTAGAAAGTTTTCACCAAATAATTTGAATAAGCAAACATGCATTTGTTACAAAATGAGAATGTATTGAGGTGGTCAATTACAGGGGTATTAAGCAGTACCGACAGTATTCTCCAATATAAAGATCTTGGATCTGAAGTTATCAGTCTAACCATAAAATCAAGGTAGAATATTAATCCTAGCAAAACCGCAACAGCAGAGGTAGCATGCTAAAGGGGCTGAAACGAAAAATAAAAAGTGAAAACCATCGTACATATTGAACTCAAAAACCAAATATTCCAGCCAAGAAATCATTCCTTTACCTGATTAAAAGGTAAACAGTCAGGTAATACAATGAATACATATATATTTGTGTTCGGTGTGTTTTGCATTGGTGAACTCTGTAAATTCAAAAAGAAGTATTTCAATATACTTTTTTAGAAACAGCCCCCTTTTAACAAGAAATGTCAAATTCCATCTAGTGGGTCTCAGAGCATGAACTGTTTAAAACACAAATGGCCCTAAACGCTGTGGATTTTCTTCCTATCATGTAACGTTATCATCCTTGAATTCAAATTTGAAAACAGCAGTCAAAGATTGCCAAAACCTGCTTGACGAAACAAAGCGGGCACAAAGTAATTTAATAAAACTAATTTCTAGTTGTGCATTCTCCAAACACTGCATCTCGATATAACTAAAAGCACAAAAGCCTCAACAAATCACTCTCACGTTTAAAATTGCCACCGTGAAGTAGATTTCCTTTACTTTCTTCTCAAATTCCCAGCTCTATGAACAAGCAAAAACCAAAACCCATTTCACAACTAAAGCCACAGAAACAAAAGCTCTATTCTTTTTTTTCTTTTTCCTCAATTACCTCAACAACAAACCAAAAAATACAAACAGAAAAATTGAAACATCTTAACAAAAAAGAAAAAAAAAAAGAATTCCCGGATCTGAATGCCCCACGAAATTAAAAACCAAAAAAGACCAAAACTTTAGGCATTGCAGTTCATGCCACATAAACAAAACACGGTATTGTGTGGAGAGAGGGGGGGAACGAAGAGAAGTGTAGAAAATGATACAAACCGATGAGAATGAGACGCTTGTCGGGTTTGGAGGAGCACTTCATGCGACGGAGGAGCTCAGTCATGAGATTCACTGATGGAACATCTTCCAAGTTCGCAGCTGCACTGCTTGCCATTATTTTCTTCCTCTAGCAGGGAGAGAGCAGGGTTTTTTTTTTTTTTTTGGCTTTTAATTTTAATGAAACAGAGAGGGGGGAGAACCGGGCGAGAAGGATTTATTTATAGCCAGACGAGTGTGGGTGCGGGTGCGGGTGCGGGTGCGGGTGTGAAAGCGTGAAAGGTAGGTAACCGTTCGGACCTTCCAATGCTTCAAATTCAAGCAGTTCTGGTCTGCGCTTACCACCTCCTTAATTACTCTTATACCCCTTTAAGAAAAAAAAAACCCTCAATTTAGTCCTTTAACATATTACCTCATGAGTTTCAAGCATTTTGATTTTATTAATTTTGCCTAATTAATATTAGACTACACTATCCCTCTTTTCATCGGTTGTTTACATTCGTCAATGTTACGCTAGATTAAAAAAAATAATTCTAAAAAAATATTCAGGAATTATTAAAATATTTTAAAAAGAAAAAAAAATTGTGAAGTTATAGACCCGGCCCAATAAATTATTTCCATTTAATTATATGATAAAAAAAAAAAAATAATAAATGAACAAATTTTTTATAAAAAAAATGATTATAACAACCTGAACAAAAAGAACATTTGTCGAGTTGAAAACAATCATAAAATTCAATTCCTAAAAAACCTAGTACAGAATGACAAAATTAGAAAAAAATAAAAATAAAATGATAAAAAAAATAGATTCGTGTTAACCCGAGATAACATGTCAAACTCGTGACTTGATCAACTCCATTGGAAAAAAAAACAATAAGGTTCGATTCCCAACAATTAAAATGTAGAAGGATGAAATCAAAAAAAAAATCAATTAACAAAAAAAACACCAATAAGCCTGGGCAAGTCCACTAAGGTTCGTGAGTTGAATTATATGAACGAGATAATCTAATAGGAATAAAAAAAAAACATGAAGCCTAAATTGAAAAAAATCAATAAAAAAAAAACATCAGTAAGCCTGGGCAAGTCCACTAAGGTTCGTGAGTTGAATTATATGAACGAGATAATCTAATAGAAATAAAAAAAACATGAAGCCTAATTTTCACAAACCAACCAAGTGTTGCAAGACGAAACCAACAAAAACATATTTAAATTATGACCCTAAAAAATTCAAGTCAACCTTGGCCAACTCTAGATCCGTGACTTAAGTCATAAGACCGGGTTAACCCCACATAAAAGAAGGAAAAGAAAATCACAAAGCTCAATTTCTAACCAAAGTAAAAAAAAAAGATCTAAAAGAAAGATCAATGTCAACCCGGATTAACCTTTCACAATCGTGATTTATGTCATGAGGCCGAGATCACCCCACATGAAAACAAATCACAAAACCCAATTATGAACCAATTAAATATTGAAAGATAAATTAAAAAAATCTATTTTAAAAAAGAACCCAAAGCAAAAAAAAAATAGCAATCAAAAAATAAGGATTAAAATTGATATAAATACAAATCGACAAGACAACTATAATTTTTAGTTGGATCAAGACGAATTAGGAGGAAGAAGGAGAAAAGTGGAGGAGAAGAAAAAAATATTGCCACCACCTAACTACCAACGGGCTACTAACACACATTGCCCCCGATGAAAAGAAAGTGAAAATGACGTGACGTGACACTTCAGTTGACATATAAATTACTGGTTCTGGGCATCAAAGGAGGTCACACGCTCCACTTGATCACGACGGGCCTCCTTCACATGTTGGTGTGTACCGTCCACATGCCACTTTAGTTGGCTTGCTCATCTATTATAGTTCAATTTATTTTTTTAGTTTCAATTTTGGTTTCATAAAGCCTAATAGTTTTACATCAACGCAATTTTATTTTATTTTGTCAAGTCATGCATCAATCGAGACCCAAACTTTTCTTGAGATATTGTGAGAAACTCGTATCTAGTTAAACAAAACAAACTGCAAAGTCAAATATCAAATAAAGTCAATGTAAATGAATTTTATA
>Ga0307517_10013134_pt1 | contig 11278 bp, 11 predicted proteins | sample 23_EM_MG_FD_194515 | JGI IMG/M metagenome (GOLD analysis project Ga0307517, IMG submission 194515) | Populus trichocarpa ectomycorrhiza microbial communities from riparian zone in the Pacific Northwest, United States - 23_EM | ecosystem: Host-associated > Plants > Roots > Unclassified | place... | reverse complement strand
CATGCGTCGGAACAGTATTTTATATACCATGCAGGTACCATTTTCTTTATTCTCCGAGCCTCGGATCTATTTAATTATACTGTATATAATTAGTATCTTAACGAGTCGAAGCCCTCGCGCATTTGCGAGGGTCCCTATTCCTACCCGAGTAAGCGACAGAGACACGCTTATTTCAACAACGTGTATCTCAGCATCCACTAGGTCGTTTTTCAAAATTCAAAGACTGGTGGATAGCCTAGGTTCTTCTCTTGAGACATATACTGTAGTAATTAGAAAATATTAAAAACCTGGCTTACAGGGTGAAGAGCCGCAAAAAGTAACTTTTCACCACCCAGATTGAGCCATCCAAAAAATCTGAAAATATTTGAGTAGAGAGATCCCTTTAATATAAGCATATTACAATTTAAATCTCAAAAATTGATAGGCAGGATCCCAAGTTATAAAGGCAAGAAGTACCCTATTTTAGTGTAATAAGTGCAAATATTACACTAAATTGCTTACTTTCAGTTTCATTTTATCAATATTCTGCCTATCGATTTTCGAGATTTAAATTATAATATGCTTATATTAAAAGGATCTCTCTACTCAAATATTTTCAGATTTTTTGGATGGCTCAATCTGAGTGGTGAAAAGTTACTTTTTGTGGCTCTTCACCCTGTAAGCCAGGTTTTTAATATTTTCTAATTACTACAGTATAGGTCTCAAGAGAAGAACCTAGGCTATCCACCAGTCTTTGAATTTTGAAAAATGACCCAGTGGATGCTGAGATACACGTCTATAAAGGTGTGTGTAATACTTTTGGAAGCCACTGTATGTAAATTGAGATACACAATAGGATCAGAGGGTTTCAGTACCTTTTTAAATGGAGAATTGGAGTTTTGTCAGATTTCTGGCAGGTGGGGTGGACAGGGTGCAGGTGGGTCAAATATCCATCAAATCCCTCAGTTATTTTTGGTGTAGCATTATGTGAAACCCTCTGGTCCCATTGTATATCTTCAATTTACATATATATATAGAACATTGGGAATATTTTGAGAGATTGGATAGACAACTGACCTGCCTATACCTCATTTAGAGTCATTTTCTTGCTGATAAACAACTGATAAATTCGATAAAATTGAACTTTTTCATACAAAGCATGGTCCCAAGGCTCCATTTGAGGGGTGTATATGGTTATAAATAACATGAGTACATTACTGCAAAGTTTCAAATTTTCTGGATCAATGGGGACCTCCCTATGCACACAAATACTACTTGAGGCAAGAGCGAGCAAAGGCGTGAAGTGATCACGTGCCGCGGAATCGGTCTAGGCTGCCTCATGGCTGACACATGTCAAAACGTTCAACCACCAGCCAACCATCAGTCAAGGGAGTCAATGGCAGTTGAATTTCAACTGCCGTGGCTTTTGCCTCCGGTGTCAGGAGGCATATCACCACTGCTGCGTACCAAAACAAAAGTACACCATGCGACAGCAGATTGTTCTTGTTTTGGCCAGAGAATTATTGTGGGATCATAATAATATCGCGTTATAGTGATCTTCAGTGGTGTATTGTGCAATGTTGTGTATATGGTACAAAGTATAAATACTTCGATATGGTTGAGGCACAGTCCTCAGAATTCCTCGTTCCTCACAAAGTGAGTACCATGGTATCGTTCTACCTTTTTCAGATCCACTTGATTGACCAGCGGCCATTCATACCTTTCTCCAGGTGAACAAGTAGTCGGTGTATTAGCTCTGTCCGCAAACCTTTTTGTTTGATATTTGGTACAGAACTTGGATCCTTGCACCTCGAATCTCCGTTATTGACAACCTTCCACAGCCTTTATCATGGCTCCCATCATTGTCTTGAACCGCAGCGGTGGTACAATCCATGTTGCCGTTGATATTACTAGTACTCGTGTTGGTGGTGCCGAAAGCGGCGCATACTATGAAATCCCCAACAACGATCATGAGGCTTGGGAGCGCTCGGAACCAGGAGCAACCGCGTTTGTGATCAGGGGCAACCCCGCGAATCTGAATGGCGTTCACCCGGAAGTTCATTTCATTGCATTTGCCCAGACTCTGATTATAGACCCGTTGGGGGAGTAGGTGTCCAACAGTACAGTCCCCGAATTAGTAGCTCTTCCCTACTAGTACAAGTCGTTCAACAGTCTAAACTTGTAATTTTCAAATATTACGATTTCGTATCTTGTCAGATTTCAGTATCATGGTGCTGGGGGAATGCTATTATAAGGGTTCTATTTTACGAACCCCAAGAATAACGAAGTTTTGTCTATAGTTGGCCCCGCAAATCGATCACGAACTTAGCATCGTCGTACACCGACTGTAGGATCCAGTAGGCGCGGCCGCAGGCGGCCGAGAACGGTTGTCGAGCAAGCCCAATTTTAGGGTTAGGGCTCTTGCCGTCCAAAAAAAAAGTCGCTTCCCCACAACATACTTTTGTTTTAATTTCCTGGAAGGCCGAAGGGGAATCCGAGGGAAACCTTGTTGCAGGAAAGGTCGCAAGAAAGGCTACTCATTGCTAGGGATGCCGGAGCACTCAACTTTCGACACCATTGAGTCTTCCCAGGACCTTGTTCGCGCACTGAGAAGTGCATCTGACCCACCAACCGCCGGAGGACCTTCGAAGATCGAGATCGCCCAGTTGGCATGGAATAACGCTTCCTTTTATGTGCCGAGCAAGGCTGAACTCATCGCAGATTGGGTTTTGACGAAGTTGCTGAAGGAGAAAGGGAAGGAAGCGTGCGTCGAGGCTTTATTTGCATTCACCCTCTCCGTTGATCGAGTTAGCTACTTTTCTCAGACCAATAAATCCCATCTTCGACGCGCGATACTGGCAACTCATCTCGAGCTTGAATCTGTCCCAAGATCCTGCATGGACCACGTCAGAGCGCCGTCCGACTAAGATATGGTTAACTCCATTACTTCACCATATCCCTCTTGGACCTATTGTTGTTTCGTTTCTGTCTTCGTTCCACGTTGTCGACCAAAAGGATCAAATACATATTGCAGACCTGGTTAGCTCATGCATTTCTACCCTTTGGCCGATCGCTGTCCAAAGGATGAGCGCGGAGTTGCTTCAAGAATGCTATAGTTCGCTCCTCAATACCCTATCGTTAGGTCTCAACAACCCGGGCATTTCGAAACTCGGTCGAATAATTTCTTCCTCGTATTATGGCTCCCTGACCAATTCCTCGAACAAGAAAAAGGTGCCAATCTCCCGATATATTTTCCTATTTGCTGGCCAACTATCTCCCAAACATAGTTAGCTCAATCTTTCTTGCAAACCCATCTCAGAAGTTGGTTTCAGGCGCTGTTGGCTCCATATGCCTCTCATGATGGCTCCTTCAAGACTGCCGTCCTTGACGCGGGTGTAGAGACCCTTTTCAACCTCGACGTTTTACGGCAAAGTCATGATTCCAAAAATGAAAACTTGCTTGTGGAATCCTTGGAGAAGTTATCATTTACAGACAGGGACTTGGTTATGCAAAACCTCCCAAATATACTAGCCCAGTATATTTCAGCGAATAAGAAACACAAAGGAGCTCTTTTCGGCCAGGGGTCCCAGACACAACCTGGGGCATCTTTAGACGAGCTCCATGAAACTGGGATGCGTTTTTTCACGTCAATTCTGGGCCTTGTAAACGACTCAAAACAGGACTGTCGAGCGTGGCAGACCAGGGCCCTCCTTCTCCAGATCGTAGAGCGAGAAAATATCTTCAGCAGCAAACAGTTGGATTCTCAAATGACGTTCAATCGGATTTTGGAACTTGCCCTTGTGGCATTGAGTGACGGTTGGAAAGGTGAGAGCGATACTTCCTGGAATTTTATGTATCTGAGACTCAGATAGAGGACTACCTAGAGCGTACTTTGCTAGCCGTCCAATGTCTTTCAACGATCGCTAACATCGACTTCGATCTTATCATACCTTTCATCACCCGTTGTTTGCCACTCCTCCTTCACGTACGTGGAATTCGTGTCAATGCGCTATATTAATTCTTAATGACACAGCGAATGTTAGGTACCTGCAACCGAACATCCTCTGGCCTTCCTCGGAATTCTTCAGAGCTACTATACGAAGACTCGAACAATGATAGATTTTGTTCAAAACCTCTTCGCGTCACTCTCTTCCCCGAACACGCTACCTTGCGGTTCTCGTGAAACCTACCGGAGGTGTTTCTCGAGTTCTATTATGCACACTGTTCATCTCGAGCGTCTTGCCTGGGCTTTACAATCTTTCTTGACGGAAAGTCAATGCATACCGATGATGAATGTTGTCTTCGATACATTGAAGGCATCTTGGGAACGGTTCAATCGGATTTCTCGTCGACATGATGGCGAACAGGAACGATCCAAGGCGAAAACCAAAATTGGCGATACGTTTGAAAATGACCCAGACGAACCTGCCATTACATATTCCCTCGTTGCTCAATTGTCCTTGGTGGTCCTATCCTCTCTGCCACTCGCGTCGCTTTCCTCAACCAACCTGAAAGCAGTTCAACAATCTCTCGTGGACTTCCGAACCGACTTCGTACATCACACCCTCTCAAAATCCGTCAAGGCAATTAAGAAACCAGGCAATATTGACTTCTGGGCCGGAGAAGTATCCACGGTGGCCACTCTGAGGCTGCTCTATGCCCTGGATGTTTCCAGAAATTTGGCGCTGCCTCTCGAAACCGACGAGAAGCTTTGCAAGAAATTGTTAGAGCTCGCTTTCAGTGATGGCATCCTCCCCGAGCTAAATTTAGAGCTGGTGCATCACTCTCTTGACCAAATGGTGTAATTTTTTATTAACCCACGTTTGCCAGTTCCGGTTACTTCTCTACACGCAATCCCTTGAAAATAGGCAGAACCACCAAGAAATATTCGATCGTCTTCTATTTTATCTTGAAAAGCATTTTTCTCTTTCCGAAAATCACTGGTCTGGCCACGGCCACCATTTAACCAAGGATGAAAGCGGAAAGGGCCAAGCCGCTCTTGCAACGATGCACTTAATAGTCGAGAGATGGATGCCAGAAATTGAGTAAGTTGTGATCTGCATTGTGTCTGGAGAATTTCCAATTCATGTTTATTATAGCCGGTTGGCGTCGTCCGAGCAGCTCGAAAGCCTGCTAAAAATCATTTTGTCAATTCAGCTTCCCTCTAACCCCCAATCGAGTCAAGAACTGCAACCTGTACATCTTCTAATGGAAGTCTTCCATTCGGCTCAATTCTGGGAACTCCCCAACATTCGCGGTAGGTTTATGAATGGTTATTTCATCGCATACATTTGTTTAATCTCAACTTAGATGTTTTCCTCAGTTTACTTGACAAAATGACTTCAATGCCTAAGACTATCGGACCAAGACCAGCTGATTTGGTGGCCTTGTTGGAAAGGCTTTCGATATACCGACATTTGTTATTCTTCCCGATGGAATATTTCTCCTGGCAACTATTTAACGACCTCATGAAACGGGCCGTGGAGGCCGATATGGCGCTTTGCCAGGTCGTTTCCGACTACGATCAAGGCGCAACTGAGGCGCTGATAACCCTTCGGGTCTTTCTAAGGAGAGCATATGTTTACTCTGGTTCTGTGGCCCAGGACTCGGTGCGCTTGATCGCGGTTCTAATTCTTATGTCTCTGATCTGTTTGAATTTGTCAGAGCACAGAACTAGCACATTTTTTGGTTCATCTTTTGAAAAATCCGATACCATCGCACGGGTCGAACCCAAATTTTACAAAGGCCACTCTGGACTTGGCTCAGATTTATTTCTCGTAGGTTGGAATACTTCATTCTGTTCGGACACTCAACCTATGACCTTATAGGAAATTGCTAAAACTTTCCAAAAATCACGGCGCAGAAGCCCTTTTGGAGGTTCTGAAAACCTTCTCGTCTGATCTCTTTGTCGATTCTCAGGGAATATCTTCGGCCAACTTTATTGCACTCGTTGACCTTCTCTGCAAGGAATTCCCTTCAACCAGGTTTGTTCTAATTATCTGTGTTATCCATTAGGCGGTTGTTCACGTCGTATTCCTCAGTTTGCCTGAAGAAGTCGTTGCTGCAGTTAGACAGCTCCATGGACAAATATCTTCGTCGTTGATACCTGGCATCACCTCTGTGACACAGAAGACCTTAAATTCAGATAATCTGGAGAGGGTCACCTATCTGTGCTCGGGGTGGCATAGCCTCCTGTGCTCAGGGAAATGGCTAGAATCCACGACAGAACCAGGTTCGAGTCCTTGGAATCGGAATTAACTTTAAACTAATAGCATCTATTTAGCGACGACAATCCCATTTGTTGGCAAGAAACTGAGCTCCGCGGTGCTCTTCTCTATGAAGATCGGAAAGCCTTTCGAATTCGACGCACTGTGTGTCACTAGCTTCGCTATCTTGTTGCAAGAACTCGGGTCTCGACCCTTGACTGAGCACACCGAGCACCTTGAATTCATCGCTGCTGTCTATCTAGAGTTTTTTGATGCCGTGAACAAAGCCAGTATGTGCGCTGAATCCTGGTGAATGTTTCAAAAAATCAATATTTGTCTTGCAGATCAAAAGGAACTTGATAATCACCTCGCAAAACTCTGCAAAGAGCTTGAGCTCTCTGATTATGTCCACCTGCAGTCACTTGTTTCTGAGTCGTTATCAAATGTTGAGCTGTTGGGGCGCCATCGCTTGCACCTCGTGCATCTTGCAGCCCTCTTACTTTGCGAACATCCCTCACGTACGTTTTCCTTTGTCTAGCCTCCTCCGAAATTCATCCTGAAGTTTCCAATCCTTCTAGACTCGCTCGTCCATATCCAGAAATTCGCGACCAGATGCATACATGTCTTCTCGGAGAAAGATCAATTCGTAAAAGGCCCTATAATTTTGCGATTGGAAGTTCTGGAGATGGTCGCCCAGCATTGTTCGGATCAGGTATGTATGGTCACGGTTGCGTTTACGTACCCCAGCTTGATTCATTTGTAGCAAGCGGCGTTGCGCTCACTGGATACGGCGGGCATCTGGATCCTCTTATCGAAATATCTCGGCCCCTCTATGGTGCATGACCAAGACACTGAACCAGTCGTTTTTCACAAAATCGTCGCTATTCTGAGCTCGCTCATCCGCCTTCGACGGGATCTCGTTTCCCATGCTCTTCCCCATCTTGGGATGATCCTTCGCCAGCTCTTACTGTGCATGCGGAGTTGTCGTCCTCACCTTGGTGCGAAGCAGACTTCCATCGTCATGAACACTCAGCCATTGTGGATGAGCGCCTCTCATCCTCTCCGCCCAGAGGAAGCGAAGGTTTTAGGCCGCCTCCTTGAGAATCTCAATACAAAGACGACGGTCAGGGTTTTATCGCCAGCAGCTTCAGAGTCACAGAAAGCCGAGTCGCTCGCCAAACCGTTCTCTAAACATGCGGTGTACGTGCTTAAGGCGTATATCGAGGCTATGAACGACCCACTTTGCATTTTGCCGCTGGATGTGAGGAAGGAACTGCAGCCTGGTATTTTTGCTTTGTGTAGTATGATAAGCGAACATAGTCGGGATTCACTGATGATTTCTGCTTTGGATGCTGGTGGGAAGCTGACGTTTAAAGCTTTGTGGAAGGAATATGACAAGCAACGGTATGTCGGGAAGGGTTAATACAAGCAGTGCTTTGGCGATTTTTGTGTGCAGTGTAGTTATTAAATTTCCCTGACCTTTGGAACAATGATAACAACGAGAATCTACGTGAGGCAATTCTTCGCCTGACGTCACCAGGCTGATGTCACTTCCTGTCATTCACCACGATGATTCGTTCAATTCCGCTTGCGAGCTGCTCGAAACGCAGGGCAGTCGGTATATTTACTCGTGCGGCCGCTAGAGTAGTTGCGCAGAAGACTTACGCAACAGTCTCTCCTTCAATCGTCGGGCAAACACCCCACCCGGCGGAGCCTACTCGTGAAGAATTCTCCGAATCTGTCCCACCAATACTTGACCGTCTAGTCTTGCAAGCCGCCTCGAAATGTCATAAAACCCTCCTTCCAGATATCATTAAGCAATACATTGACACTGCTGGAACCGTGCTAGACTTATCACTTCCTTACGAATCCCGACCTTCCGACTCTCGACGACCCAGTCTTACGAACTCGGCAGACAGCTGCAAAAATGTGATCACGGTGGCCCATTGCGCACAGGTTGGCTCGGAACATAAAATAACGCTCTCCTCAGGGTTTGCGTTGAATATTGAGGACAGGTCGAATTCAAAGGGTGAAACCCTGATTTTAACGTGTGCCCACACTTTGGAAGAGGCAAGTCCACTTTCAGGAGAGGGCACAATCTTGAGGAATTCTTACTTGAAATTGTGGTGTGGAGCAGATACGACAATCGCCTTTGTTATTGTCAGATACGCCCTCGGACGTCTCGAGGAGATCCACAGGGAGCTTCGTACTGACAACAGAAAATGGACTGCAAATCTTCCCTGTCTCTCGATTGGTTTCTGCACTTCCCCGTTCAGATTTGATCCTTCTGTCATGTTCAATTCCGCCTGGTAGGTTGGATAGTCTTCCTGTATCTCCGTATCCAGCGCACGGGGGTACGAAGATACGAGCACATTTTGTCAGACACAAGAAACCCGATGATTTCGGATGGACGCCTTGGATAGGTGATACGTGGGGGAAATGGCACGAAGGGACAATAATTGGATACCGAGACTTTGCAGGTCGTGAAACAGAGGTGAGTTACACCTTGATTGAACTTTGACAACAGAAGATTCTTACTCGATTCTTATTCTGGTAGCCTGGAACCTATGATGCCCTCTCGCACCTCCTTTTCACGCCTCTCCCGACAGCTGGATCTAGCGGCGGGCCAATTATCGACGAAGAAAGTGGCGCAGTGGTGGGTGTGATGCTTGGGACAAGAATGGATAGTCGCATTGAAGGTGTACGGGGTTGGGGAGTACCCTCTGAATCTATTTTCGAGGTAAGCCAACTTGCCTGTCCTATGTTGGTCGGCCGAGGCAAATCTTTCGCAGATGTTTTCTCTGCCTGGGCTAGAAGGTAAAAAGTGAAGCAATGAAAGGGAGACTGGGGTACTGTGCATTAGAATATTTTTTTCAACCCAAATTGTTTTTCTCTCTGTTGTGGGGACGATGGCTCGGAGAAATGCCTCAAGGTGATCGGGGTCCTGATAAAATAAAATCAGCCAATCGCAGATTTCCGTGACGCTCAAATGCCTCATCACTCTCGTCACAATTATAAAAGCCTCACAAATCAAATGCCGCAATTCGCTCTTTTCCTTTTCTCTCCCCTCATTCCACTCCCCTCCTCCCGCTCTTTCCACCCCTCCCCCCATCTTCTTCTCCATTCCCCAAATTGCTTCCTCCATAGTTGGAGCCTCTTATTCCTGAATGGCTGGGAATATGTTTTCGAGGTAAGCCTTCTCTGTCTCTACTTTGATGATATATGAACCTTCTCCTCATCGTCGCCATTCCACTCAACCATTTTTACAGTTCATCCTCTCCTCGGGCTCTATGTGTTTCCTGAGAGTATTGCACGCTGTTCCGTAGCATTGTCTCGAGGTGCTCGTTAGCTCGGCCTCCCGTTCCGTTGATCGAGGCATTGCTCCATGTCAACCATTTCGGTGTCTCGTCCTCCATGTTTCCTCACCAACCTTCCTATCCGGAACATGTCGGCATCTGTTCAACACAATCACATGGTCTTCCCCAATCCAGACCGTCCGCATTTCCGTTCACCAACTCGCCGCATGGACCACCAACATCTCTCACGATCGGTCACAGGTTCAACGAGTTCCCGAGTCAACGTTTGACTCGGGAACCCTTGGCGTTTGACTCGGGAACTCCTGTATTGGGAGAAGATGATCAGCCATCGTCGCCGTGTGACAGTCACCTGAGAGGCTCAAATTTCAAAGTTCATGCAGGCGTTTTTTATCGGATGCTGAGGGCCGGATCCCGACAGGGGAACTATTACCAGGCAAGCGTGCGCTATCTTCACCATTTCCGAGCATTCTGTGTGCCTTTTCATGAACCTTTCGACAGTGGAGAGCCTCATTTTTTCCTCGCATTTTCGTGTCCTCTGTTTGACTCTTTCTGCCGCGGATCTTTGCAAGTTCCAAACTACCGGTACCTCCTGCAAATTCACACCATTATTCCTTCTGGCTGCGCGGAGAACTTTCCAATCGACGAAACCCTTGATTCTGCGATATGAGCTTTGATGAAGGTTACGCCGGTTCCCAATCATCGGAACTATATTATTGTCGCAACATTTCCATGGTTCCTGGTCCAATTTATCTATGCCTTCTCGTGTTTTCTGGAACCATAGACGATCTATTTTTTCTGCATTACCCCATGTGAATATCTTGGTGAATGAACATCTCATTTTGTCCGAATCCTGGCGATGTATGATTTTTAACGGCGTTGTCGATGACACGAAGAATGATGATATAATTTGCAGAAAATGAATAATTTTTGAAAAATTCTGGAAATGATCTGAACCTCCAACTTTTGAACGTTTAAACTTTGCAAGCCTATGGAAAACCCCAATCGTCCATCCACATGGTGACTCGATGTCCAGGAGTAAGGGTGCCTTTGGTATAAACGCGGCGGAATATGACGAGGCAATTGATCTGGATTTTTGGGAATAATGAGGTTGTTCTGACATTTCTGTATGAGCGAAATTTGCAGTCCGACCAACTTAGCCTGGAAAAACAAGGTAGGCCAAGCGCCCATTTTTATGTAACGTTTTACCCTTGGGGTAAATTCAAGGCCGTAACGTGTCTCAACCCCACTACCACGATTTTCGAAGAGGAACCGAAATCTTTCAAGTTACTTACAGTAATAGCATGGAGGAGACTTCGTAACTGTAGGAGCCAGCCAGCGACTTTGTCAAAATCCAAGTATATCGTGACGAACAAGAAACAAGAATTGCCTACTCAGCCCCCAACAATATTTGCAACGACTTCTCTCCTCGCCCACTCAGCAACCTCGAAGTGAGATCCCGTATTCTGGGGAATGATACTCCTCCATAACAACATCCTCGGGGTCAATTTCTCCCATGCATCACATTTCCCATCGAGGGACATCGAAGCGCTCCAGAGCATCTCCAAGAGAATGCCAAATAGCTGTTGTGAATATGGCTCGGTTTGCAACGCGTTCTGAACAGAAGAAAGACGCTGGTGGATAGAATGCGAACGATGAGGAGGGCAAGGAATAAGGCTTATGTCTTGATCCATCATGGATATAGGTGACGAAAAGTTGAACTGCTTCGAGCTTTCCAGCTTTTCCAAACAGTCGACAGAGCGGTCGAGTAGCGAGGGT
>Ga0307517_10013133_pt1 | contig 11279 bp, 13 predicted proteins | sample 23_EM_MG_FD_194515 | JGI IMG/M metagenome (GOLD analysis project Ga0307517, IMG submission 194515) | Populus trichocarpa ectomycorrhiza microbial communities from riparian zone in the Pacific Northwest, United States - 23_EM | ecosystem: Host-associated > Plants > Roots > Unclassified | place... | reverse complement strand
ATTTGGGCCGCATATTCATTTATAGTCTATCATAACGAAGAGATCGAAGACTGTCTACTGGTGGAGTGGGGACACCCTCAGATTAAATAGCAGTTCGGGAGATTCTCTGAGTTGAGCTGGGCAAGTTTTCAGGGTCAGACAGTGTTCGCACTGTCTTCTGACGAACTGAATTCTTAAGAAGAGACTTCTTAACTAAAGAAGTCGAAGTAGCATGAACATTAGTATAAATAGTAGGCCTCTCCCCCGGTGGTTGAATAATCATCAAGCAACGGAGAAGAGACCTTAACAATATAACAAGTTAACGAGTTATATTCTAACTCTTTGATATTTGACTATACTTTATTACTTTACCTTTACAAAATTATTGCCTACGAGCCTTCCTGACTATTATCCGTTGTCTGGAATATCCTTGGCTTAGTTAGCTCGGAATCCTACCGTGTTAGCTACCCCGTAACAAGCGAGCTCAGGGGAAAGCCCTTCACTTGAAGGAAGCTATTGTCAACTACGACATTGGACATTTCGCGAAGCCAACAAAGTGGAACGATACCGGGCTCGGTATGACCCAGTGCAGTCGATGCAATCACAATATCTTTCCTGATCATGCTCATGATGCTAATGAAGGATGGATAGGTAGAGATATAGAAAGATCGTGCATTTATAGTAAGACCAAAAGGCTTTGAAGTAGGGAAAAACTATAAAACCATTTTATCAAGATCAGCTACTTATACATTAAGTCAACTCAAGCAATGCTTGATAGAATATAATTAAAGAGCATATAAATTATGGAAATGAGAAGTCAGAATGAAGTTATTATTAACTGACTGAGTCTTGAACTAAGCCCCAAGTTATTTTGCCTTTTACCACACGCCTGCCTTAGTCACACTCCTGAAATATTTCTAAGCTCGAGACCCGACCCTTAATCTCATACCCTAACTCAAGCGCCTGTATGATAGCGTGGAATTCCCTTGTTCTATGTTCCAACATTCCAGCAATCCGTCCATCTCATACCAATTTGCCTGCCTTCCCCCCACCCTTTGCCTACTCAAATCCACACATCTCCAATTGCTACTGTTGTCCTATCCGTGGTAACCTACTATTGGCCCAAGGTTTCTCTATCTCTCACTATCAGCTTTCATAGTGCTAGTTGGCAGCACGCTTGCTGCAGGTGGGATCCAGTAACAGCTTACAGAAAAAGATGTCTGCCTTCATTGTGCCTAAGGAAATGGGAAAACGGTCAATTATTTCATTAGAGCCCAATGTCTAGGTATAAAACTCATCCATTGGAGCTTCAGCGAATTGGGGCCGTTGTCATCGCCTTAGGTGTAAATAAAGGAAATGGCGGCATAGGTAGACGGCAGTAGCAACAAGATTGTTATGGTATGATATTCTTGTAAGTATCTAAGTGGAGGATAATTACATAGCATAATTACCAACCTATATATAAGGGTTATAATGAGGAATCAACTTTAATCACTCAGAAAGATACTGAGAGCCTTCATCACTGCATGGCATTCTAGTATTAGATTCTCACCTTGGATTTGCTTTCAATAGTTGCGACAGCTTCGAGAGACCCCATACTTGCAGGTTTGATTCAAGATTTGGTTACCATGTAGAGGCGAAGGCGTTGTATCAGAGTGATCAATTGGAACGAGTCAACTCGTGTAAAAGATCAAATTTGGTTACCTCAGATTATGATTGAACAGATTATATCACCCCTACTGGACTTGGACTAATGCTATGCCCAAAGCACAGTGGTGAATACCAATTCATGTACCTGCTACCGAGCCTAATCCTAAAGTACGGCTATTTTCACCAAGTAATTCACATGCAACCATACACTACCATACGCACAAAATTCATACGCACAAAAGTTCATACTCGCAAAGGTTCCTACGCACAAAGGTTCCTACGCATGCATGTTCGTATACTCAATTGATAGACTCAAAAGTTATGCGAGCAATGAAATGTATCACAGAATGGAAGCCAGCTTGGGCACTTAGCTTAGCTGGGCCAACTTATAACCTTCATTCATATGCCTCCCGTAGCTGTACTTTTATATAAATATCATTCAGGATCCAAGGGGATCTGTTACTGTACACCAATAGCTAGAACCATCTCAACTTAATGTCTTCCCAACCACAATGTTTCACCATCCGCAGCCAACAGTGGCTCTACACCTCTGGGGCAAGAAGCCGTACCTCTTTTTTACGGTTCCACGAAAGCCCTGCACACAAATACTCTCCATCTTTATCCCAATTCTCAGTAGAATCCCGCCCATATGGCAGCGAAGGCTGGTAACACCAAGCCCAAGATCTCTGACTAGTGTGGCCCGCATATCTCGTGCAAGTTCCACACCACCCTTGCCCTCCGATTCCATAGCCCTGCCCGTGGAAACCAAGATTACACCCGGAATCTGCTTCATCCGCTAGCCGTGACTTTGTCAAGAAGTGACACAGTTACATTTGAGATAATTGGCACCATTTATCTCTATACTGAGGAATATCATGAGAGTTGGATAGAGTGGTAGCAAGGCACATCAGAGTATATAACCTATACTGCGAAATATGCTGGCAAGAAAAAGATAAGGTGGAACTCGAATCTTCAAGGCACAGACGTGTGGAAATAGTTTGAACAATATGCCGACTGTTTAGGTAGTACTATTGGCACGCCGGGAGTAATGTGCCTTATGTGCAGAAAGGTTTTAGCTCATCCAAGTAGTATGGGGACTAGCTCGATGCATGACCATGACAGATCCTCTGCTTGTCTTAAATCGAGAAAGATTAAAGAATATGATGGGTGGGCTGGAAGCCTGCTTGGTATAGATATTCTTACGCCATTGCAAAAAGGGACTAAAACTGGAAATAGGCATAGGATTATCGACCTGGCCACACCACCAGGGTTCAATCAGCATGATTTCGAAGAATACTGTCTAAAAGCCTTTTTGGCAATGAATCTCGCCTTTAATTGCTTGAACAACCTTGCCTTCCGTCATGTCTTCAAGTAAATTCCTCCTGAGGTCGAAATCCCCCACCCAACGACATTAACGCGGCATTTGAAACAGCTGGGAAAGTCTACAGTGGATAAAATTCAAACATGTCTACCTGCAGGAAATATTTATGTGGCTGCCGATACATGGACTTCACCAAACAAACTTGCATTTTTAGCTATTGTGGCTTATTGGATCTCAGATAGCTGGCAGATTGAGGAGGTGCTAATTGGGTTCGAAGAAGTCAGGGGTTGTCATACTGGGGCGAATATTGCCGGGATAATTAAGGATGTTCTGGCCAGATAAGGAATTCAGGATAGAATTCTGCATCAGGAAAAAGAAAAGGTTGCACCCGACGCACCCATACTCCCAGTGCGTCCGGCGGTCCAGGTGCATAGAACGTAAACTCGCGTCCTGGGTGTACACTCTTTCACAGGGTGCTGGTGGACAGGGGTCCATGCCGTCCAGATGCACCAGAGGCAACCAAGGACTAGGAAGGTACCAGACACAGAAAGGTTCTCCAGACGCAACCCGATGCCAGAGTAGATTAGTGGAAGTACTCTGGTGTAACTGGCTATTGTCGGATACCTGCTAGGTAAACAGCTCTATCTTCGAGGACTTTGAATCAGTTAGTGAAAACTGTGGAGAATATTCAAATACTGAGAGAGTTGTCCAGAAAGGTCCACCAAGTATTACTCATGTTTACTTGTTTGAGTCATTTAGATACTAAAATAGGAATAGTATATTTATTAAAGCTAGTCTAGAAAACTGTAGCACTCGGTAGCTACCAATTTGAAAGTAGTTGCCCAGAGAACTAAAGTACAAAGGTATGGATAACCCTTCAACCAGTGGTGGGACAGCGTCGGGAGCGCGTGCGTTGGATTCAGCTTGGTGAGGGGAATTGAATGGTATAGGTTTCGAAGAGTGCGCATAGCTATAGAGGTGAGCAGGAAGAAAAAGGGAGATAAATCACCAGGCAGAGGTCCGTCAGAATCGGAAAGAGTCTCAATGGAGTCCACTCGCCGAGTACATTTGAATGGTATTGGTCTCGAAGTGTCCACATGCCAGTAGCACTCAGTAGCGAACAATTGGAAAGTACTTGCCCGGGAAACTAAAGTGCTAAGGTATGGATAATCCTTCAACCAGCGGTCAGACAGCATTTGAACCGGGTGCATTGGAATCCGCCGGTTGAGGGGAATCGAATGGTGTAGGTTTGGAAGAGTCCGCATAGCTATAGAGGTTAGCTGGAAGAAAAAGTGACATACTTCACCAGGCGGATGGCAACCAGAGTCGAGAAGAGTCATATTGGAGTCAGCTCGCCGAGGGGAATTGAATGGTATAGGTCTCGAAGTGTCTGCATGCCTGTAGCACACAGTAGCCAATAATTTGAAAGTACTTGTCTGGTGAACTCAAGTCCAAAGAATGGATAACACTTGGACCAGCGGTCGGACAGCGTCAGGACAGAGTGCGTTGGGTTCCGCCCGGCGAGGGGAATTGAATGATATAGGTCTCGAAGTGTCCGCATGCCTGTAGCACTCTGTAGCCAACAATTTGAAAGTACTTGCCCAGGGAACTAAAGTACGAAGGTATGGATAACCCTTCAACCAGCGGTCAGACAGCATTTGGACTAGGTGCATTGGAATTCGCCGGTTGAGGGGAATCGAATAATGCAGGTTTGGAAGAGTCCGCATAGCTATAGAGGTTAGCAGGAAGAAAAAGGGAGATACTTCACCGCGAAGATGTCAACCAGATTCAGGAAGAGTCACAATGGAGTCAGCTCTGTGAGGGGAATTGAATGGTATAGGTCTCGAAGTGTCCGCATGCCTGTAGCACTCAGTAGCCAACAATTTGAAAGTACTTGTCCGGGGAACTCAAGTACAAAAGTATGAATAACCCTTCAACCAGCAGTCGGACAGCATCGGGACAGGCCGGGTTGGAATCCGCCCGTTGAGGGGAATTGAATAGTGTATGGTTCGAAAAGTCCGCATAGCTATTGATGTCAGCAGGGAGAAAAAGGGAGATACCTCAGCAGGCAGATGTCCGCCAGTGTCGGGAAGGGTCTCATTGGAGTCCACTCACCGAGGGGAATCGAATGGGATAGGTGTCTAAGCGTCTGCATGGCAATGGAGGTCGGCCGGAAGAAAATGGTCGATACCTCACCGGGAAGATGTCCGCCAGAGTCGGGAAGGGTGTCATTGGAGTCAGCTTGCCGAGGGGAATCGAATAGTATAGGTCTCGAAGTGTCCGCATGCCTGTAGCACTCAGTAGCCAACAATTTGAAAGAACTTGCCCTGGGAACTCTAGTACAAAAGTATGCATAACTGTTCAACCAGCGGTCGGACAGCATTGGGACTGGGTGAGTTGGAACCCGCCAGTGGAGGGGAATCGAATGCTGTAGGTCTCGAAGCATCCGGATGGCTATAGACATCAGCCGGAAGAAACAGGCTGATACCTCACCGGCAAGATTTCTGCTACATTCCGGAAGGGTCTTATTGGAATCCACTCACTTTGGGGTATCGAATAGTGTCAACCTGGATGGAAGAGCATGCCCTTCTCCGAAGGTTGATAATATTCAATAGTTCCCCTGACTCGATCATCAACCTTGATACGAGGTGTGAACGAACTTAGAAAACTTTAGCAAGTCCGGTTAGCATTAATCAAATAAGGGGTATGTTTTGGGTCATTACCGGGACAATAGATCGTTAGTCATCCTACGTTAAGATCCCTTCTCATCTGAACCACATTTACCTCGTAGTGAAGTAGCCCGTTGTAAGTAGAAGCCATCAGGGGCCGGTATAGTTCCCCAATGCAGAGACCCATGGGTCGCTTACCATGGTGTTCTTTGGGAGATTAGGGTGTGAAATTGACCATCCAGGTGCACTGGGCGGACAGGATGCCGGTGGTTTTGCACCCAATGGACTTGGAGGCAACCATTGTGCTAGGGCAATCTGAGAGTAGGCTGGGCGGACAGGATGGTCCGGACGGATTTCCGGCGTCCGGACGCAATGCCTATTCGTCCGGAGCACCCACTATTTTTCCTGATGTGGGTTTCACTACCCATACAGCCAGCAATAACCGAACGCTCACTGAAGTCTTAACCAATGCCTGGAGTTTACTATCGGTTGAATGCTGTCAATTGGAAAATCATATTCCATATATGGCCCACGTTGTTCAGCTTATCCTCAGTGCATTTATAAGTTTGATCAAAGTGAAATCGCAGGATGGTCATCTGCCATCTGGCTTTAAGGCGGGCTAAATCGAGAAGGTTATGAGATTGGATAGAGGCTTTCACCAAACCGTAGAAAAGCTAATGTGTCTAAGATCTCATACCCTAGCACCTATATTACAAATCCATACGCTCAAATTCATACGCTCAAATTCATCCGCTCAAATTCATCCGCTCAAATTCATCCGCTCAAATTCATCCGCTCAAATTCATCCGCTCAAATTCATACAAACAAGCGTATAGGCACAAAGTCATTGTTCCAAATTGAATGCGGGCCAATGTGAAAGTAGAACCACGTGTTTTCCCCATCATTCCCACCTAAGATACCTTTAGTCAGAGATAAGGCTAATAATGGTTTATAGTATCAGAAAATGAGTATTGCGGTTGGTGCTTTACCTCAACGGCGTCAACACTTCCTCCAGATGCCGAATAACCAGGTTAAGATCCCTACTACACTACTTTATGATGTCAAAACACGGTGGAACTCAACCCTAAATATGTTGGAGAGATCTGTATGGCTACGGGAATTCACCAACCACTGGTTACAAACCTATGCCGAGTTTACACCTCTCTGGTCAACCCCAGAAGAGTGGAGGCATATTGAATACATCTTGGAGCTACTTCAACCAATACAATTTTGGACTTTGTAAATGTCAAAAACATGTGGTATCACCATTCATCCAGTGTTTCAAGTGTATCAAGATATCTTTAATGATTTGAAAATGCAAATTTACAAGTTAAAATAGAAGCGGATGCAATGGAAGGTTGATATTTGTGAGAGCACAGTGAAAGCTAAATTGAAGGCAGCCTCTTACCATGGTAACACAGAAAGTCCAAGAGGTCTTCAGTTTGGCATTGGAACTTGCCTAAATCCCTATTGCAGACTCAACCTTTTTCCAGAATGGGGTCTTGATGCCAGTGGGGAGACTGAGTATGCGAAGTCAGATAAAAATGAGTTCATAGCGTATTATGATCTCTACTATGCACCAATAAATAATCAGGCACCTGACATGTCAATTCCACGGAGTGGTCGGAGCAGTCAATCCAAACTCCTTTACTCTTCAAGACACAAAGCAGTTATCCGCAATGAGGCCCTAGCGTACCTCAATTCTGAGCTCAAGTGGCCGAGCCAAACGCTGAGGTTACTGATCCCACATGTGAGGCCTGCCCTGCCCGGATTTTTTACAAGGCAAATATATTAGAGTAGGGGAAGGTTAAGGTGGAAAGATTGACCAATTTAGCACGGATGGCTAGGGATATTCTCGCTGTTCAAGGGGGTAGTGTTGGCGTAGAGCTGGTGTTTAGCATGGCAAGAGATGTGATTCCCTATAGGCGCTCATGACTCAAAAGCTGTACAATTCGATCTTCAATGCTGGTGAGATTCCATGAGAACCAAGAATTACGAAGAGGGCTAGCAGGTCACGATAGTGAACACGAGGCAGAACAACACGAAGAAATGCCTGCTGCAGAGGATTATCGTTATTGCGCTGATAGGAAGAAAGAAAGTATAGAGAACGATAATGGCTGTATCTCTGATGATGACAAATTAGTGTCTGTTACAGGGCGGGGCAGGGCGGGTTTTCACTCGCCAGACCCCGCCCTTACACAGGGCCGGGGGTATGTTTCGGGTAATTCCCGCCCTGCCCCCGTCAGAGGCCCACTCACACTCATTCCCTGGACGGCCCTGTTTGTTACCACCTAATTTTAACGGGAACCGTCTAGGGTATGGGTGGGATGGGGCCTGAGCGGGGACAGGGGCAGGGAATGCCTAAAAAGGCAGCCCGCCCCAGGCCATTGAGGGGGACGGGCCGGGGAAAAGGGCCGGCCGCGTTTTTCAGGCCAGTCCGCCCCGTAACGAACTCTATGACAAATCACACAAGATGGATACTGAAAGGTCTTTCGTTGATCAGAATGCCAGGCGAGCATTCGGAAGAGAGCCAAAAGCTATACTACCTCAGCGTGGACTGGTTGAATATCACTATGCACGGCCTAAACCACCTCGAAACCAGAGTGTACATCCATTGGGAGACCCCGAGAAATCAGATCCTGAAGAAAGAATCTGAGATAGTACTGTCAACATGTATGTTGCATCCGACACTGATTAGTAGTAAGGATCACAAGACGGTGAGGAAGAGATTCCTGGTGAAATAGTGAGCGATCTTGAAACTATCGACCAATAGGGTGACAATGATTCCGGCTAGATAGCAGGGGCAAGGGGGCGCCTGGAAGAGCATTATTCGGAGAAGGACGCTCTATCAGGAACCCCTGATTCACTACCAGTTCTCCGTGTAATCCACAGAAGAGACCAGACAGGAACTAATAGCACGATTCGAGTTCCGCCCAGGAAGTGTGCCTGAACTGTGAGGAAAGAAAAGAAAAGATCCCGTTTCCACTAAGTTAATTTTTTGTAAAATAATTCTCAACTCATAGAATTTGACTGAGTAATTGAGAAGGCATTGTTTCTTTACCCTAAGTTATCCAAGTTGCCAAGACATGCCGAGAAGGTGTCAAGTCAACAATGTACATCAGCAAAAACAGATCCTGGGTCTGATCCGCGGGCGTTCCATCCTGACGCAAGCGACGTATTTTCTGTGTCCCATACGTCCTGTGCGTCCTGACTTGCGTTGCAATGCCCCGCCACATTCCATGCCTGCTGAATTGCCCCGTAACATTCCATCCGTCCTGACGCAACGTCGTCTCCTCCCGGCGTCGAGACTACCCTAGACTCTTGTTCTCGTCACTTCTTTCTCTTCTCTACGTCCTAACACATCCCTCATCCCCGGAATCACAATGAATCGGCTGCTTCCTCAGACGTCGACTGGCGTCTGGGGCAGTAGCTCTTTTCTTTTGGTACATCCGAGTCTCACATCTCACGTCTCACGTCTTCGGCCTCACGCCTCACCGGTCTGGCGATCTAATGATCTGGGTTTCAAGAAACTCGCTTCTATATCTTCTATATACAGTATCAAGGTGTAGGATTCTGATGTATAGCCGAGTCCTGATTCTCTCATCCGGATTCCTTAATAAACCTCGTTAAATGTTCTCAAATCAATCCGCCTATTCACAAGCCACCGCTGGTCCTCCTCCAGGATCAGATGCGCCAGACCGAGGATTGTCCCTATATCTACTATTGTAAACCCTCGTGCGTCCTCCCTCATCTGCACTGTAACAAGGCCATGTTGATCCGATAGGCGCCCGGAGTTGACTGGGGTCAGCATCTGAACCCCGGCGACCTGACGCACAGTATCCGTATTGGCGCATCTGTAGACCCTGATTTTCAAGAGGGCAACTAGCTTTGCCGGTAGACAACCCCTCAGCGCACCATACATTTCTTCCGTCCCCGATTGTACCCAAATCCAATCATTGCGACTGCCCTGGTTTCTCAAGGGTAGGGTGCCATTGGATCGTGCACAGTGCACTCGTAAACATTGGCTTCTTGGAACGCAAGAACTGGGATTTCATGTTAAGTCAGTAGCTCAACAGGCAGAGATCTAAGTATCGCATAGGCTTCCGGAACACAGTGGTCTATCGGTAGGTTATGCCGGCTATATCGTATCAATTCACGATATATAATATCCAGTGAGACTCCCTCAATGGTGGTAAAATCAAGGAAGTTGGACACGTCGTCCCGATGTCCCTTGAGGATCCTTCGACGGATGACCGGCTACGATACCATGCTGGTTCTCCTATCTAAATGCTTGAGAACGTCGGCTGAGGGACCCTCGCCGCGATCTGGCAGAGATTCCAAGTTCAATTGTCTCATCCGGATGGCATATTGACGACCGTAGCTGTGCAGGATCTGGGGCGCGGTGTCACAAATCGTGACTAAGCAAGGATGGTTTCACATGACTAATACTTATTAGTCATAAGGTATGTTAGTTTTTGCACTATGACGTCGTTTAACTCATACCTTTTACATGACTACGCACTTGCGAGTTATTGTTTGATTATAATTGGTTAATGGTGTTATGACTCACGATTGTGACGTGATACGATATAATGACTTTCGCACATGACTCATATTACGAGTCATGGGTTTCACGCATGCGACTCATTTGAGTGCATGATCGGGTTTATGGGTTTGGATCGACGGAAAGGGATGTGCGCAGTTGACTCATACGAGTCAGCTGATGGATTTCGCACTATGACTCATTATGAGTCATAGGGGTTATGTTACGCAAGGTGATGAGTCACCAAAGGTTAGGGTTGTGGGGAGATGCCTATAAAAGGAGCTTGGTTCCTACCAAGAGGTAGGATCACGAACCATCTCTCCTCCACCTCCGGCGATTGAAATCTCAACATCACGGGAAATCATCGTCACCCTCCCCCACCCACCTCTCCTCTCCCACGATGGCTACTGCCTAGGAGTTGACGTTAAGCCATCTACCCTCCTCTCCTGAGACACGCATGCCTCCCCTCCTTGGGGTTCTTGTTCCCGTTCATCGTTGACACCTGCTCAGGAAGTTCAGTTCTCCCCCTTACCCCGCACTTGCTTTGCACCTCGCTTAGCATTTTGCACCGTCGGAAAGCTTCTCGCTTCGTTCACGGTCGGCGATACGGCGTCCGGACTCTCGGTTGAAGTAAGGCTTCGGTTCTGCTGGGCTTGTACCTCTGATGGGGAAAGCTTCGGTTAGTAACATCACGGTCTCGCTCGGTTTCGCTGTCGTCCCAAAAGCCCTTGCTATGGCCTGTTAGTCGGTTGTGGCTAGCCCGCTCGCGATCCTTCCTCTACCCCCCTCCCGGTTCCGTCCGCTGGCACCGTACTGCCCCTTAAGCTGGCACCTTACTGCTAATCCTCCTCACCGGCTGGCACCCTGCTGCTCTTCACCCGCTGGCACCCTACTGCTACTTTCCGGCTGGCACCCTACTGCTCATAGCCGTTGGCTGGCATCCCCTCTGCCCAGTGGCTCCGCTCGCCCACCTGCCTCTCTCCCTCCTGAGATTTACTCTACGGTCGCAATCCTCGCTTAGGTTACGGTTGATCATGGTATTGCACTGCCTCCTTGGTCTCTCCTAAACGCCGACGCGTCGCCACCTTCCGGTCACTCCCGACCGTTGAGCCGCCGC
>Ga0307517_10013132_pt1 | contig 11280 bp, 10 predicted proteins | sample 23_EM_MG_FD_194515 | JGI IMG/M metagenome (GOLD analysis project Ga0307517, IMG submission 194515) | Populus trichocarpa ectomycorrhiza microbial communities from riparian zone in the Pacific Northwest, United States - 23_EM | ecosystem: Host-associated > Plants > Roots > Unclassified | place... | reverse complement strand
ATCCCTCCCCCCCCGGGGCGCGGGGGGGGGGGGGCGGCCCCCCCAGGAGGTGCAATGATGAGCTCTTAAGCTGTTTCTTGTGAATCAGCCATTGATACTAGCTTGTTCTAGAACTTGGAGTGCACATCATTGCATATTCAGAGAATGCAAATGAACTTTATTTTGAGTGATGTAATCCCTTTCGGCTTTCTTATTCCCATTTGGCCATTTCTTGTTGGACCCTACTAAGAAATTTCAAGCATCAATCCTTATGACCGTCTTCTTGCAGGGAACTGCTGATGAAGTGGTTGACTGTTCTCATGGCAAGCAACTTTGGGAGCTGTGCCAAGAGAAATATGAACCTCTATGGCTCAAAGGAGGTAATCACTGTAATTTGGAGCTGTATCCAGAGTATCTTAGGCATCTAAAGAAGTTTATAACAACAGTGGAGAAATCCCCGTCTGGAAGAAGTTCCGGTAGGAGAAGTGTAGATGGGTTTGAACAGGCCAGACGAAGCACCGATTGTTTTGAGGCCCCGAGGAAGAGTACTGACCGGAGGGAGAAGCCGAGGAAGAGCACTGATAGGACTGAAAAAATGAAATTTCACGAATTCAAGTTTACACACACAGACAAGCTAGAAAAGTTAAAGGTCTCCTTTGAGCACATGGAGAGATCACGGAGAAGCGTGGAATATTATGATAAATCTAGAAAAAGTGTCGACGTACAGGTAGAGAAAGCACGGAAGAGTGTCGACTGGTTGGAGAGAATTCGGTAACTATACAAAATCATTTGTAAAATTGGTGGTTTAAATATGCTGTAGGGGAGGGGATAAGAAAGTAGAAAGGAAAGAAAAGGATGGGGAAATTATTTGGGCATTTTTTTTTTTGGTTTAATTCATGGTTTTCAGTGTGTGCCTTGCTTCTTGTTACAGAACTGTGTCATGGAATTGTAGAGCTTGTTATACTAACCTCTATTTGTTTTCCTTTGGTTGAATGGAAAATGGAGTTCTTTTAGTCTCAGTTATTAGTAGCTGTATGTTACAGCATCTTGATGCTGGAGTGGACATGACGTGAAAAATTTTCTTGAAGGTCGTTCTTGAAATCTTCTTTAAATCCTCTAGAAAAGGCTCCAAAACTAGTCCCAATTACCAGAAGCTAAGAAAAAGCTTAAGGTCGGTCATTGATGATTTTTTTTTTCAAATGTATTTTTTTACTGTTTAATTATATATAATTAAGTTCTAAATTAAAACACTGTTTACTCTAATTTTGTGATAATTTTTATTTTAATTTATCTATTTTTTAATTTCTAGGTTAAAGAGAGAAAAAATTATTGGAAACAATGGAAGAAAAAAAATAATTGGCTGTCATAATATTGACAATAGAAATGGTTAAATTTGATGTTAATAAGTTTTATTTAACGAGCAGAATTTAATGGTGGTAGGTTTTTTTCATAAACATGTTCGAAAAAAATACCGAGTTTCATTTTGATTTTTTAGGTTCAGTTGATTTTGTTTTTCTTGGATGATTTTGGGGTATTTGATATTATTATGTGGTTTATAAAGATTATTAAGTGGTTTATAAAGATTTTTATGGTGTTTATTAAATGATTTTGTCATCTATCCCTTATAAGAGAAAAAAAATAACTCAAGAATGCAAGAATGACTCACTTGGGATTTTTTAAAGAACTAACATGTTGGGTCATCAAGCCCACACGCCTAGCCTAATTTTTTTTTAAAAAAATTTTAACATTGGGTTTTTGATAATTTTTTTTTTAATTTTATTCTTTAATATTGATTAATTTTGATTTGGACTTCAATTAGTTCACAACTCAGGTAACGAGTTTTGTGTGTTAACTCATGTTAGCTGTAATCAATCTAATATATCATCGTCTAAATATTTTTTCAAAAAAGATATCAATTTAAATTTTTTTAAAAGACAAACCACTTTTTATCAGTCGTCTACATTGCTTGACCCAAACCCACATGTCTAGGTTTTTTTTAAGGCCCTGATACGGTGGGCTACTTAGTGCTGTGTGCTTGGCCTTACTTGTTATATATATAAAGCTTTTAACATTGGGTTTTTGATGATTTTATTTTCAATTTTATTATTTAATATTAAGTTGATTTTATATTGGTCTTTGTTTTATATCATATAATTAAAATAAAAAAATGTTATTGAACTCATTGGAATCCACAACTCAAGTCATAAATTTGATAAATTAACCCGATTGATTAAGATTAATCCAATAAATCATCGTCTCAATGTTAAAAAAAAGGCCAACTTCAATTTTTTTTAAAAGTCAAAACCTTTTTTAATAGTCCTCTAGGTTTTCTTTAAACATGCATGTTTGGTCTGTCTTTTATGTTAATTTTTTATCCTTTGATATTTTGTTTGTTTTTTGGACTTGTTAGATCAACTGGGTCACATAAAAAAAACTCTTTTATGATTTAATTGGAAATCTGAACTTGATAAGGACTCGAGTCAATAGCTTTTAATTTTAACTCATTAAACTGAGTTTGTTAACAACATCAAAAGATTCTCAACGACTTGAATAATTTTTTACATTTAATTTTTTTTTAGTCCAACTCATAATATAACACAGGAAGTAAATTATAGTAAACACTAATTTACAACTTCAATGCATTGTTATTAGGCCCGGCTAATCCGTCAGTAACTTTGGTTGGACCTATAAAAAAACAGTCAATTCAAAGTTTACTTTATCAATTTAATTAAAATATGAGTTGACTTCTAAAAAAGAAATTTCAAAGCCACTTTTTTTTTTTAATTCATATCAATCACACTTGAGAAGGTTATTTGATAGGGTAAAGTTTCTGGAGGCTAAGCTTGAAACATTTTCTTGTGGATACAAGTTTTTTGCAGACATGGGAATTTAGTACATCATTGATATGGCTGATTTTCGCAGAAAACTCATGTCCTGCAGCTAATTTTGACAGGGAAAAGGGTGGCACATGGATGTGCCAAAGCTACACTTGTTTCGGAACACAAATATAGTGGTTTTAAGATAGTTTGAGTTGATTTCATTGTTTGGAGAAGGAATGGCAATTTTGTGTATTGTAGATAACAGTATAAGGAGACTGAATTTTAATTGAAAGTATGCATGCAAAGCATGAAGAGTTAATATACACAGTCAGAAAAATCGCCTGTTTAGCCGTTTAAGAACAATTTTAATTCATCTTCTTCTTACTTTAGGGAGCTTGTCGTTTATACCTTTTGTTCTATCAGTTCATGTTTGGATTTTCAGTTTTTATGTGTAAATATGTCACCATCAATTGGGTTTTCTTTCATCATTTCAGCAAGAAAGACTTGAAAATGAGATGGAGATCAAGAGTGTCAAAGAAGAGCCATTGCCGCAAGCTAAAGGAAAGGATGCTCTTGTATGAGTTACTTGGCATGGTTGGTCTGTGTCTTTACAAAGCAGTGTCACTGAAAACAAAGGAATTGGCAAATTAGCTTGGTCGTGCCAACACTTCTTACCTCATGTTGGTTATTCCTCATTCCTGACGGATGACATATCAAAATTGTTTAATGTTTATTGAAGCACTAACTACAATTATTGAAAGGGTTACATGCCGTAATTGATCATACATGAAGAGCTATTAATTAATAAACCCTCTTCAGCATTCTTTGGCTCCAAAGACAAAAGAGGAACATAGGCGTTCCATTTCCTAGATTGCTTGATGTGATTTCAGCTTCATCATATCTAAAATTCTTTTACCTGCAATTGCTATTACTGAATTCCTGAACATGAAGTTCTTGAGCTTTAACAGATGGACTTGGTTGGGGGTTAAAATCTTCAAGGGGCATTAAGCGTTGAGGTGTGGTAGATATGGTATGCTAAAAACAGCATGACCACTGTTTTAAGATGATTCTGCAATGTCAAATTGATTCAGTGAACTGCTGTATCTCCGTTGTTGATCATGTAGCTTATAGATCTTCCGTAATATTAGATGGATGATAATTGGTACTCTCGTTTTTCTACATTCTGCAGTTGGTCCTGCATCCTGCAATTATCTTCTGTTAACTGTTTGTGGTAACAAAACCACATTGGTCTTGAAAATATATTTCTCTTGCCCACCTTGTAGGTTGAGGCTCGATCTTCTTGTTATCTAATGAAGTTTCAATATGAGCTAGAGTTTATGCCTACAATAATTTCTTTGAAGATCAAGGCACGGAATCTCTTTAATTCTAGCAGAAGATCATGACAGTCTTGTAGCTCGTAAGTAATAGTAGTAGATCAATATCATTCAAGAAGGGAGATCACTAGTTTTTTGAAAAATTCTGAAACTGTACAGCTAAGCTGGACTCGCTCTCTTTCATGGATGTTCTGTAACCGTGTAAGTGATAACTCTCTCCCTCTATTTTGTGTGTGTTTTGTGTTGTAAAGGGATAAGTCCCCTGCACACTACGCTAGAATAGTCATACAAGCAATACCTTGCCCACAAATGTAGTTAATTTCAATTTATAGAATTTGGACTTTGCCATTCATTATGTCTCACCACTACACATCATCAACCTACCTGGGGATAATTGGCCCTTCAAATAATCCCAAAAAACAGAAAAAGGGAAAAAGAAAAGCTTAAAGTGTAGTTTTGCATGGTGGAGCAGGTGGTAATAAATCAACATTTCATTCAACACTCTTTTAAGCTCAATTTATGGGAAAGTTTGGCAGTGGCCTGTGGGCACACATATGCAAAGAAAGTGGCTCCATACCATAATCTGGAGAGTTCTCATGTTTCATGATCTGAAAATAGAATTACTTGCAGAATTCACTCAATGCCTTAAGAGTTTTTCCAGTCTCTTTCTCCTCTTAAAACAAAACCATTTCAAAGATTTTTATGAGTGGATTCAGTTCAAGCCAAAGCATTTGCAAGCAACTTTATTCCAACTTGCAAAACTATCGTGGCTTGATCAAAAGCTTCTATGGACGCAACCATTTTTATTAATCAGTCGTCACCCCCTATCTTTCGGCTCTCTTTCTTATATCATAATTAATATTGTGCAATAGCGTGTTTTGCATGCAATGATCATCCTGTAAAATGCCCTATGCCCAGAAGTTTTCTATGTTAACTGCACAACTTGTATCCTTCCCTTTTCCTACATGGGAATTGAACTAAACTTGCTTATATGTGGACTTGCTTGTATATCTGAAATCACTCCATGTGTACACGCAGTTTGTTCTCCATTTTTATAAAACACTATCACCATATCCTCCTTTATATGCATACATAGTTGATGCCCATAAGAAACTTGTAACTTCTTTATTTATTATCCTTTGTTCTATTCTACAATTTGATCTAAATATCCTCCACTATTGTTTCATTTCTCTATATAAAGCAATCAAAAGTAGTTCCTTATACCCCATGCATGTTGTGTTGAGTTCTAGTCTAGGAAATGGAAATGAAGAAATTCTTACCTGTTGCTCTTTCTTTAGCTTTGGTTTTAGGAATCACTGAAAGTTTGGATTTTCATGGAAAGGATTTGGAATCTGAGGAAAGTTTGTGGGATTTATATGAGAGGTGGAGGAGTCACCACACTGTTTCTACAAGTCTTGATGAGAAACACAAGCGTTTCAATGTGTTCAAGGAAAATGTCATACATGTTCACAAAACTAACAAGATGGATAAGCCCTATAAGTTGAAGTTGAACAAGTTTGCAGACATGACTAACCATGAATTTAGGTCTGTTTATGCTGGCTCGAAGGTTAAACGTCATAAGATGTTTTGTGGGACGACACCTCGAGGAAATGGGAGCTTCATGTATGAGAAGGTTGACGAAGTCCCATCATCTGTTGACTGGAGGAAGAAGGGTGCTGTGACTGCAGTTAAGGACCAGGGTCAATGTGGTGAGGTTCCTTTTCTATTTCTTATAGTGAAGGTTCACCTTATTTGTTTCTATTTTATAATTCGTTCATGCATCCAGCACCGATGTACAAAGGAACAAAAAATACATTTGATTAAGCAGAAAGAAAGGCTACATTTGAGCATAGAACTATCATAAAACAGTAATGCTTATTTTGATCCTTTCTTGCTTGCAGTTTAATCCTTAAATCCTTTTCAATGTGGTACAGGAAGTTGCTGGGCATTTTCGACCATCGTTGCAGTTGAGGGTATCAATTATATTAAGACAAATAAGCTAGTATCTTTGTCTGAACAAGAGTTGGTGGATTGTGACACTACAGAAAATCAAGGATGTAATGGAGGGCTGATGGAATATGCTTTTGAGTTCATTAAGAAAAAGGGAGGTGTAACAACAGAGTCTACTTATCCTTATCAAGCTGAAGATGGAACTTGTGATGTTGAAAAGGTTTTATTTCATATTACAGTCACATTGAACTAAATTATGATCGGCACAACATAAAAGTAAAACTCTTGTTTTCACAGGTAAACAAGCCGGTAGTGTCTATTGATGGGTATGAGAAAGTTCCTGAAAATGATGAGGATGCATTGCTGAAAGCTGCTGCAAACCAACCAATATCGGTAGCCATAGATGCTGGGGGTTCAGATTTCCAGTTCTACTCGGAGGTGAATTTCAGAAAGCTACTGAAATGCTTTGTTAATTTCAATTCCATCCAAGCATTCCCACTGTGCGAAGATGATAAATTGGCATGTTCATTTGTGTAGTCGGAAAAACGACTAGCATTTAAAACAAAATATTTACAAGCTTATTTTAGATGAATCAATAAATTTACAAACTTAATGTGAAATGCAGGGTGTATTTACTGGAAAATGCGGAACTGAGCTGGATCATGGAGTGGCAATTGTGGGCTATGGAACAACTCTTGATGGAACTAAGTACTGGGTCGTGAGAAATTCCTGGGGACCTGAATGGGGAGAGAAAGGTTACATCAGGATGCAGCGTGGCATCTCTGACAAAGAGGGACTCTGTGGTATTGCAATGGAGGCTTCGTTTCCCATCAAGAACTCCTCAACTAATCCTTCAGGAACCAGATCTTCCCCCAAAGATGAACTCTAAACTACACATGCGATATCCTATCAAGGACCCCTTAACTAATCCTTCAGGAACCGGATCTCCCCCCCAAGGATAAATTCTGAACTACACATTCCATATGATTTGGTTTCAGATTTGCTACCCATTTCAGTTGTTTTCCTACTGTATCATATTGGCATCTTAAAAATAATACGTCACCCATTTGATCTAATTGCTTAAAATCTTATACTACATATTGAAGATGAATAAATGTTTCAAAAACTTCAGTTGCAGAACTTAAGAAACATGAAAGAAAACAAGGAAAGCTGGTTGTCATCATAACCTTCCTGACTCTTAGGCAATCTCATCACGAAATTCATTGTGATCCTTTCACATTTCTATTATAGAATCAATAATGGTTACAACAATACGGGACGTTTATGGGGTTTACCCTTTACCATCTAACAGGTCAAATATCTAGAAACAAAGCCTACTACATGAGCCTTCATCCTATTCCACCAATAACACACCTTAAGATCTTTATACATCTTGGTGAACTTGGATGCACTGTGTAAATTGTCTGATATGTCTCTGTCATCAATTCTCTCCCTAGATCATCTATATTAGGTACACAAAGTCTATTTTCATACCTCAACACATCATCATCGCCAATCACAAAACCTGCAGATTTATCCTGTTGAACCTCATCTCTAATCCTGAGTAGCGAATTATCTCTCTTTTAAGCTATTTTTATCTTATCAAACAAGTTTGACTTAACCTGAAAGTGAGCAATCATTACTCCAGCTTCGTTGAGGTCAAACCTGACTCCATCTACTAACCCATGCATCTCCTTAATCAGAGGTCACCTATATGATCATTTGATCTAATTGCTTAAAATCTTATGCTACATATTGAAGATGAATAAATGTTTCAAAAATTTAAGTTGCAGAACTTAAGAAACATGAAAGAAAACAAGGAAAGTTGGTTGTCACCATAAGCTTCTCGACTCCTAAGCAATTCTGTCACGAAGTCCATTGTGATCCTTTTCCATTTCCATTATAAAATCAATAATGTTCACAGCAATCCGGGAGGTTTCTGGTGTTCATCCTTTACCCTTTAATAGGTCAAACACCTAGAAACAAAGTTTGCTACGTAAACCTTAATCCTATTTCACTAATAACACACCTTAAGATTTTTATACTTCTTGGTAGAACTCAAATGCACTGTGTAAACTGTCTGAGGTGCCTTTGTAATCAATTCTCTCCTCAGATCATCCACATCAGGTACACAAAGCCTATTTTCATACCTCAGCATATCATCATCACCAATCACAAAACCTGTAGATTTACCCTGTTGAACCTCATCTATGATCCCGAGTAGCGAATCATCTCTCTTCTAAGCTATTTTTATTTTGTCAAACAAGTTTGACTTAACTTGAAAGTGAGCAATCATTGCTCTAGCTTTGTTGAGGTCAAATATGACTCCTTTATCTACTAACTCATGCATCTCCATAATCAGAGGTCTTCGTACCTCCTGAATATAAGCTAAGCTCCCTGATGATTTCCTGCTCAAAGCATCGGTAACTACATTTGCCTTGCCCGGGTGGTATTTTATGGTACAATCATAATCCTTCAACGGCTCCATCCATTTCCTCTACCTCAGATTTAAATCCCCCTGTTGAAAGATGTAGTTCAAACTCTTATGATCTGTGAAGATCTCACAAGTTTTTTCATACAGGTAGTGCCTTCAAAGCAAAAATTACTGCCACCATCTTTGTTAGAACCTATGAACCTTGACGGCCACTTCATTCCCTAGACGGACCTGCACTCGATCCCTACTATTTAAAAAAATGACCATATTCTTTAGGCCTCTTAGACTAGCCTACGACCATGTCCTCTAATTCTTGCGTCTCTATCAACATAGCGCTATCAACAATTAAGGAGTAGGATGAAAACACCTTCTACCTTCACACCATCACCAGATGTCGTCTAGGAACCTCTAAGGATCCTCTGAGTTGTCCATCCTAGTGAAGGTAGAAGGTGTCAACTTCATGAAGTCATTCAATGACACATTGACTCTTTAAATAGTGCGGGATGACGATTGTATATCTCTATCCTTTCTCTTATCTCTCTTTATAGTTAACTTTATCCAGGTCTACATGATCTGGTTAAGCTGCTGAAACTTTGTAACAGGCTCAGGGTAAGCTACCCTTACACTTGTTTCACCAACCATATTTTTCTCTTCTGACTCATGAGGCTTCTCCTTCACTAGTAGAGGTACCTCATCAACATGTCGAGGTGTGGGTGCATTGCCCCTCTTCCTTCGTCTTGTATTCCTCAACTGCATAATAGGAATGTCATCTTAATCATCACATAGTCTACTAGTACCAGTTATTTGTTTATTCCTCGACATTTCTTATAAAAAACAACACTTAAGTCATGCTAAAACAATAACATGATAATTATCATAGAATTATAGAAAGCATATATATCACAAAATAAAAAGAGTCAAAGAAGACATGCTTGATGAGAATTCAGAATTTTAAAGGAAGCGGAAAAGACGATACGGATCCTAACACTTCACATATTACAAAATTAATTATATTATTGTTTCTTTAACCTAAGGCTATGATACAAAGTTTGTCACGACCTGATTTTCAAATCCATGATCGGCACATAGGTAAGGTCCCCCTCCAGGTTTCCATACCTATGCGAACTCAAACTTACATACAAACTTTTCTACCTATATAAACAAAACAGAATCTTATGCAACATGATAACATAATTAATCTCATAATATAAATTGATTACTTAATACAAGAGTTAATACAAATATCGTAATTGTAAAGCACTAACTTGACATAATAGAAAAGTACTAATTACAACCAAAAGAGAAGACTCTGAAGTCCAATAAAAGTGATATGCTAACAAGTTATAAGTCTGGAAAAAAAAGTAACGAGAAGGTGAGTTCAACAACTCAGTGCGTAGATAACGTTCAATATACATACACGAGGTAATATAACAATGATGAATATATATACAAATATGGATTTAAGTTCTTACAATAAAGTTTCTTAAACATGCCATAACAAGAATATCATAAGGTAAGGCTCGTTAGGAAATGAAAATGTAATAAGCATGATACTCTGTATTGTGGGATGATTAGTCGCCATATGTTGACGACTCCCCCGACCAACTAGTGTTAGCATGTTATCATGAGTGTTCAAACTGGCATACCATAAGTTCATATCATAATCAAACAGATATATTCATATCCCGAAGCTCAACTCATGACATCAATCAAATGAGGAGCTATCAATTCAGAAATATATAATGATTTATATCAAAGATTTAGTTTCAACAAGTGAACATGCTTAATCATAAATAAAAAATAAATAACAATATAAGAATTACCAAGAGGCACGATCAATTACATATTAATAAATTAAGTATTTATACTAATTCTCTAACACATGAAAAATTATCCATTAACCTAACTCAAAAGTAGAAATAACACGGAAATAGATGTCACATGCAATCCTACTGAATATCAGGATTATCTAAATTTAAAATAAGACATACTAAAAAACAACTCGAAAAGAACATACAATCTATTTAATACACTTAACTTAGGGTCTAACGCATAACCATATATGTTTATGAACCAAACTGGTCTTTTTTTTCCCAAAAATTAAAAAATCAAACAGTTTCCCGAAATCTAATTCAAAAGAAAACAAATCATAAAACTTGATAATAATTCATTAAATAAACCTCAATTATTCATCAAACCAATCTGAAAAACTAAAATTTCAGCTAGGGATCAATCTATAATTTTCTTAGATGTTTAGGGGTTAAATTGTAATTTTTCTAAATTGAAGGACCAAACTAAGAATGTCATAAATTCATAACTATAATGGAATTTTACCTCAATTCTGTTCAGAATATAGAATTATGCTTCAGGGATCAATTTGCAGTTTTTTTAAAGTTCAAGGACTAAACTATAAATTTCTAAAATTGAGGGACGAAACTGAAATTTTATCATTTTCAACCTCAAGACCATACTGTCCAGATTTCCAGCAAGGATCTTTCACAATTTCTCAATATTCTTAAACTAATTAATCTCAAAATCATTATTCCTAACAAAATCATCCAAAGCATAAACCTTACCTTTATAGCTCATTTCTTCTAATTCTCTTCTCTTTTCTTTTCCTTTCTCTTCTTTCTTTTCTTTTCTTTCTCTCCTCCTGATTCTCTCTCTCTAATTTCAGATCTTTCCATTTTTTTTTCTCATTCTATTTATACCTTACCAGCTCTTTGTTCAATTGGTAAAATATCTTCATCTATTTATACCTAGA
>Ga0307517_10013131_pt1 | contig 11281 bp, 16 predicted proteins | sample 23_EM_MG_FD_194515 | JGI IMG/M metagenome (GOLD analysis project Ga0307517, IMG submission 194515) | Populus trichocarpa ectomycorrhiza microbial communities from riparian zone in the Pacific Northwest, United States - 23_EM | ecosystem: Host-associated > Plants > Roots > Unclassified | place... | reverse complement strand
AATATTTTATTATTTTTTAATTTTTTATATTAACACATTAAAATATTAAAAAATATTAACTTAATATTTTTATAAAAACAATAAAAATATCATACATTATAAGTCATGAAAACTCTATTTATTGTTTGTTTTTGTGATTAAAAAAATATTTTCACAAATTTCATTTTTTTATCCCCATAGTCATTACGAGGAAGAGCCCCTCGGCTTTGAGTTCTATTTTTTTTCTTTTAGATTGTTTTAATAAGTTAATATTAAAAATTAATTTAAAAAATAAAAAAATATTATTTTTATATATTTCTAAATAAAAAAAATACTTTAAAATATGTTTCGGTAGAAGAGAAATAAGAAAGGTAGCCGATCCCCCTTTTCTCCCTTGTATGACACTCTCCTCTTCATTATGGTTAGTAATTGTAGCGGTGTAATAAAGGTTTCTTCCATATTCCATTCTGCTACGCCTATTAGCAGTGGTAGTTGTCGGAGGAGGATATCATCTCCATTCTCCATCTTCTTCTTATTTTTGTGCTTCTTTTTTGACCGAAACTGACAGGCACAGGCCTCGCTTAAACTCTTTGATAGACAAAACTCAATTTATTACTACCACTGCTACTTCCATCAGCAGCTCCATTCTCAGTGCCATCTCCACTCCCAATTCTATCCTCGCCGAAAATACCCAACTTGACGATAATTTTAAAGATGGCACTGATGCTCTGAATCACGAAACCACCCGCCCAAATGACCAGCTTGACATTTCCAACTTGTGTTTGCCTCAGCGACTTATCCAAACTCTTCACACTCAAGGAATTACTATTCTTTTCACCATTCAAGTCAGTACTTCCCTCCTTTTCCCCTTCATCTCTTTATTTGCAATACTGGATAGTATTTTCTTATGGAGTATCCTCTTATTGTTTTTCTAGATTGTATTGCTTTTGTTTTTCCCTTGAATGATTTAGAGAGCTGTTTTAGTCCCGGCACTAGAAGGTCGAGATATCATTGCTCGTGTAAAGAATCGGACTGGAAAGGCATTAGCTTTTGGCATTCCCATCATCAAACGCCTCACTGAACAAACAAGTTCACAGATACTCATAATGCCACATATCATGTCTCCCTTTATAATTCTTTGAATTCATGACCTCAATGTCTTTCTTTTCTAATTAACTTTACAGGCCAAATGGTAGGCTTCCTAGAGTTTTGGTCCTAACACCGACTCGGGTGTTAGCGAAGCAAGTAGAGAAAGAAATGAAAAGGTCTGCACCTTATTTGAATACTGTCTGTGCCTATGGAGGGGTTTCGTATATCATCCAGCAAAATGCTCTTTCTCGCGGGGTTGACATTGTAGTTGGAACTCCAGGTCGAACCATTGAACTATTGAAAGGTAACAGCCTCAAATTGGGAGAGGTTGAGTATTTGGTCCTTGATGAAGCTGATCAAATGCTTTCATTTGGATTTGAGGAGGATGTGGAAATTATTTTCGGAAATCTACCATCAAAGCACCAGAGCATGTTTTTCTCTGCAACTTTGACTTCCTGGGTTAAGAAATTGGCAAGGAAATATTTGGACAGTCTTTTGCAGATTGATCTGGTATAACCCCTTTTCTTTTATTCTTGTTTTTTCTCGTTTACTTTCCCTTTCCCTTTCCCTTTCCCTTTCTTGCTATTGCAAGTATCTGTTGGCATTGGGAGAGAAATGGCTCTACTTGCAGGTAATAAATTTTGGATTTGGCCATGGCAAGTAAAAAAAGGAAAGTAAACAAATGCCAAAGATGTGTAGAGCTGAGTAGTAAAGTAGTAATCCAGCAACTCATGGGACCTTTATAATTGGAATTTGTCCACCTAGCTAGTTTTTTATTCTAACATGTTGGTTGCAATTTACTGATTTCAATATACTGAGAAATGTGACACCTTTTTTTAGGTTATTCACTGAGCTTCCCGATGATCCAGAAACTTTTGTGCATCGATGTGGTCGTACTGGTTGTGCAGGGAAGGAAGGTACTGTTATTTTAATGTTTACCAGCAATCAAAGGAGTGCAATCAGAACCTGGAGCGTGTTGCGGGGTGCAAATTTGAGTTTGTTAATCCACCAGCTATTGAAGAGGTTTTGGAGTCATCAGCTGAGCAAATGGTTGCTACTTTAGACGGAGTTCAGCCTGAGTCCTCACAGTTTTTCGCCCCATCTGCCCAGAAATTGATCGAAGAACAACGAAGAAGTGCTCTTCCTACTAGACTAGGACATTTGAGCAAAAATTAAAGGAACCTCATGCAGAAGTATCTGCTTTAGGTCGGCATATAAGCATGTCTGCTCATGGAAGATCTTACGAAGAAACACTCATGATACTGGAGCTGATGCCTAATCGAGCATGTTATCCCGTTCTTGAATTGGTTTATTCTGCAGCAGCAAAGCCAATTTAGTTATTAGAAAAGATGGTGAATGAAGGTGGTACTGTGTAAAGGGCGCCGTCATGTCATGTAATCAGAAGACTGAATTGTTATAATGGAGGATATGAATATATGCAATATTATTTAATAGAGTAAGTATTCCACTTGGTGCTAAGGTCCAAGACGATCCGTTTCTCTGGTTTGCACAAGGAACGATGTTATTTTAATTTTTAAGATTAAAAAATTTCCTTTTCTTCTGATGGTTCAAGTCAAGTGCAAAAAGAAAAAAAACGAGGAACGTTTAATGGGCCAGTGAGACAGCCCACAAAATGAAGCATAGAAGAAACACAAATATCTCTGTCTGTCTGTCTATAGCAACAAGAAGCAAAGGAGGAGGTGTGCAAAGCCACACGTTTTGGAGAAGCGCGGCCTTATCTTCCTTGCTGCTAACTTCTACTACTACACTCCCTCCCCGCCTACACCCTAAAAATATCCCAGTCTTTCCTTCTCTCTATTTTTCCATATACTCGCTGCCTTACCTTGAGGAGTGGAGCAGGAAATAAAGAAGAAGAAGATAAAAATGGCTTCTACTTCTACTGTAATTGGGGTTTCTTCTATCTTCCATTCAAAGACCACTACTAGTTGTAGGAGAGCAGCAGCAGCAGCAGCAGCGACAACAACAACAGCCGCAAATTTGTCATCAGCTATGCCACTTTCTTCCTCGTCTGCTTCTTTTTTGTCTGAAAAGCCTCCCCACTTCAATTCTTTGATAGCCAAAACACAACTTAGCTTTAAACACAGCCTTATTATTAATACCAACAGCACCTTCACTCCACCTAGTGCTATCGCTACCCCCAATCCCATCCTCAGCGAAGAGGCCTTCAAAGGGCTAGATGGGTTTTCTGATTTTGAAGCTGATGCTGATACCGACGATGCTGTCGATTACGACTCTTCTGAAACTGAGCCAAACAGCAATACTAGTGAGGACGAACTTGACATTTCTAAATTGGGTTTGCCTCAACGCCTTGTCCAAACCCTCCAGAATCGAGGAATCACTCACCTTTTCCCCATTCAAGTCTGTACTTCCCTCTTTTCCTTTCCTTTTTTCTTTTTTTGGTTTATTACCATATTTTTATCCGGTAACTATTGTTGGTCTTGCTCCTTTCCATTCCATAGCTCTACATATTTCCTATCTTACTCTTTTCTTTGCTTTGCAGCACTAATACATGGTTTTTTTTTCCTTTAATTTTTTTTTTTGATAAAAATGAACTAATACATGTTATTTGAGATATCATCAATGTCCTGTCCCTTATTTTCCTAGTCCATTACTTGTTTGAGATATTTAGCTATTTTACTATCTTGTGTCCTGCTATCATCCCTTTTTTATGTCCTAACTTATCCTTTTGCTTTTCAATGATTTAGAGAGCTGTTTTAATTCCGACTCTGGAAGGACGAGATCTCATTGCTCGTGCCAAGACTGGGACTGGCAAGACATTAGCCTTCGGCATTCCAATCATTAAACGCCTTACTGAAGATGCTGAGCTAAGAGGTTCCCAAAGGTGGGTGCTCACTTTGCCTGCTGCAGATGTCCATCTCCCTTTAATTCCGTGTATTCATGAGCTTATTAATTAATGTCTTTATTTTGCTTTTTGACAGGCGAACTGGTAGGCTTCCTAAAGTTTTGGTCTTAGCACCAACTCGGGAGCTAGCAAAGCAAGTAGAGAAAGAAATTAAAGAGTCTGCACCTTATTTGAGCACTGTTTGTGTCTATGGAGGGGTTTCCTATGCCACACAACAAAATGCTCTTTCTCGTGGGGTTGATGTTGTGGTTGGAACTCCAGGTCGAATCATCGACCTACTGAAAGGTAACAGCCTCAAACTGGGAGAAGTTGAATATTTGGTTCTCGATGAGGCTGATCAAATGCTTTCATTTGGATTTGAGGAGGATGTGGAAGTTATTTTAGAAAGTCTACCATCAAAGCGCCAGAGCATGCTTTTCTCTGCAACTATGCCCACCTGGGTTAAAAAATTAGCAAGGAAATATTTGGACAATCCTTTGCAAATTGATTTGGTATAATCCCTTTCTTTTTTAATGTCTTTGTGTTCTTTGATTCTTGTTATTGCAATTGTCTGTTGGTACTGGATAATAGAAGTCTTTACCAGCACAGAATAATTTTTGGAGTTGGGTATGGAAATGGAAAAAAAGAAAAGAAAAGGAATAACTTACTGCTTGCAGATTGAGGGTAAACAAGAAGATAATTAAATTTATCTGACTTAACCCAAAAACATGTAATTAATCCTTTTCACTTTTACAGGTCGGGGACCGAGAAGAAAAGCTGGCAGAAGGAATCAAACTTTATGCAATATCAACCACAGCAACATCAAAGCGAACCATTCTCAGTGACCTTGTAACGGTATGAGTTGGCAGTCCCATCATTCAAAATCCATTTGTCTTTATTATTGAAGTTTCTATGGATGTCTGAGCCTGCTTGAGTTCTGAAGAGATTTTTGTTCGAATTTGTTTCCTGATAGTTTGTGTAGGCGTTGCTTGTTCAGAGCCAAAAATAAAATGCTCCATTTGCTTACTTTACAACAAATTAAAACTTAAAATATCTCCATTTTGTCCTTGTGCCTTATGAGGTGTCAACATCTCATCAAATCTTAATCGAAAACATTTTTCAGCATTGCAGGATCTGAACTTTGTTTTCCCTATATATATATATATATATATATATATAAAGATTTCGGGACTTCTTAAATAGACTCTGTTAGTCTGCTATGTTTTAGAAGATTGTCACAGAATCGGACAAGAAGGAAACTTTGGAAAATTGAACTTGGGGAAGCACTTCCATGATAAGCAACTAAAATCATGCTAGAATTCTGTAGGCACGCTCTTGAATACCATCAATTAGAAAATCCTTCTAGGATTTTGTTATACGCATTTATATGTGTCACTTATAGTTCCTGTCTGAGTGGAAAGTGTACTTTAAATGGCAAGCTTGCTTCTATGATAAAACATTTAGGTTATTAGTAAGTATTTACTATTGAATGCATTTTTGTTTCATTCATTATCAATTACTATTGTGATAATAGAACTCATTATTGGTCGAAGTGATTTCAGAAAGGGTACAACTAAATTCATTAACGGTTTTGTTATTCCCACCACTTGATTCTCTTAAAATGACTAATATATCTTCTTCATAATGTTTATTAAATTCCAGTTTAAAATATCCTCTTCATTACATAAAGAGGTTACAATAGTTATTTTAAGAAAGAAGTGGTGAGAATAACAATTTTTGTAGTGAATTTAGCATCACCCTTTCTGAACCAGAGGTAACTGTTGTTTCTAAAGCAGAAAACATTTCCATTGTATTTAGGTCTATGCAAAGGGCGAGAAGACTATTATCTTTACTCGGACCAAACGAGATGCTGATGAAGTATCCATGGCGTTAACACAGAGTATAGCTTCCGAGGCATTGCATGGAGATATATCTCAGCATCAGAGGGAGAGAACTTTGAATGGTTTTCGACAGGGAAAGTTCACTGTGCTTGTTGCCACAGACGTTGCATCTCGTGGGCTTGATATCCCAAATGTTGATTTGGTAAAGTCGTGGAATTAGTTTTTTAATGATTGCATAAAGAAAGTTCTGTTCTTTTTGTAATTTTGTAATTTTCTGATTTATTTTTATGGTAGTCAGTTTTATGCATTTTAAAAATATGCTAGAATTAGGGGAAAAAGCAAGTTTGTTTTTTCTACAAAAAACATTAACTGCGACAGACTCTCCTATCGCAGTTAATATTGAAGATTAGATTTTGTATCTATGAGGACTCAGAATATGGAATTTATCCCATTAGCTCTGATTGAGACAGGCTGAGTTGTTATTTTATTGATGTGTAATCATTGGGAGAAATGTGCATCAATCATTATGAAAACCATGGATGTAGATATATAATTTTCAATACTTAGATAACTTTTCATACAAGACCTTTTCAATTGGAACTTTTCCCCATTGTTTATTTCCAAACACTCGGGTTGTTTTTTCAACAGCTAAGAAACTTGAGACCTTGTTGACCCTTTTCTCCAGATTATCCACTATGAACTTCCTAATGATCCAGAAACTTTCGTGCATCGCTCTGGCCGTACTGGACGTGCAGGGAAGGAAGGTACTGCCATTTTGATGTTCACTAACAGTCAAAGGAGAACTGTCAGATCCCTAGAGCGTGATGCGGGATGCAAGTTTGAGTTTGTTAGTCCACCAGCTATTGAAGAGCTTTTGGAGTCATCAACTGAGCAAGTTGTTGCTACCCTAAATGGAGTTCATCCCGAGTCTGTAGAGTTTTTCACACCAACTGCCCAGAAATTGATTGAGGAACAAGGAACAAGTGCTCTTGCTGCTGCACTAGCACATCTGAGTGGATTTTCTCGGCCTCCTTCATCCCGGTCTCTCATTAGCCATGAACAAGTAAATAACTAGCAATCAGATTTTGATTTTATAACCATGTGTTTGATATATATATATATACACTGTAGGTGTTGCTCATGAATTTTTTTAAGTTGCACATTAAATGTGATCTTACTTGCAATGATTGCTTGTTTCCTTTTTTAATCAGGCTAGTCTTTAGTTGGACATTTAGTTAACTTCCCGCTGCTGTTTAAATACTATTAAGAAATTGCTCACAAAAAGTGCATTTTTTGCAATGCAAGTGGTTGGTGGGACTGCTCGCTGTTCTTTCACATTTTCACTCAATCATGCTGCAGATAACATCTGTGATCATGTTCCATGGATGCCAGTATTGCTGTCAACTAAATTCCCTGATTTCCCAGAACCTTGTTAGCTTAATCGTGCATGCAGCCTCGGCACATTCCTGAGTTTGTTATTTTCAGCTGCAAACTTCTAGAAGCATTTCCTTTTCTGATTAACATGTACATGGTATCCCTTTTCTATTCTAGCATTGTAGTAAATGTGCAAATCCATCAGGTGGTATGATTAGGACGTGGTCTGATGTTTTGTTTATTTGTATTATGTTTTGCAACTTATCTGTTTGCTATTTTTATTTTCTTTAGATAATTGCAGTATATTTGTTTCCTTTACTGTTATAGGTGGACTACAACCTTTATAGCTATCTTAGCATCTAGCCAGTAACTTGAACTGGACCGTTGTATCTGCAGGGATGGACAACGTTGCAGTTGACTCGGGATCCAACCTATTCTAGAGGGTTTCTATCCGCTAGATCTGTTACTGGATTTCTTTCTGATGTTTATCCTGCAGCAGCTGATGAAATTGGAAAAATACATCTAATTGCGGATGAAAGGGTATATTCTGCAAGATGTTCTGAACATATTCACTGGATTCTTTTCTTCTTGATGCATAGCATTCTTCACAACACGCTAAATATAATGTGTTTATATCAGGTTCAAGGAGCTGTTTTTGATCTTCCAGAGGAGATTGCAAAAGAATTGTTGAATAAGCAACTACCACCTGGAAACACTATTGAAAAGATCACCAAGGTTCTTTTTAGATTTTGGTCACTCATTATTGATGGTTGTACTTGACCGCATAGGCTGCTTGAATTAGCTGCAATGATCGTATGCAGCCTAAAATCTTTTTATTAACTTCATTTGCAGCTGCCTGCATTGCAAGATGATGGTCCTCCAAGTGATTTTTATGGAAGGTTTTCTAGTAGGGATCGTCCTGCTAGAGGGGGTCCTAGGGGCCAGAGAGGTGGTTTTAGATCTTCCCGTGGTCAGGGAAGTGGTAGATATTCTGATGATGAAGGCACGAATAGGCGAGGTGGTCGAAGTAACAGTAATGAGAATACTAGGTCCTGGATGTCGAGAAGCAGTGGAGATGATTGGCTGGTCGGTGGTAGAAGATCAAGCAGGCCATCATCTCGGGATAGGTATCTACTTTTCTCATAGCAAACTTGGGCACATTTTACATGTCAATATTGTAGTCTGATTAACCTTAAAAGAATAAGCCACAATATCAATAGCAATGATAGTTTTAGTAGGTTCATCTCTCATCCAAGACCTGCTTACGTTTTTGTTTAATTCTTTCCCTGCGACAATGTTTGGTAATTGCTTTTAGAAATGCTTCTGGTTGAATCTAGTAATCATGCACTCAATCAGATCTTTGGTGACCTTAATAGGATGAGATTTGGGTACATGTATGATGTGGGCAACTGGTGGATTTCTTTTTTTCATTTTTCTCCTGATCCCCCCCCTATGTTCCCCTGTTGTGTTTCTTATCTCTTGCTGTCTTGTGTGGTTGAGGGTTTGGACATAAATCCAAGAACATAGATTGTTGAAACTGACATGACATCTTTATTGTGCATAGCAGAAGCTTTGGAGGCTCTTGTTTTAATTGTGGGCGGTCGGGGCACAGAGCATCAGAATGCCCAAACTAGGAAGATTTTTAGTTGCCTCCTTCTGACTTTGGGAATTTTTTGGGACTCTGAACAAGCTGGAGGTGCTGCAGCTGGGAATTGCTTTCTATTTGTTTGCAATTGGTAGGTCTTGTAACATTCCTCGGAGGAGAGGATTCGATCTGAAATTAGCTCGCACATGTATGTGGTGCTTTCTGATATTTTATTCATTGCCTTGTGATTGAACACTTCAGTCTAGCATATTGAAACTCTTTTGGGTAGTTATGTGTTGGTAACTTAATGTTTGATTCTGGCTTGCTTTAAGCAATGATTTGTTTGATTCTGGCTTGCTTTAAGCAATGATTTGGTAGACAACCCTGGATTTTTTTTTTTCTAAAAAGAATTATTTTTTCCCATTATAAAATTATTATTAAGACCGAGAAAGACAACAGAAATTACTATTCACTTAAAATTTGAGATGAAGCTCTAATGTTAAATTAAAAACATGCAATATATAAATGATGGATTAAAGACGATTATAAGTTGCTCAATCTATTTTGTCAAAGAGAATATTGATGCTCAATCTATTTTGTCAAAGAGAATATTGATGACAGTTCTAAAAACTTGGCCTCTCTTGTTGCTGAGAGCGTCTCTCACAGCATTCTCATCCGGAACAAATCCCTTGGCCTTCATCTGCTGGAGAAGCTCTTTAAAGACGACCATAAACTTAGGGTTTTTAGGGGTTTGGGGTTTGAGTTTTGGGTTTTGGATTCGAGGTCTGGGGTTTTGGGGTTAGGGTTTCGGGGTTTGAGGGGGTTTCAGGGTTTGGGGTTCGGGGGGGTTTCGAGGTTCCGGGATCGGGTTTGGGTGCCTGGTTCCGGGTTTCGTGTTAGGGTTTACATTTTACGGTTTTAGGGTTTATGTTTTATTAGGGTTTATGGTTTTGGATTTGGAATTTTAGGGTTTAGGGTTTATTAGGGTTTAGTTTAGGGTTAGGGGTTTGGGGTTTACGGTTTATTAGGGTTTAAGGTTTTGGGGTTTGGGGTTTAGTTTAGGGTTTCGGGTTTGAGGGTTGAGGGTTTATGGTTTAGAGTTTTGGGTTTGGGGTTTGGGTTTAGGGTTTACGCTCGTCTTAAAATGACTAAGGGATTATGGGAGAAATCTTATGCGGTGTGGCATCGTTGCCTAGTAGGTTTTTTTTTTTTCTGGTTTTAAGCTTCCTTATTCTGCTATGAATTCAATTGCTCATAGGATATGGAAGAGATCCGGCCTTGAGGATGTGACATCTTTGGCCAATGGATTTACAATGTTTCGTTTCAAAACAGAAGATGAGCTACAAAAGGTAATTGAAAATGATCCTTGGATGTTTGGCGGGAAAGCCATTATTCTTCAGAAATGACATTCTGGGTTTGTCTTCGACATGAACAAGATCACCAAAATTCCAGTATGGATTCAGATATATGATCTACCTTTTCTTTTATGGACAAATGAGGGTTTAAGTGAGGTAGCCAGTATGGTGGGCCAACCACTCTTTTGTGATGAGTTGACACTTGGATGTAAGCGCTTAGACTACGCGCGGTTGTGTGTGGAGGTAGATGCATCTCTACCATTTGTCCACAAATTTGAACTTGAGTTCTCCACTACTATCAGATTCATGTGAACTATGAATGGAAGCCGAAGAGATGTGAAAAGTGCCAAGTTTTTGGTCACTCATGTCAGCCTTCAGCTGATAAGCAGGTTAACAGTGATGCCTCTCCTAGTCATCAGGGTAAAGGTAATGCCTCACCTGCCACAGACACAAATGATAAGCAGGTTAACGGTGATGCCTCTTCTAGTCATCAGGGTAAAGGTAATGCCATTACCTCTCCTGCCACAAACACATATGAGATGTCCTCTAAAGACTCAGATTCCTCAGCTAAGACAGATACAGATTCCTCAGACGAGACAGACATAGATGAGTCAACCTCTGAGTCCTCAGCTGAAGCCATCTGATCATGGGGATGTTAATTCGATAACTTCACTGTCCACAAACAACCATGCTAGGACATTGCCACTAGAATTGCCTATGTGCACTACTAGTAAGCAAATGTCTTTGCCATCTTCTGAAACCAGATCTTTATCTCGGGTACCTACCATAGATTTACCTAAGTTGACACCATCTCGAGCACGTCCTTCATAATCTCTATCTGTTGCACAATCTGTTGGATGTGATGACAATGGATTTACTCTTGTTAGCAGGAGGAAAAAGAAGAAGGATATTCTCTAGATGAAAACTCGGGCAGCTACACATCGTGTGACACCATTTTTTTTTACCTTCCAGTTGAGCGATTATCTTACCTGAGTTTTGATTATTTCTATATCAACATGCTTAATGGTTTGTGCTGCTTTGTATATTTTCTTTCGATGTACAAGCTTGTTTTCTTTTTTGTTAACCTTCCAGGTCCTTTGTAATACTTGGGGTATACCTCCCGTATCATGTACTTTTTTGGATCTATACAACTTAACTTTTATTCAAAAAAAAAAAGTTTAGGGTTTTGGGTTTT
>Ga0307517_10013130_pt1 | contig 11281 bp, 11 predicted proteins | sample 23_EM_MG_FD_194515 | JGI IMG/M metagenome (GOLD analysis project Ga0307517, IMG submission 194515) | Populus trichocarpa ectomycorrhiza microbial communities from riparian zone in the Pacific Northwest, United States - 23_EM | ecosystem: Host-associated > Plants > Roots > Unclassified | place... | reverse complement strand
TAAAAAAAATTTGAAAAAAAAGAGTAAATAGTTAAGCTCCATAAAAAATACCCCATATATCTTAGTGTAGAAGGTAACTATTATTGTTGTTGTCCTCGTCATTGTTTTTTTTTCTTTTCTCTATTGCATTTCTTTCTATTCTATTTTATTTTCTTATTTATTTTATTTTAAATTGTATATGACAGGTTAATATGATCATGATCTCGATTTTATTTATGTGTTATGACAGATTATATGGACATGAGAAAATACAATTTATTTTTTTATATAACATCTTTGTGCTTTCTAATTTGGCTCTAATGGCCCAAAGTCAAAGACTATGCCATTTTAATAGTTTTTTAACCTAAGATTCAAAGACAACGTATATTTTGTTACGTAAAAATATTTTTCTGTTTTATATTTTTCAAGTTTCTTTATTGATGAGTTTATCTTCTTTTGGTATGATATTGTTAGAGTTATAGGACTTAACACCATGCCTTAAAATCTAAAATAAAATAAAATATTGTGGTTCTTTTTATAGATTAATTCTTCTTTGTGGTTCTACCTAAATTTTATAGACTACGTTTTGTTACGTAAATCTTGCCCAAAAAATGCAAGGAAATTATAGACGAAACTAAAACATTATTGTGGATTGTAATGGTGGTTTTTTTTTTTTAAAATAAAATATGGTTTCATAGACTTAAAACAATTAAAACTTTAGATACTAGATTTGAAACTTAAATAAGTATTCGAGGATTAAATTGGATAAAAGGGGAGAAAGTGGCTAACACGGCGTGATGATCACCGGATCATTTTTTTATTTTTTTAATTGAATGTTTTTTTTTTTAATTTTATTCTTTATTTTTAAATTTTTTTTTATTGATAACAGAGATAATTATAATTTTATAATCCAAGTTGTAGGTATTTCTTCTTCTCAATAATTCCAATACGGCAGTACATCGCAGTCTTGGTTTTTTTTAAAATATGTCGTCCAAATGCAGCTGAGAGCTATAGCGTTCCATCTCCTCATACAAGTGCTTTTAAGGAGTGAAGTGGCAGGCTATTAAAAGCTGTTAGCTTCAAGATAGAATAACAGAATTAAAGAAAAAGCACCATTAATATTATAATAAGTTGTATTCGAGAAAGGATGGCAAAATGAGGCCTTTAACTAATTTATAGCTTCTACCTGAAATGGGAAGAAGAAGATTGGTTTATAGCTCTTCCAAGCATGAAAGTCATCAAAAATAGTATCTGCAAAACTAGATATAATTAACATAATCCAATGAACCAGATCAATTCAAATCTGGCTCAGCAAGGAAGAGATTCTGCAGCCATCATATGTAGTTACTACAATTACAGCTACAGGAACTGCAAGGAAAAAGCTGAAGATAGTTTGGTTAACTGAGCTCGTCTCTCCACATTAAGAAACTGCTACGGTTTTGATTACCATTCAGAATGTCAGGTGAAACGACAACATTCTCTACAATTACATTGCCATTGAAATCAATTCTGTATGAGACATCCATTCCTTCCAAAATTAAGTGGTATGTTACATCCCCAGAAGGATGACAAACCTGGCTGTTTTCATTGTCCGAAGCTTCTTGATCTTGGTTCTGGTTTGAATCAAGAGCACTATGTGGTGCTTCCCCATTTCCAGTCTTAATAAGGGGATCATGTGGTTGATTTCGTTGAGATATTGATCGAATATCCCATGAAAGCACCTGCTTGATTAAGCATTGAAGTTCATCTGGTGATGCATAGAGCGACTTCTTTTTCTGAACAAAACAAAAGCACGGCTATCCTGATCAGGACATATTAAAAGAACAAAAAGTAAAAAGAAAGACCAAGGTAGAGTTTCTAATATGGAGGAACTCATTTTGCTCAATTAATATTGCACCTTTTTGCAACTGATCACTCAACATTTAAAACTTCAATAATACATGGTTGAAGAAAAAATATTATACAATGGGAACGACAGGAATAGTTTTCAGACAGTGAGAGAACTTCAACATGGACATTGTTAAAAGTAAAGTGAGAGAACTTCAACATGGACATTGTTAAAAGTATACATCTAAAAACAAGTAATGAAGTCACATAATCTATCCCTAAGGAATCAATTGCAATGAATTTCCATGGAAGAATTGCTATCAAATTCAGATCACCAAAGATTTAATAGAACGGATTCATGTTTGGTTTTTTAATTCGTAATTCTTCACTGTTCACATAAGTACTCCAAAATCAAACATCAAAACGGTGTTCATGTTTCTCTCTATCAAAGGTATATTTCACTATTCTGAAACGAAGAAGATGGAGATGATTTGGGCGAGGAGAATGGACACCGGACGCTTTCCAATTTTTTTTTAATGTTGTTGCTCCATCCTAGACTGTCTATTACAAACAACAAAAATCATCAAGGGGCCACATTTTTCTCTAGTGCATCCTTTCTCCTGCCTAAAAAAGAATCACATTTTTCCAAAATATGCATATTTTTCCTGAAATAAGTTTTATGTTTTTCTTGTTTGATGAAACATGCCACACTTGTGCCATGCTCACTTGAACTTCGGTGTTTAGAGTTGCAATTTGGGGCTTTGATAGTAGGATAATGAAGGTAAATGTGAAAATGTGGTTCATTGACATTTTAATTGTTGTAGATGGTTGACCTGGATGGAGGCCAACAATAAGAAAGGTTAAACACTTCCAAGTATAAAAACATAGTTGCAGGACTTATTTGTTGCTTTCCCTAAATTTATTTATATAAATTCATTTCATTGCAATTACTTGCACAACCTAACAACCATGGGTTATCTACCCATTCGATTCTATTATTTGCAAGGACTATAAAATAAACAAAAAACTTTGATTGTTGTCACTTTAATCATAAGAGAAATTTTTTGAAGTGAGATGTTCTCTGATTTAGCACCTTTTGGGCTGCTTCTCTCATGTGCTCGATCAGTACCTCTCTGTAATCTTAGCCATTTATAGATAAAAAATTCTCTTGGTGAGACATTACTATGATGTTTAATTTGGCGGTTAGTTCTACCATAATAGACTGCTATGGACGAGGTAATTTAGCGAATTGTAAAGATGAACAGATAGTAGACAACATAGACAGAGGAAATGGAAAAATCCAGAAAAAGAAAAGAAACCCAAGCTAATCATATGAATTTGAAGATACAAATGCTTAATATTTCAAGTAGTTATGAATCACTTACTGCTGTTTCCCAACAATCAGATAGTGAGGAGGAGAAGCCCTCAGAAAAGTTAACAGAAGCTACTGCTAACATATTGTCCACCTGTACAAAAATTAGCCATTATTCCAATGTGATAGGGGAACAAGTGAACGGGAAAAGGACAAGCTCAAAGAGAAAAACATGCATCAGACTTGGGGAGTGGTCCTTTGAGAAGGACATGCAGCATTACTTCTTATTTATCTGGAAATTGTTCATCAACATAACCTTCTATAGCTCTAACTTTACAGCTTATAGTATAATAATGCTTGCTGCAGCTGTCACTTTCAAGAATCAAGACTAGGATTTTATTATAGGAAATAAATTCACAACATAATGCATCGTCATTTTCCTAAAACTGCATTCAAGATTAAAATATGGTAAAGTTGTATTGTGGTATTACCATTACCCACTCCGGCACTGCTGCCCCTTGGATGCTATCACAGTATGGTAGATATGGTTTGATGTCTAGTATTGGCTGTTAATAAAAGTAGCACAATGAGTACAACAAATATCATGGAAACCACGCATATGCATTCTATTCAGGATAATGCTAAAAGAAAGAGGAAAGATATCAATCAAAGGCAGTGTGACTAGGAAAGAAAAAACATGGGAAACTTACTGTCCCGTCAACCAGGTCAACACCAGATAGAAGAACCATGTTTCCTTGTACAGCCTCCACCTAAAGTAAACAACGGATATTGTTACTAATTGTTAAGTAAAGGAATTTCCTTCTTCTGCAAGTTCTAACATTTCATTAAGAAAAAGCACCATGCGGTGCAAGATTCAGTGTGACACTCCAAACATGAGGATGAAATGCATCTAGTTTCCCAGAAATCTTTTATTGGTGAGAATCGAATAAAATCCATAAATGCAGGAACCAAGGGAGTGCTGCCCATTTGCACAAGTAAGAAAAAACAGGAACTAGTTTTAAGAAGTTTGATTATTCCCTTCCCATATCAATGAGCCTTGATATTAATCTACCCCAATCTAGATACATTTATTCTAATTTTTTCATCAGCATATGCAACACAGCTAGAAGCATGTAAAAAAAATTATCCTACCTTTGCAACAGTGAGCCCAATAGGGCATGGGCGATGTGGAGATCTTGTAGCAAAGACTCCCATCTTTCCTCCTTTCAGTCTTGGTACTCTAACCTATCCAACCAGCCATACTTTTGTAGAAACTTCATATAAGAACAATCTTAAATAGAAATCAAACTATACAATATATCTAGTAGCAACGGTTACCTTAGCCTTAAACTTTGATCTAGACGGATGCTTCCATAACTTCACCAAATCTGTATTCAAATGAAACACATATATAATCCAGCAATGAGAATATTCTACAAGACCCTCAAGGGATGCTGGAGGAACCCGAGCTGAGTCAAAGACTAAGCATGCCCTAGCAAGAGGTACGAGTAAGGGTTGCCTTGGAGTCCCATTTCTGCACCAATAATGAGTGAGTTGGCTTCTATTCATGAACAACCATTTGCAAAAGCATAGATAAATGCACAGACTTTCCAAGTTTTTTGCCTGAGCTTGCGTGCATAAAAAGTACAAAATTTCAAAACAGGAATTCAACTTGTGTCAGCATTAAGCATAGGATTGGAGAACAGAACAATGTGCTCAGTATACAGGATTCATAATGACAGAAATCAATCATGAATTTGGACTTCAAATGATGGACTTGGTGAACTTAGGAGATCTAAAAGGGAGACGGTCAGATACGCAAAAACAAAATCGATTCTTTCTTAACAGGAACCATTCAGATATCAAAAACCAAAATGAAAGTGTTTCGTTACAATGCAGTAAGAAAAATTTCCTGTTATTTGAGTCTGGGAGAGCGTTGAAGGGATGCAGTATTCAGAAAAGTTTCTGCTTTCCATGGAGAACAGCAATGGCAGTTCCGATTGCTTAAGTAATCAATGAAACGAATCTCTTGTCTACTTATATACTTCTATTCCTCCTAAAAATTATCTGAGAGTGTCAATTTGTAGCTTTCTTGTACCCTTACTTCACTTGGTTGCTGTACCACATGAAGAATGAATAAACAATCTCTAATTTGGATCACCGAGGAAGATTACCTGGTTGAGAAGCAAGACTGAACAACTCCAATAGGGGTCATGGGATAAGAAGCCTGCTCCAAATTCTCAGACTTGGGTTGTGCTAAGGTCTTCCTCAAATCCTACAAAACCAATAAGGAGCACCAATTTTATCAATGGTCACAACAATAAGACAATATAATAAGAGAAAGGGCTCAGTATAAAAGAAGTGCATAGATTAAAAAAGAGACCTGTTGGGCTCTAATTCGACCTTGTCTCTCAGCAGCACTTTTTTGCATACAAGAATTGAGAGAAATCTCAAGTTCTTGAATCTTTGAATACAAAACTTTTGATTTCTTTCTACAAAAATAAACTGAAAGAAAGAAAGCTTCAGTGTACAGTCCACACCTAGTATACAGTAAATTCATAGAAGACATGAAAAGAAGGGAAGAGTACGAGAGATAGCTGCTGTTGAGGCAGAAAGAAGTGCAAGTGCCACAGTTATGGTGGTTGTCACAGGCAACCATTTTGAGTTTACAGTAGAACCCATCTTCTCAAAGTTTTTGCGCTCTCTCTCTCTCTCTACTTAAGCACTGAGACCGCCTGCCTTGCCTAGGTTAGTTTTACTTGTGTATGCACAAGTACAGTGGATTCTGGCGTGTTGTGGTTTGGGCCGAATTGAAAATAATCTTTCATACTGTGGCCTAAACTAAGTTGTAGAGAATAAGGGAGCTTTGTGTAATTAGCGGAACCCCTAATTAATGGAAATTAAAATCAAGAAGCTAATTTTCACAGAGTCTCTGTTTATTTCTTTATTTTAAATTCCAAAAGACTCGTAGCTGGGTAGGGTTTTTTCTTGTTATCATTTTTTTTCTTCTTCTTGAAGTGAAAAGATAACTATTAAGATGAATGACGACATTAAACAAAATTATAAATGATTTTTTTTAAATATTCAACACACACACTTTTTTTTTTTTAATCAAAATAGTTTGTATCAATTCAGAATAGAGGTAACATGCTCGTGATTTCAGGATTAATGGGAAAGGGATGCCTTGAAGATCGAGCACACACCAATGAACGAAGAAAAGTGACAACAAATCCCTAAGATGCCAAAACAATTCGTTTTTCGCCGTAGTAGGCCCAGAAAACAGAACTAGAAATAATGCACGGTCTGATATTAGAAGCCTCTGCAGTGTCATCCTCGACTTGAGGCCGTTCTAAATAAAAGACTCCAATGAAAATGCCATGTAAATTGTATTTTTTTTAATTTTAAAAATTTTTTATTTTTATTTAAAATAAATTTTTTTATATTTTTATATCATTTTAATGTGTTGATGTCAAAAATAATTTTAAAAATAAAAAAACTTTATTTTAATATATTTCTAAACAAAAAACACTTTAAACCGCCACTACTACAACAATTCCGAACACACCCTTAAGTAAAATTTGAAATTATTATTATTATTTTTATTTGAAATTAATTTTTTTATATTTTCAAATCATTAAAAAATATATATTTTTAAAAATAATATTATTTTAATACATTTTCAAACAAAAACAAACATTTTAAAAAATAACCTCAAACTGAAAACATAAGTGAATCTAAGTCACCAATGTTTGCTTCCTTGTTGAGGTGACAAAATTAATGGTTCACTTGACTCCCTATCCAGGAGTTGCAGAAGAGGCTTGAGCTTTGATCACAAGCAAAGTAGCATCTGTATGCTTGACTGAACCATGGCTGCACCAACTTGTGGATCTACTTCAAAGGATCAATGTTTGAAACCTGTAAATTCCAAGCCATTTCTAAGCCTGTCAGAACTGCCCATATCCACCTCAGCTGCCAAAAACACAGGCTCTCTTCTATGCAAACCACTTCACCGAGCACCACATTGGTGCCTGATTAAGCCTCCTACATCTACCATACTGGGTTTACCCTACAAGCCCCCTCGGTAGCCTAGTTATTTTCTTTTCTTGATAAACCAGAGGAAATATTATAAATAAGGCACCAAGTAAACATTAATAAACAAAAACACAAAAGCTTGGACAAAAATGAGACCGCGAGTATCAACACAAAAGCTAACACAAAATGATGAAGAAACTAATAAAAGAAGACACTGACATTGAAGAGCCTCGAAAATTGTTTGAGCAACCTAAACCTCCAAAAACACTAGGTCAACAAAAATAATCAGGAGCATCCTCATTCAATTAGAAACTTCTCCAAACATCACCCAGGTGATCAAGAAGCACACTAGAGAAATCAATGACAGCAGCCCGCCATCAAACCAAAGATTAAACGATACCAGAATAGAAATGGATACAGACAGAGATGCTATATTAGTGACAGAAAAAGTCTAGAGACATAAAGTGCATGAAAACAAGCAGGATTAAGATGCATTGCAGAGCTCCTGGAAATTCAGCAGCGGAAGAGTTCCAGCAGCAAAAGAGCACATAAACTAACAATCTTTAGACCCAAAAATCAGCAAACTCACAGGAGTAGCCAAAAGATGCCAGAGAAGCCAAAAGAGTAGATCCAACTCTAATGAAACAGCAGTACCTTCCTTGCAGCAGAACTGGGACAAGATTAAAGCAATCATCAGAATCAAACCTAGGGTATAAATCAGCATTTCTAGCAACTCCTAGTACAGCAAGATGGTCTGCAAAAAAAATTGGCTTCAAGCTAGACATGACAGAAAAGACTCTCTGGAATGATCTTCCTAAAGGGGAAATGGTGAGAAACACATGATGATACGTCCAAGGCCAATCCGATTCTTTAATAAGCCAAACTAATAACAATAGTAGTCCGATTCCACCAGAATCAAATAGTGAAGTAGCAGATGATTTAAAGCAGTAATCACTAAAGCCTTGATGATGGCAGTGACTTCAGCTAGGTTTGAAAACCACAAGAGCAGGAAACATACCAAGGATGATGCCGCTGCAATCACATAAAAAATTAGCAATACTATCAGCCCTGAAAAAAAAAATGCATCAGCATTCTACTTCATCCATCCTTTTTGCAGTTGTTGCTAGCCAGTAAGTCTATATCCTTTCTTGTTGGCTTCAAAGAAGTTAATAGAGTCAGCCAGCTTTACTTCTGCAAAAAACCTGTGAAACTTGAAGACGGCTAGCTTGCTATCCACCAGAATATTGTTAAATATACAACCATTCATCCATCTCCAATCTTGCCAGCTTGTGACTTCAAAGATGAGAGCCCAATCTTCGACCATGGCCTTGTCACACACTTCTCTAAGCTTATAATACAACCATTCACTATGATCCTTCTAAAAAAAAATAAAAATGTGACCTTGTCCTTCTCATCCAGAAGACTGCACCAAGCACTTGGCCAAATAGCAGTCCCTACGCACATGTTCTCCTCTTCACTCATTAGTAATGCACAGGTGTCAAGTAACAGGGTCTGTTAGATTCCAGGTTCCTCTAAAAGCTCATTTGTTGACAATCTCTTGTTCTGTATCAGCCAGGAGATATAGAGAATCTTGTGTGGCCTTTTCCATTTCCAATCTAACCTCCACTTGTACCTTGAGTTACTCCAGAAATCTCCTTCAAGAAGGTTATAAGCAAACTTGACAGAGAACTTCCTATCGCCAGTTCTTTCATGGATTTGTCTGTCCCTCTCTTCAGCTCTGTAGGAGAGGTTCATGAGTAAATCTTCAGAGCAAGATCACAAGGCACCAAATGGAAAACGTGTTCCAGGCCTATTCTCCAACAGCACCAACCCACTCCACTGCTTTAGAATACCAACAAGCTTCTGGGATAGGATGAAAATTCATTGTCAGCAATAGGGCCCTCTATCTCAACCCATGTATCTCACCAGAAAGTGAATATTGCCCCTTCCCCACAATCCTACTAGTGCTTGCTCAAATGTTTACTCAAGACACCCAAATGCCCTTCCACAGGTGAGAATCACAGCCTTTGACCCCAGTCCTACCACGGAACACTTTCTTGGTAGTTACTACTGTACTTATGCATTGAAGCCCTATCCACAGCTCCATTTTATCATGAAAGCTAATTTCATAATGCCTCTTATTTCATCATGGAAGTTTCAGCACAAGGCTACCTATTTCTTTAACTCCAGACCTCTGTTTCCCTTAGGCTGATTAACTTTATACCACTTAAGCAAATAAATCTGCAGTGATTACAAGGTTGCTTTTCCTTAACCCAAACCTCCCATTGAACTAGAACTAGACTGCTTTCATAAAATATAGTGCTGCATGCTTATCAAGATCCTAGTGGGATTGCTCTAGATCAAACAATTTGACATGATCTATGAAACTTCAAAATGGGTCAATATCTTGATAAACACAGAATCAAAATAAAAATGACCAGCAAAAATCTTGGTTTGAAAAAATAAAACCATAGATCTAGATGTTGCCCTAATTGTAATCTAGACCTAGAAATTGATTGAGAATGGAAATCAGTTAAAGCCAAAAGAAAACCAGTTATCAGCTCCTCTATACTACAAAATACTATTTCTGAATGGAAACCCCAACAAATAGTATTTCCCAATTGAGTCACCAGCATTTATTGTAGCAAGCACAAGGACCTTCCCTTAAAGCTTTTCAAAAACAGGTTCATAGGATTGTCATCAATAAATTTAAGAAACGTTTATTTTTTATCAGTAAAGTATGATCCTATAAATAGGTTATGGACCACAAGAGAGAGCACGAATGAGTTTGAAACTAACCAGCCTCTGGTTCCATGACCATCATTCACTTCAAATCTCACATTGTTTTCTTCCAATGATTAATGACTTGCAACACTAAAAAGAAACATCTTGTAATTTTTTTTAAAGTGTTCTTGTGAGAAGCGGGTCTATAGTTTTATTTTGATGAGTGCTTATTGACCAGATTACAGACTGCAATGATACCAATCAAGTAAAAGCAATTAACAAATCATTATTGAACTGGAATAACAGTAAATTACAATAGCACACCCAACAACCAGATAACACAGTTGAATTGAAAAAAAAGAAGAAGAAGAAAAGAAAACAGAGAGAGAGAGAAGAAAAAAGAAAGCAATAATACCTAATCAGATTCAGAAGGCATTACCTTGCTTGGCCCTTGCATGCAAAGAAATTGAAACCGGACTCCCTGGTGCCTGTGACCATTGATCTGTTTGTAAATTCACCCAAAAGCTAAAAACAACAGAAGATTAGAAAGATCCTCTTTTCCTCAATCAAAGAAAAATCCAATATAACCACACCAAATCAAGACCAAAGTGATGAGAATGCATTCACACTTGAATTTGGGCAACAAGGAGCTGGTCACACCCAAATCCTAAAATCTACTTAGCATTTTGCAATCCTCACTGCCGTTGATACCACCAGTATCGGAGCTAGAACCAGGCTGTCTCCCCTGCAACTTGAAGCTCTCATCGCTGCATAAACTGATTGTAGGAAAACTACTTGCTACCAGTAAAATCATAAGCCTTTGACATATTCAAAGCCTTCACTTGGAACTCCCAAACAAAACAAGCCAACAACCGGTAATTTTGCAGACTCAAATTTCTCCTCAATCATACACTATCAAAGTAAACAGAAGTACCAATGAGATCAACAATGCAACATGCAAGCATACCCTGCTGCCACACCAATTTGTATGTTATTTCTAGGATAAAGCATGTTCTGTCAAGGGTGCACTAGGGAAGAACTCATCGAGGAGATTGGTCTGGACATAAAAAAATCAGTACCCGTTATGGCTTGAAAAGGTGAAACATAGAGATATCAAATGTTAGAATTCAATGTTTCAAACCTCATAATAAGTTCAACACTGTTGCAGAACATAAAAAGCGGCCCAAAATCATGAAAAAAAAAACTCCATTTACTCTTATCAAAACTTCATAACAAGTGCCAAAAAATAAGTGCAGAACTGCCAGAGAAAATATGATGCTCTTATGATATAAATTATTCAAGAAGCTACACAATTCACACTTAGACATCTCCCTCTACAGTGCCACATACAAAGAAAAGCACAAAAAAAGCTACTTTTGTAGCCAAATTCAATTCAATAAAGTGTAC
>Ga0307517_10013127_pt1 | contig 11282 bp, 8 predicted proteins | sample 23_EM_MG_FD_194515 | JGI IMG/M metagenome (GOLD analysis project Ga0307517, IMG submission 194515) | Populus trichocarpa ectomycorrhiza microbial communities from riparian zone in the Pacific Northwest, United States - 23_EM | ecosystem: Host-associated > Plants > Roots > Unclassified | place... | reverse complement strand
TATATATTTAAAAAATAATATTTTTTATATATAATTTGAATTCTAAAAGTCAAGGAAGGGAATATATTTCCTTAATTATGCATGAAGCTAATTTATTTAGATTTGAAAAATAAAAAACTAACAAAGGATGGGATGGATCACTCTTAATTAATACCAAAGGCAAATCCAGATGAGGGTTATATACACAATAAATGTGCGTGTTTACGAGGATATTTTCCTTTGATTTCTAGGATAAGGTCGAAATTAAGTACATTATCTACACCAAATCTCATTCTAGCTAAGTTAATTACATTAATTTCATAGTTTTAAATTTCTTTTATTGTTTAAAAAACCAACTAACTAGTTAATTACATTAAATTTCTTTTTCATCACAAGTTGAGTGTTATAGACACAAAGGCAAATATTTCTACGGACACTTACCATTCATTGCGTCAGATGGCAAGAGAAAAGAACATTACACATATAATAATAATAATAATATAATAAAAGAAAATGATGTTTTCTTGCGAAGAAATTATATAATTGTGAATTTTATCAATTATTTTTAATTTTTTTTAAAATAAGTTTTTTTAATATTTTTCTCTCTATATATGTGGTATCGTTTATTTGAAAAAATTATTATACAAAGATTAAAGAAATATTGTTTCACTATAGCAATTACAATATTATTCTATTTTTCTGCTATATTAAAAATTAGTTTGAGATCTTACATGTTTTTATTAACACAAATAATTTTTATTATATTTCATGATATGTACGCATTGACTTGATTCACGGTTATATTGTTTTTTCAATATCAAAAAACATGATAATAACACTTACATATTTATTCTTTTACGTTAGAAAAAAACAATTATTTGACATGCATCGAAACGAATTGAATAAACGCGTTAATACTTTGTTTTTTATATTTATTGGTACAAATGATTCTCGATATATTTAATTAAATGCATGCATAAACCTTTTGATTTATAATTATATTTTAAAAAAACATTTAAAAAGCTTGTATATTTTTTTTTCAAAAAATTTATCTGACTTAACGAAGCGCACATCAAATAAATAATTGTTATTAAACCTAAATTGAACTAGTTGGTTTGATTAGAAATTTAGTAACAAATAATCTAATTACTCCATATTGACTTTAAAGATCCGAACTTACAAAGAGATTCGATCAAACTTTATCAAATCAAATCGAATCTAATAAAATCTAAATGGTTTAACCAGCGAGTTAAGAATTTACTACCTTAGCTTAGCTGGTACCTCCACCTTCTAAAATTATTTATTTACTCTAAGATTATATTTGTTTTTGCATTTCAAAAATGTTTTTGAAAAAATTTAATTTTTGTTTGCTTTAAATTAATTTTTTTTGGTGTTTTTAGATCATTTTGATGCGCTAATGTCAAAAATAATTTTAAAAAAATAAAAAAAATATTATTTTGATACATTTCTAAGTGAAAAACACTTTAAAAAGAAACCGCAACCACACTACCAAACACGCTTAAATCATTTTTAATATAGCATAGGTTATATTTATAATATAAATATAAAATATATTTGTATTATAGTATAATAACCTATTAATTGAATTTGTGACTTAATAGCTTGCTTTAGTATTGTGGGATTCGAATTTAATAACATTAACTTTATACTACTATATTGTTGTATAGCTAGATCTTTTTTGTAAGGTTCAAAGTTTTTTCTTTGTTTCGTGCCAAAGTATCCTTGCAATATTTATTTAATATATTCAAGAAGTGGATGACAAGGGGCTTGAGATAAAATAACGTTGAAAGGTCACCACAGAAACAAGGCACCAGTTTTAGAATGAAAACTAGATAGCAGCTAGCCGCAGTTTCAAGGCTAAGCCGTCGATTGAAAATTAATGGTTTGATTTTTTACAGGATTAATATGATTTGAGTCTTCAGATTTTCCTCCCTCCCTCCCTCCTCCCTCATATATATCTTCCTTGCTTGAAATTTGAAGAACTACACTGCCTGCTTCTTCCCAGCCACCTGTTGCAGCTATCTAACTTCAAATAAATCTAGACCAACCCCATTTACAAAAACACTTCTTGCTAGCCGTACAAGCATTCCAAGAAGATGAATAGCAGTAGTCCTGTAGAAACACATACACAAACTTTTGGTGAGTGTGCCCTCACTTTTGGGATACCAATTGGCGTGTTTTCAGTAATTGCAATTGCTATTCTTGCTTCCTATTTCTGCTCCAGGAAGCCAATACCTGCAGGCCATTCTCTTCATGATGTCTCCTTGTCCATAAATGGTCAAGACTCGGTCATTATAGAAATAGGCCTGAACGAAGCCACTCTCAATACCTATCCAAAGCTTCTTTATTCTGAAGCAAAGGAAAAGCTTGAAAAGGGTGATGATTTGGTAGCTACTTCTTGTTGCTCAATTTGTTTGCAAGACTATAAAGATAGTGACCTGCTACGGCTGTTACCTGAGTGTGGTCATCTTTTCCATGCACAGTGCATTGATCTATGGTTGAAGTTGCATCCTACCTGTCCAATATGTCGAAACTCGCCTGTCCCAACGCCAATCAATGTCACCGAAACAGCTTCCAGGGCACCCCGGAGAGTGTTGTATGATGCATGGTTTGTACAGTTAATGCACTAAAGTTAATTTTCACTAAAATTTGTGATGATTGTAGAACTTTTTTTAGGATCTTTGTAACTGTACAAAGTTCGGTTGCTAATTAGAGCTCTTGATGTTAATTGAGAGATGATTTATATCTTAGTGTTGTAGAACACATGAGCCAATAGATGCTTGAATGCAATAGAAATGCAATGGTAATTGTTTATCCGTCCTCCATTTCACTCCTTGGAACTCATTATTTCGTTCATCGCCTTCAGAAATGGAAAGTAATCACTGATGTCTCAGTCGGTCTAGTTTTGAGACCAGTTTAAGTACACAGAGAAATCTGTAGCTAAATTTCGCAAAATGTCTATGTTGTTCCATCCATGTTGAAAGGGTGTGTGGCTTACCCACAGAATTGGTTTAGTTGTTCCATCCAACGTGAACAGCTCCACTGAGCACAGTGATCAGTCGGATTTTGATGTTATAGGATGTGCCACTGGAACTTCTTGTGGTGTCCAACTTCTGATCATAATCATAACTGTTGCCTCATATATCTGCATCCATGGCATATAACAACCCTTCCATTCATACTCCTAGCACCGATAGCAGCTCCATCACTGACCGAGGGTTCCTTTGCAATTGAACTTGGCCTCGACGAGGCCACTATTGCAAGCTACCCCAAGTTGCTATATCCACAAGCAAAGTTACAACCCAAGGCTAATCATTCACTACCTTCATGTTGTTCTATATGCTTAGGGGACTATGAAGACACTGATATGTTACGGTTATTGCCTGACTGTGGTCTTAGTTTCATCTCAAATGGATGGACTGTTGGTTAAGGCTGGATCCTACATCCCCGATATGCCAGAAATTGCCTGTGCCCACCCTCTCGACTCCTCTTGCTGAAGTGGCAGCAAGCATTTATTGATATGAGAAATTTGTGTTTCTTTTCCATTTTTTTAGAGAGGCTGTTTTTAGTGTTTGTAGACATGTATTGTGGAGACTGGAGTGAGATGGAATCCATAGGAGCTTCATGTTAGGACTTCTACATTGAATTTGAGATATCAACATCAATTTTTAGCTATAACTGAACGCAAGTTTGTTGAGCTAATAGTCCTGTAGAGGCTTTTTCGGTCTTTAATGGTTACTCGGGATAGCTTTTGGTCACCGAGATCAAGTCCTGTAGAAGCTGATCTTGAACAGAAAGATATATAGTTATTCAAGTGCTTGATCAAGGAAATATAGGTTACCTAGCTAGTAATTAAACTTTGAGCTGGCCACCGAAAGATGTTTAGCCTAGTGATATTCTCCCAAATGAGAGGAAGTGAGGTCTTAGGTTCAAGCCCTATCCGTTGAGCTCACCTTGTCGCCTACAGAGCCACTCTTTAGCTTAAAGTCTATTGACTCATCTGGATGGCAGGCAGCTCCTAAAAAATTCCTACCAGGGGAAGTAGTCAACCCTGGTAACTGGTAATTGCCATTACATTTATATGGTTTCTCTGTTGCCAACGCTAGAATTGCCAGAGAGGATCCGAACTGTTGATTAACTGGTACTGGTTTGGACTATTTCTGAGATCCTTGCGATATGAACACTTCGCAAAGAACTTTTCGTTTTGGTGGTCTGCATTGAACTCTTCCTGACTTAGTTTTTGGATTTGATAAGAAAAAAGACTTCAGTTTTTGGCTTCTCCCTGTGGCAAAATCCTGAATGTTTTTGGGGATATGACATGTGGCATGGAATTTGGGAACAGTTTGCTCAGGTGGGACTTGTGATTTGTGTTGTTATGTGGTTTAGTTTGATCATAAGTTACAAAATCATCATAAATTAGTGATGTTCTTCTGCATTGTTCTAATTGCTAAGAACTGATTATTGTAATTCTGATTGCTCTCGTAGCAATTCCATGTTACTAGAACTGGACTTAACAGAACTTTAATGCCACCAAGTTTCTATAATTATATCCATACCGATACAACACAATTTCAGCACATTTATCCTACCCTTGATGTTTTAGGGTGTGCTCTGCCCAGAAAAAGGAAAAGGACCAGCAGAAAGAATTTTCTCGTGTCCTAAAATCTGTAGGGGAGAGTAGAAAGTTTTTTATGAACCTCTAATCATGGTTATGAGTGCTTCCTACGACAGGATCCTGCGAAGAAGAGGAGAAGGGCGAGCATTTTTTACATTACCTCAGTGGATACCAAGACAGCTGCTTCATCATCTGAAGATAATTGGATTACTCCGCTTGCTCCTCCAACTGATCGAGGTGGGGCACCGGCTCTGGGCCCGCCTAGCCGTCCAACTGATCGAGGTGTTGCATCGGTGTAGGGTTATCAAAACTTTAGATTCTCCGTGGTAAAAACAGTTATATTTCGTAACATCATAGCACTAAATGCGTTCATTGAATTAATTTGTACATTCGTAGGTTATTAGTGGCCACTGGCCATAGATGTTCATTTTAGCTGTAGGCAGAGACCATGGAAGAGAGTGTAGGAACAGAAATCTAGAGTTGTCAAGTTTTTCAATAGGAATTCTTTCTTCATTTCCAGTTGTGTAGCTTCAATCTTTGTTTGACGCTCTCTACTGTGATCGTGGAGCATGGCACTGCAGAGCCAGATAGGTGGCCATGCCATCACTGAGATCAGCGGCCCCTGTTTTGAGGTCGGTATGCGGCCCGTCACTCCATCCAAGTAAATACAATGACTGTCCACTTCCGACATCATAGATGAGCTATCCAAGGTGTTTTATGGCTATTCCAACACTCCATCCTATTATAACTTTAAAAACTGTAAAATTAATTAAGACACACACAAATTATTCATACACACAAACTATTTCAAACATTCGTATAAATTTACAATGTTATATCGCTCTCCCCCCTCCGAAGAAAACGTTTCTCTTAGAACCATGGGCTTGCCACCGGCCCATCTCCATTTGTTGGGCCCTTTTTTTATTAAGGTTTGGGCTAAGCCCCGTTTGTTTTTTGGGCAGCCTGCTGGTTGCACTCCGAAAGGCATTTTTTATGCTTTGCCAAACCAAGCCTACCAAGCTGTGCTCTATTCATTATTCTCATCACAGTAATTAACCACGTCACTGGTTTATTGGTTTGTTTCAATCAAAACTATATATTTTTTAAAACTAATTCAGGTAAAATTCTTTGAAAAGTTTTTAAGAAATGAAAGTGTTAAATATTTTTTAAAAATATTTTTAGAGAAAATTCATGGAAAATCCAAATTATCTTAAATAAAAAATAACAATTAATTTTTAGTTTTAAAAAATCACAGGGTAAAAAAGAAAATCAAATTATTTCATACCGGGATTTTTCAAAATATAATTATTAAAATTCAGAAAATTAAAATATTAATTCCGGTTGATAATTTGTTTTTTTAAATCGAATCAATAATTTTCTTTATCAGAATTACTCGGACAACCACCCTAGCTTATGCTTTTCATCAGCAAATAGCCAAATATATACTTGCAGAATTCACAATTTTATCCCTCTCGATTTCTTCTTCTTCTTCTTCTTCTTCTCCACCTCCTCTCAGCTTCCCCTCCATCCATCAAAAACAGATAAAATAATGTATCATCCGACCAGAGGCGGCGTTCGCGGCGGCCGAGATCGTAAGCTCTATCCTTCCCTATCTTTTGGGGTTTCTTTACTTTGATTGGTTTTGGTTTTCAGCGTCAAATTAACGCTAGGGGGTGTTGTTGATGTGCAGAATTTAGCTGGGATGATGTCAAGGCCGATAAACACAGAGAGAATTATCTTGGTCACAGTATCAAAGCACCTGTTGGTAGATGGCAGAAAGGTAATATCTTAGTCAATTTCTTCTGCTGAACAGCTCTTACTTGTTGCTCTTCCTGATGCATAGTGAAGGGTAAATGGGCTTATTGAGAATTCACTGTTACCAGTGAAAACTAAAGGATTCTTATTTAACGGAATCTGTTGATGAAATTTTAGTGCATAAATGGGAAATTGAAGTGAGATTATTCACAGGGTTCTTCGTTTGGGAAATTGAAGAGCTTAAATGTGATTAATAGTGCTACTTTGTTTTTCCAATGCAGCATGTTTTTTATGATTGGAATTATGTTGAACTGCCTTTTGTCTTTGTTATTTAACGTTAAATAATGTCAACTAATGGATGATAGCAGCTATTCAAGCATGCGTGGTGCTGTAGATCGCTTGAGGTGTGTGGGGGTTCGGTCTTGAGATGGACATGGCTGTCTGCTTTTGGATACTTGTGTAATGCGGATCACTTTTCTTTTCTTTCTTTTTTTGTTTACGTTGTTTGGTGTTCAAATCCACTACTTTAAGTAGTGTTGTTGAGTCTTGAGAAAGATGTGGTGGTGTAATATGGATAGCAACGCAGAGCTTCTTTTTTATACTCCTTGATGTTCATAGTTGCTGCTTACTGGTCTCAGGAGTAAATGAACAAAAAGTATTTTCTAGGGATATAAATCTCAGCAGCTAACTGGTTGCTTGCAAAGTAGTTTTTGGCCTATGTTATTCTGTTATCCAATATTTTATTTTGGATTATACAGCATTGTGCAGCCTTTTCTTCCCCTCCTACGTTGATTCGTGGAGTATGGTGAAAGGATCTCTGCCTTGAGTAGTTAGTTGATTAGTTATGGTCAAAATAGTTTATTAGCTGATGTTCTCTTTCTGTTTAGTTTTCAGAGTTCCAGACATTATCTTTTATCTATTGCATGGAGATTTGAAAAATGCTATAATTAATTCTCAACCTTTTTTTTCCGTCATTGTCTTTACAGGAAAGGATTTACACTGGTACGCCAGGGATAAAAAATCCGGGAGTTCGAATGCAGATGCCTTAAAAGAAGAGATGCAGAGAATCAAGGAAGAGGAAGAACAGGCCATGAGGGAGGCCCTTGGTTTAGCTCCAAAGCGCTCTAGCCGACCTCAAGGAAATCGTCTTGATAAACATGAGTATTCAGAACTTGTTAAGCGAGGTTCTACAGTAGAGGACTTGGGGGCTGGGCATGCAGAAGCAGCACGGGTTGATGGTCTTGGTTTCTCAAGGTAGTTAAATGATTAATGATATATGCATCATGTAGTTACTATTTCAACACGTGTGTGATTCTAACTGGTCCTATAGCATATTTGTGCATCAATATTCAGTGATTTTTATTCTTTGTCCGAAGATGGTGCCATATCCTCGTCTTGTGTGGAATTTCTAATCTCTGTGTATGTGTGGTGTTGGGGGGATTGGTCGAAAGGTGCTATTGTAGAAAGATATCAGGGACAAGGCCTATGAGGAACTTGCTTGCTTGTGTTTATTCTAGTTGTTTGTTAGTTATTTTTTACTGGTGTACAGCATGGAGAGTTGATATTTTATTGTATAGAAACAGTGAGTGGTCGGTACACCTGTGAATTGTTCGCCCATGCTTGTGGTTAGGATACTGTAAGAATCACATGCTGTTTTATCTGTCTCTCGACTCCTGGGTGCACTAGAGGGCAGCAGCTGGACATGATACATATGCCTATACATGCAATAGTCTGTAGGTTTATTGAGGCTATTTTACCAGTACGTAGCATGCTATTAAATTCCCTCTCCTTTTGGTTTGGTTTGAACCTCTTGCTGCAGGGCACCTCGGGCTTGGGAAGACCCAACTACTCTTCCATCTATTGCCAAGGAGGCTCCACCTGAGCCAGTCAAGGTGGCTAAGCGTCATCCATCAACAGGAAACTCTGAAGAAGATAGACCAGAGGAGGATGGAAGCAGCCGAAAGAAGAGGAGGCACGAGGAGAAGGAAAAAAAACATGAAAAGCATGATAGGCGCGAGAAGCACCATCCTCACGATCCTGACAACAGGAGGAAACGCCAGAAAGACAAGGAGAGGAGGAGACACGACTCTGACTCAAACTAAATATCCAATTCATCTGGATATTTTATCATTCTTAATAGTTCATGATAGAGATGGGGCAGTTTGTTACTTTTGACTTTAACATTTCTGAGGTCAACTTCATGTAAGATATCAAGTGATGTTATTGTGTTAGAGACGGGGCAATTTACTGCTTTCGAATAGGTCTCTCATACCCTAGAATTTCCTCTCTGAGCATGTCGATGCTTCACTTTATATCTCTGTTCTTCCCTGTGAAAATTTGGCACGCGGAAGTTATTTTCCAGTGGATCTGTATTCAGAAGATAGTTCTGAGATGCTGCTTCTTTAAGCAGACAACTTTATTTACTTTGAATAAAAAAGACAGAACTGGGGTTTCTTCAATCTCCTCCTCTACCTCGTAGCCAAAAACATCTGGATTTCCCCTGACATTTACGTGCATATTGAAATGGAAACAACTCAACACAAAGAAAAGAAGCAAGAGAGAGACCAAAAGCAAAGGCAGATACCAAATGGAAAGATCTCTTCATCTCTCTCTTTCTCAGTATTTTCCTCTATTAGTTTAACACCAGACCACAAGAGCTCTTCACTGATTCACTGTTCATGCTTCGAGCCGGAACGTTGACTACCCGCAACCCCACAAGTTTCAGCAGCATCAACAACACAGTCACCGCCCCCAACCAACGGTCATTTATAGCTGCCCTCCGCCTTCGCAAGGTGATAGATGGCTTTAATTAATCTCCACCCAAAACAATCAAGATTTTGATTAAGAAAGAAAAGAGAAAGAAAAATCACTTTCTCACTTCTAGTTGTGCAAGTAGGTTTAAGAATATCACTAGCTTTTTAATTTTTATAATTTTTTTAAAAAAATTAAAATCATTTGATTATAGTCTTCAAAGAATTATAAGACAAGGTGGGTTCCAAAAAAAAAAAAAAAGTTGCCAAGGCTATAAACTTAAGCATAATATTGGTTCTCTCTTTTATTCAAACATGAGAAGTTTTTTTTTAGCTACTCGTTTGCCCAAACCTATTTTTGAAAAGTCACCTTTTTTATATATTATTTTAGTGCATTCAAATTAATTTAATAATATTTTATAAATAATATCTTTAGATTTGAAATTTATAAAATTAAGGAAAAAAAACATATATCTTTAATTACTATAATAGCCCTTAAGATTTAAACTTTTACATTCATGACTTAGGATGTTTGAGAGTGTGATAACAATTGTTTTTTAAATTGTTTTTTGTTTGAAAATATAACTTATTGGTAACTTTTATTTGAATATAAGATTTTCATTTTAAAAAAAATAAATTCAATAAAAAAGAAAAGATTAACAAATGCATTTAAATAATACTTCATAACTATCCAAAAATAAAGTAAAAAAACTAGTGAAGAAAACTTAGTTTAGGCCTTAAGGGAAAATTGAGGGGATAAAATAAAAAGAATTTCAACATGGCAAAGAAAACCTTAGTCTATATATCCAAACAGCAATACACCGAACGAGAAAAAAAAATAAAAAATATCTCATACGTTCTGTCTCTCTCCCTGTCTCTCTCCATCATCATAACAGGGAACCAAAAGTGTCTCTCTGTTTCATTGATTTATTGGTATTACCCCATCAAAGATCATTTCTTTTTTGCTCTTTTGGTTGGTTACTTTTAGAGAGAGAGAGAGAGAGTTGGTGGAAGGCAGGAAAGCAAGGAGAAACCATGGTGGCTGCAAATAGAGAAATGGCTGCGTATTGCTTTGATACTCTTGTTGCTCACTACAACTCTGAGGATGCTCCTCCTCCTGCTTTCGACGAGGGCCAACAGTAATCTCTACTTCACTCTCTTCGTCAATCTATACATACACGTATATGTTTACGCGCGTGCATTTAAAGTGGGTTCTTGAATTTCGATTGTTCTGTGGCTGCTAGTTTACTTTTGAGTGTTTTTTTTTTTAGAATCAAATAGGGCCTTTTTTTGGGGGATCGAATTGAGTGGAAAAGCTGCTTGATTGCGTGGAATTCTGTTTGTGCTTTGCAGGTTTAATTGGGTTTTATTTTTATTTATGTTTTCTGGATTCGTTAATACCACAAAGTTTCGATTTTTGAGTAGTTATCTGTTTTTTTTCCACTGTACTTGCCATGGATGATGCTGTGCATGCGTATCTTTTAATGATTTGTTCATTAAATCTTGCATTATTTCGTTTTTTCATTATTTTTTCCATTAATCACCTTACAAAAGTGCTGTATTTTAAGAAAATCATGGTTCTAAGTCCCAAAGGAAAAAATGTTAGATCTGTATAATGTGAAATGCAGAGCCAAATTTTAAGTTTGCTTAAATTTCTTTGTTTATGCTCTGGGGAAACAGTGAAAGAGAGCGACTTTTTTTTTTTCCAAAATTCTACATTTCACTTAGCTAGCCGTATCAAATTGTTTTATTTAGTGGAGTTCAGTTAAACATGTTTTTGTCAGAATGCCATCTTTGCTCCTTTGCATTGTTATGTTTTATCTCTACAGTTTTTTGGTGACAGCAACTTATGTTGTTTTTAACCTGTTGTGTGAAATCTTGGTCTCTTGACAATTATTTACCGTGAAGATTGAGTTGTCAAGTCAGCAATTTGCTGAATTGCATGGATTGGGTGAATATTGACAGCTCAGATTTTGAGATTCGTTGATTTTCATGTTGTGTTGACAGCTTGAACAATCTCTCAGCTGTGCCATTATTGCTTAACGATAGCATGTCATGGTTTCTCTGAATACTTGGCACTTCTTTGTGAGGTTCCATAGAAGTGTTGATTTTTTAATAAGTTTTTACTTGATGGAAATTCAGTGTTAGATGATATTTAACAA
>Ga0307517_10013126_pt1 | contig 11284 bp, 7 predicted proteins | sample 23_EM_MG_FD_194515 | JGI IMG/M metagenome (GOLD analysis project Ga0307517, IMG submission 194515) | Populus trichocarpa ectomycorrhiza microbial communities from riparian zone in the Pacific Northwest, United States - 23_EM | ecosystem: Host-associated > Plants > Roots > Unclassified | place... | reverse complement strand
TTATATACCACAACTCCGGTTTTGATATCAAACTTAGCAATAGATTGTTCACAATAATAACTTAGAGTCCGCTCTAGCAATTAAGATAAACAATCATAGAAAATATGCATAGGAAAACAAACATACTCATTCATAATACAAACTGAAAATAAATGGAAGAATAAATCTCACAGTTCTTGAAATCTGAAGGTGTTTGCGTCCTTGCAACCAAGAAAATAAGCTTAGCCTTGCATATCTATTGAACAACTACTCCTAAAGATGAAAGAATACATGATTTCTGGGTTGTAGAGGGGAGAGTTTGTGTTTCTTCTCTTATGGCTACCACCCCTCTTTCTTTTGTTCTACTGCACTCCCTCTCCCTCTCTCTTGGCTCTCTTAATAGCATAAACTTAGCTGCCTATTTATACATAAATTGTAAGTAAGAAAAATCAAAGTTCAAGTATGAACATCAAGAGATGGTGGTAGTGTGAAGGCAGCTGGTGGCTGGCAGCTGGTTTGTGGTTGGTGATTTAAGGTTGGTGGCTTGAGGTTGGTGGCTTGAGGTTGGTGGCTGCTTTCCTTGACCTTCTAGAGGAGCTAAATTGTTGAAATAAAAACTTGGATGTCGGTTTGGATGCTTCGGGATGTAATTTGGATTCGTTTCTTCACGAAACCTGTTTGCTGGCAGAATTCAGTTGTCATCTTTGAAAACTCATATCTCCCTCATCTGACATCTTTTTTGGCTTAAATGTGGAGCGTTTATAGACCTTTGAGTCAGGAATCTAAAACAATTGAGTTTGCATCAATTGGATATCTACAGCTCTAGATATTGAATTTTGAATGGACAAAGGTCAACACTGGCAGAATGCGAGTTTTGACTTTGAAGGATGTGATTTCCATGCTCTTTGTATTTATATTTTTCTTGACTTAGATTTCTAGAAAGGAATGGATGTTAGCTTTCTAATGCCACTAGAATTACTTCATTTCGACTTCTAGAACTCACGCTCTACACAAAACATCGACTGAGGGTCAAATCTGCCAATTACCTCCAATTTACTCCTTTTTGCATCTTTCATCTAAAGGTGCCTTCAAAACATAAAACAAAGAATATCAAGGCATTTTATACATAAAACATAGGCAAAACACTAGTTAAATGTGGGTGAAACTATCGAATAATATGGTTACATCAAAAGGCCTATCAGATATTGAATCCATGGTGATTGGAGCTCGAGTTGGCTAAATAGGGGTGATAGGCAAAAAGTGTTACTCAGTCGCTGAATCTGCTCCCAAGTTCTGAGATGTCCCAGGGACATAAGCTGCTGGTGCTCCCACAGGTGGTTGGGCAAACGTTCCCTCCCTATTTTTGGCTCTTAAAAGTTGCTCGAGTCGATTGGTTATGCGGGCAACTTCATTTTTCATGAATTCTAACTCATTTTGATAATATGACTCTAAGTGAGCTCTCTCCTCATTCTCCATTCTTAGTCTTAGCTAGGTATAATGGACCTTAGATGAGGGACCTATGTTTCACGACTCTAGTATGCATATGATAAATATTAAGTGAATATGTAAAAAATGCATGATTATGGATGCAATTTATTGGATATGGATTCACTCTTCATTGGTGACATATGACCGTCATATTTTGGATATGTGGTGTGAGTTTGAATCTGATATCATTGTTGTGATGCCGAAAGGAGATCTGTTTAGCCTTTTATTGTTTGGGCTTTCAGCTATATACACACATTTTTTGAATTGAAAATATGGGTCTAGCCCTTTATTACTTATTCAAAAGTTTACAGTGAAAAATTGATCTAATCTATTATAGGAGAAAAAGCATTGCCTCTATTAGCTATAGCCTTTAAGAAAAGATCAGTGTTATCCAAGCTTCTTCGATACTTCATAATCTCATCTCCCACTTGGCGAGCTTCTGTTCGTAACAAATGAGCTTCTGTAGCGGCTCAATCAATTTGATTTTGCAGTTCCCCTATCCTCTCAGTATGGATCAAGTTGTTTCTAGACAGAAAGTTATTGGCAACATCCAATGTTTGATTGTGTTGTTCTATCATTTTCTGGCTTTCTATTAACTGCGTGGTCTTTAACTTCTCTTTAACCAGCTTAAATCTTAGTGCTTCTGCCTTGGTCTTATGGTCATTCAGCTCCGCTCTTAGCTCTTCATGAATTTTAGTCACCTCTTTAGTGCTAACTATTTCAATCTCAACTCTTTCCAATTAGTCTTTAAGCTTATCTATATCCACCAAACACATGTTTAGTGCAGTTTGAGTCTTGATAGCCAACTCTTCCTAATACTTAGTTTTAGCTTTTGCCACATAAGATGTCATGTCCTGATTAATTGCTTTTTGCATTTCCAAGTTATCCATTGCCTTTATCCAGTCTTGACCCACAGAGGCCCTTTCTTCTTCAGCTATTTTTCTTACAGCCCTTTCCTTGGCTAAATGCTGCTCCAAAGACACTCTCAGTTTTTCCTTTGTCTTAAGCTCAACTTATAACAATTTTACTTATTCTATTAATTCTTCTTCACAGTTCACTATTTTCCTTTGGATGCCCACATATTCAGAAACTTTCACCTCATAAGTGACCTCTCCATTACGCCATTTGGGATACCTTTTACTAACCGTGGGATTCCTTACTTCGGTCTCCTTTTTTACCAGCACCAAAGATCTCCAATCCTGTTTAATGCTCTTCAACATCTCAATGGTAGCTCCTTTGTTGACTCCGGTGAATTGAGTTATACCAATTGTTCTTGGAATGCTTTATATGCCCTAAGCTGTCTTGCAACCATAGCAGGCACATAGCTAATATATCTAGTCACTCCAATCAATGGTACCCAGGCTTCTTTCCACAACCCATTAGGTATGTTACATTTTTCATCCAAGGAGCTCTCCAACTAAAATTACTTTATAGAAGTCCTTACAATTTTACCCTCCAATCATCTTAAAAAAAGTTTGCTGATTCACTTGATACAAATAGTTCGAGTGACCCAAACATTTATGAATATTGGTGTCTCGGATTCTATGTGACTTACCATCCAGATGAACAACAATGAAACACAATATCTCATAGAACCTTTTTCAGTCCTTTTGCAATGATTGGGAGATAAGAAAGTTTCAGCCAATATCACAGTAAAAGGATTAATCTTGGTCTTTTCATACTCAAAAAACAAATTGGCTGCCTCTAAACTGACAATTCCAGAAGGACACAAGATCAACCCAAATATTCTTAAAGCCAACATTATGTGTACCTCCAATTTAGCACCCGGATTAGACTTTTTAGCAATCAACAACTCTTCTAGTCGTTTCCATCTCAAAACCCCATAGTTATTTTTTATATATAGGCTTATTTGATGGATTCTCAATAGTTTAACAAGCTCCTCTATAGTATTCTCAATCTTTCGATGAAAAGACACCTTATGGATATCTTTAGGGAATTCTATCAAAACACTGTATTCTTCAATGATAGGTACCATATCGATATTCCTAAATGTAAAGCATCGATAATCAGGATCCTAAAAATAAATTAGGGCTTTTATGGCTAATGGAAGCACTGGAACATTCAAAAGATGCAAAATTCTCCCATACATCTTAGTAAATTTTGTCTCATCGGCTAAGTATTTGGTGCGTGGAAACAAACGACTAACATTATTTATTACGCATCTCACACTTTGAGCAGCGGTATCCCACTAACATCCAGTCTAGAGCAATCTCCCTCAGTCATATGCAATGATTCAGATTTAAGCTCATACTCAACAGTTGTGATCTCATGATTAACGACCATTATGTTACCCAAAAAAATCCTGTAATAAATATGTTATATGTTAAGTTAAGCTTGCCTTAGTGAAATTTACATAGTGAACAACCTAAAGGGTAAGTTCTAGTTATTAAATGCTCGGGGTAGGTTGCCATCTAGTCTCAAAAGATGTTTTGTATACTCAGTGATCTTCCTAAAAAAGTTGATATGAGGCTTACAAGTAGTGTGAAGATAGAGACCCTGAATAATATTAGTTAGGCATACCAACCACTATCGAGTAAACAATCAAGCGAAAGTTGGATGGTTTCACAAGTCTTACCCAAGCTAAAGTCATTAGGGTACCATTACTCCCCCACTTAACTTAAAGTTAATATAACGAATATTTAAAATGAAATGTGTGGTGTGTGAAGGAACAAATTCATATCCAATATATGCAAGACGACATGAATAAATATGGATGCTAAAGCTATAAAAATAAATAAATAAAAATCAATAACCAAATAACACAACATAACAAACATTTTTAGCAATTAACAAACAAAAGGCAAAGCTTAATCCTATTGTCCCTAGTGGAGTTGCCATTCTGTCGCACCCGAAATCGTGGCGGCCTTAAAAAATTGAATGAAAATGAAAAGAACAAAGTGTTTCAAGGTTTCAAAGGCTTAAGATCACTATCATCAGTTTGACTCTTTATCTCTTTCAATCTTTTTTTTTTGCCGTACTTCTTTGATTTGCTCTATTTCATTATTTTGATTGAGCATCCTTAATTTGTCTTGACTATCGCTTTTTCTTTAGATTTAGGCATGCCCCTAGCATTTGAGTCTCTTGGGCTCTTTTGGCTTTTGGCTTTCTCGCGGCTTTTTCATCATTATTGATCATTGAAATTTCATTTACCCCTAGTATGAGGTGTGATCTTTATCGGGGTTTTCTTATGAAAGAAAATTTATTTAGGCTAAAAAAGAGACCACAAGGGATAAATATATTTTAGAATGTGAAAAGGAAAACAAAAATGGTCTTTTCTCATTTCAAGCGCAGGCAATTAATATCAATAAACTTTAATCCCATCCAGTGTGATAGTTTGGACTTTCCAAAGAGATGTAAATAATGAGTCCATGAACAACAAATCCATTACATACCATTATGTATACATCTAAAAAAATGGCACAAGAGTCATAGTGCGAGGGTGACGATTCATTTTTCTATTCATTTCTCTGGTTTTAGAGTTTGGTCACCTTGATGAAGGAGTTGCTTGATTTATTTGTCATTCTATAAATAGAATGCCACAATGTTTTTTTTTAAAATAAGCATCAAATCATTTCTGAAATAAAAAAGCAAGTTTAATTTTTCAAAATTCCACTCAAGGAAAAGATTTTGGTAAAAGAAATGAATTGAATTTAATGAGATCATGCAAGGCTCCAAAGGTGTATTTATGAGTTATTGTAGGGAATCTTTTTCAGGATTTATGAATAATGCTTGGTTGTAAATCAATAGAAGAGATACAATTGAAGAACAAACTCATTATTTCATTGAAACTTTAAAAAAGATGCTCAATAACAAAGATCTTATGTCAACATCTTGAGTTATGATCACTAGTAAGGTAATACACAAAAAGGCTAAACACTTAGCAACCATTAATTAGAATTTTCTAGAATCTCCCAATCGTTCCTCTCTTACAAACTCATTAACAAGGGCCTCTTTTCAATAATCAGTTGGGGTCATATATAGACCATTTTTGTTTCCCTAACAACATTGTAGCTTTATCTTCTAGATATTAGATTTCTGGGAACCAATGTGGAGAGGTTAGGGGTAAGCAATTCTTTCTTTTGCCTTTGTAACCATCTTGGATGTTTTGAACCTCAGTTTCTTTCCTTTTTCTAATGAAACCTTTCTCCTTAATTGAGTCACCAATCTTTCCTAACCATATGGCTTGTTCAATTCTCTCAGCTATAATAACCTGATTAGTGAAATGTTATGCAGAACTTCTAACCAAATATTCAAAGTACGGGGCCCTAAAGGTGTTGAAAAATAAATTGATCGTCTCTTTTTCCAACAAATAAGGACTAACCTATACAGCTACCTCACACTAATTTTGGGCACATTCCCTTACGAACTCCTTGTTGTTCTTCTTCATAGCTTGAAAGCTTAACCTATTAGAGGCCATGTCTATATTGAACTTATATTGTCTAATGAAGGCATTAACCACATCCTTCCACTTTCTTACCTTGGTATTGTCTAACCACATATACCAAATGAGGGTAGTGTCACTCAAGTTGTTTTGAAAGAAGTGAAGAAACAGTTTCTCATCATAAACACCTTAGTTATTTTGTTGTAGTATGCTTTGAGATGAGTTATAAGGCATTGAGTTCTAGTATATTTGACAAATTCTAGCACTCTAAACTTTTTGGAAATGACCACATTATGCACCAAACACATCTCAACAGCCTTCAATTGCCCTCATTTTTACCTCCAGGGCAGCCAATTTTTCCAACCAATTATATAGGCTAGTTCCCTCAATTTCCCTCATCTTGTTCTTTTAAGATTCCTTCATTGTAAATTCAATGGTAGACAACATTCTTGTGGGATATGCTAGTTGAACAAATTGGAAATACCTAGCATGTTGAGATTCAGGTGGCACATGTGGATTGAAAGGGAGTTGTAGGCATCTGTAGAGGTTGAGCTACAAATGTTGCTTCTCTAGATTTAGATCTCAAGGCCTGTTCGAGTAGACTGGTAAGCCTTGCGACTTTTTTTTTAAGACTTTCCAACTCTTTTTAGTGTTGGGCTTCCAACTAGGCTTCTTCATTTTCCATGTTTTTTTTTATATAGTTGAGTGTAATAGGTGTGTTTCACTAGGAAACTTATATTTCAACCTCCTAAACGACAATCATGCAATTATGCAAAAGAGATGATGTTATCAACAAGAAAAATGCATATTCAATGTGGACTTGCCCTTCATAGAGTGACAACAGTCGTTATTCATGGATTTTAGGAACTCGATGTCATCATTATGCCAACGAGGGGATCCTTGTTTAGTCTTGCCTAAGTTTGAGCTTTTGATAACCTTTTGGCTTCCAATTCAAGACAATTCCCTTTTGTTAACTGTAATAACTCACACCTTTTTAAAATTTCTATGTGATGACCATTTGCCACCCCACGGTCTTGGAATTCAAGATGCCATATGTTGGGCTTGCCATAGTGAGATTACACAGGGTATAACCTAGTAAGTAGGTTTTAGTTGCTAAGTGTATCACGGGGTAGGTCACTATCTAGTCTCAAAGGGTCTCTCGCATGCTCACAAATCATCTTTAAAAGGTCGATATAAAGCTTACAAAGAGAGTGAAGATAGAGGCCCTGAATAATATCAAATCGGCATACCAACCACTTCTAAGTAAACAATCAAGCGAGAGTTGGATGGTTTCACGACTCTTGCCTAGGCTAAAGTCATTAGGGTACCATTACCTCACCCACTTATCCTAAATTTTAAGGTGTGTTCTTTTAAAGTGATGCATGACAATAGGAATGCATGCTAAAACAGTAAAGGCAAGAAAATAAACAAATAAACATAAAAAAAACAAAATAGAAATAATAAGACAAAAACCAAAATATAGTCCTAAAATTCCTGGTGGAGTCGTCATTTTGTTGCACCCGATATCACGATTACCTTTAAAATTCTCATGGAAAAAGAACATATATCTGACATCTTCTTTTTAGAGGGGAAAAAGGTCTGGTTTAAGGAGTCACCACCTATTATTACGGTCACTAGGAATCCTAATTGATTAACAAATATTATATAGTACGAGATTGGTTACGCAAAAGGAAATATATTATCAGCCCTTAAGCGTCCTACCTTAAATAGGCTGCATTGCTGATTTTGTCTTAAATTGCTAAGGGTTTGTTTTGTTCTATATTTTATGGTCCACTTATAATATTCCTAACTTTGGTGTTAGTGAATATTCGATTACGAATACTTCCAACTCTGTCGTTGATAAATATTACTTAACCAAAAAGTATGGTATTTTTTACTCTGACGCCAATGAATAAATCAGTGATTTGGATTTAAAAGCAAAACATATCTTTTTATTATATTTTTTTAGAAAAAAAGGTTAGACATATATTGCATACCAGGTTTGCATTTCATAGTAAAAGTCTACAGCCTAAATATGTAGTGAAGTCATCAAAAAAAGAAATATAACAAACCCGCAAATAAAAAACAAATCCTCAAATTATTTTAGAATTTTCTGATATTCTAAAAACTTGGTTGAGTAGATATCAAAATAATTAAAAATAAAATTAAAAAAATATATAAAAATATATTTTACCAAATACACTCTTAGCTCAAAAAAAAAAACTAAAGTTGGTTGGGCGTAGGCCTAGGCCAAGCTCATTGTTTTGCAGTTCCTTTTTTTTTTTCTTTTTTTGGCACTGGAGGCTGGTGTTCGGCTAGGGGTGAGAAAAAAACCGATAAACCGATTAAACCGAGAAAATCAGAAAAAAAATAACTGAAAAAACCGAACCGAAAAAAAACCGAATTAACCGATTAAAAAATCACAAAAAAATTCCGGTTCGGTTCGGTTTTGGTTTCTAAAGTCTAAAACTGATTGAACCGAACCGAACCGAACCGGTTCAACCAACCAGCACTTAAAAAAAAAACAAGTATAAATACAATGTTTTCTAACCCTAGACTAACATTCAGTCGTCACCCCCCCTCTCCCTTTACTCTCACTTTCTCCCCTCCCTTGCCCCCCCTTCTCTTCTCTGCATCTCTCTCCCTTTACTCTCACTTTCTCCCCTCCCTTTACTCTCTGCTCTACTTTGATTTTCCTCCCCTTCTTTATGGATTTGGTTCCTTTGGGTTTTCTTCGGATCTTAGTTCTCCTGTCGAGTCTATGGTTGGCTCTACTGAGACAGAGAGCGATGAAGAAGATTACTTGGCTGGGTTAACTCGCCAAATGGCTCACTCCACCCTTAAAGATGATTTCAAGAGAAACGACCTCCCTTGCTGCACCAAAAAGACTAAGGTATTGCTTCCTTTATGTTTCTTTTTAAAGTAGGACAACCTGCTGGTTTTTGTGATTATGTTTTTTGGGGCTAATGTTCGGGTCTTGGGTTTTTTGCCTGATTTGCAGGGTTGAGTTTTCTCTGGATCGCCTCAATCAACGCTATGTGCAGTTGGACGCGGGTGAGGTTGTAGACAAGGGTCTAGCCATGGAAGCCCGAATGGGTCTTCACCTCCAGTAACTTGGGATCTGCTATACGAGGCTGCAGGAGAAGTAGAGAGGACCATTGGGTTTGAACCGGTTTGGAAGGGAAAAAAACCGAACCGAACTAAACCGAAATTAATCGATTTGAACTGATTTTCGGTTCGATTCGGTTAAAAAAAATAATTTCGGTTTGGTTGTTTATTTTGGTTCAAAACCGGACCGAACCGGAAATGCTCAGCCCTATGTTCGGCTGAGGAGAGGAACTCTTGCTGGAGTTTACGGGGCTGCTGCTACTGTCAGCTGGAGGTTGGTGTTCGGCTGAGGAGAAGAACCCCGGCTGCTGACTAGAGTTTACAGGGGTGCTGCTCACAGTTGAAAATACAACTTGATGTTTTCAGTGGAGATAGGGTTGCTGTTGCGAAGGAGAGCTTCTAAATTTTGCTTCAATGGAGGTTGGAAGAGTGCATGAGTACCGTGCTGCTGCTGCTATTACTGCTCACAGTGTTGTCGCTGTCATTCATGGCTGAAACAGGAGATAACGATGGGGCTGCTGAAGACTTTGCTGATGTAGCTCTCGTCCACCATGCTGGTGCAGAGCTGCTGCTGGAGGATGATCTTCTACAACTGTTGCTGCTTTGTGATGTTGGTGTTGCTCTAAGTGCTGGCCCGAAGAGAAGAAGTTGCTGCTGGAGCTGAATTCTGAGGAAAGTCCTTCTCTGTGCTGAAACTGCCTACGGTTGGAGCTGTTGGAGTGGCTGAGGAATGCAACCACTGCTGCCCACAGTTGAAAAAATGATGAACGTTGGCCAGAAAACGAACGTTGAAGCTTGCTGGCAGAGGTGAATATTGAGGGTTGTTTCTGGGTTGGAAGTATTTGACAGTGATGGTGAGAGGGAGCCGTGAGGGACAGGAGACGGTGCTGTTGCTGGTTGAGTTTTGTCAGCTGCGTGGTCTGTGGGGGGAGAGGAAATGCGGGTGTCTTTTGGCAACAAAGAGGAGAAAAAAAAATGTGTATGGCAAGATTCTGAAGATGGGGGGACGGCAGTTGGGAGAAGAAGGTGAAGCACAAAGCCTTTTGTTGGGGTGGCTGTGCACAATGATGGTTTAGGGTATTTTGTGTTGTGAAGCACCAAGTCTTCGGTTTTCTTGTAATGGCTCCTCTCTTTTTTTGTATGGGATCTGTATTTATATTACAGTATTCTAATAGTATAAGAGACAAACTCATTCCTTTTTATTAAAATTAAATTTGATAAATAAATAATTATCATTATCTTAATGATCTTTTTAAATTGAAGATTAGAAGAGAATGTCTAAAATACATTATAGTCCATAATTTTCCTACAAGTTGACAAATCACACCTTTAATCAGAATCAATTCTTGATCTTTTAATTTTAAATTTTAATCTTTTTAAAATTAAATTAAAAGCAAATGGATCAAAGTCAGGTTATAACATAATCAACAAATTTATATCTGTAAGTAATTATGTCTATAAAAATAACAAGTCATTGTACTTATTGGTTTTTTTTTTTTTCTATTATAACTCCTTTGATATATATCAAGGGAATATTTTTATCGGTGTTTATCTAAAGATACGTTGATGACATATTCAGTCAGAAAAATTAAACGTAATATACTGACTAAAATACTCTATTAGTATGTTTGTTTGTATTTGTTAATTTTTTGATAGTGAATATCCATTACTGCATTATTTTTTTATACGTACAAAAAATATATGTTTTCAATCTAAATTTTTTATTCTTAAAATTTTGTGTGATAAGTTGATTTTCTTTACTGTTTTTTTTCGTTGTCCTAAATCAATGTCAAACTATTTGCATACAAAGTTATGGATATATTTATAGTTGTGTTAGTTTTTGTGTTTCATAAAATTGTTTTGATTATAAACCTCAGCTTTGAAATCATAGATGTAAACGTGTTTGATTCAATTTTCATTTTCATGTAAAGGCGAAATTCTGAACTTCTAAATTCAAATTCGAACTCATGCTTATGCTTTATTTTAAATTAGCTTTAGTTTTTCAAATTAAGACTCACATTTTTTAATTGCAAGTTTTGAATTTGAAATTGCCTAATTGATTGCTACTTTATCTTTTAAATTCATGAAAATTGGCTTTTATGCATGAGTTCTGGATTTGAAATTACTTGTTTAGAGTTGTTAGATGTAATCTTATGAGTAAAACCAATCTATCCTAATTTTTTTCATTTTCACAGCTTTGGTCTGAAACTTAATAATTAAGGTTTGCATACAATTTTTATTTTTATTTCATATTTGATTTTTTCTGCAAAATTTTCTTTTAAATTTTTTGTCTGAATTTGTTTTATT
>Ga0307517_10013125_pt1 | contig 11284 bp, 15 predicted proteins | sample 23_EM_MG_FD_194515 | JGI IMG/M metagenome (GOLD analysis project Ga0307517, IMG submission 194515) | Populus trichocarpa ectomycorrhiza microbial communities from riparian zone in the Pacific Northwest, United States - 23_EM | ecosystem: Host-associated > Plants > Roots > Unclassified | place... | reverse complement strand
AGCGTCTTCTTTCGACTGCATTTTATTGCGTAATGTAACTTGCAGTTGGCGAGGTTTATCTTATTCGGTTTTGACGCTCCCCCCATCGTTGAGCTCTTGCTCGAACTCCCTTTTTCAGCTCATCTTTGCTCTTCACGACGATCTCATTTTCCCTTTTTTCCGTGCCTAACGGAGGGAAGATACCTTTGAAGGATACACGGCGGTGTACAATACCTGATGAAGTGGTTGATCATATGCGATCCTTTCGTGGAAATCCTTGGGGTATAGATTTGATTTACCTGTTGTATTTTGCCGCTCTTCCTTCAAATCAGACGAATACCTGAGCACCAATCCAAATCTGAAGGATCGAATTTCTACCAGCACAGTCATCAGCGCTCTGCGGCCGTAAGCATAAAAGCAGCGTACAGAAATCGTTACAACGTTGGTTGCTGCGGTCGGCGAGTGGGCAGTTCGTACCGGTCTGGGGAGACAGATGATGGGTTTCCAGAAAGAGGATAGCACTCCCAGACCGTAGCGTGACCCAAAAGCAAAGGAGGAAATAATAAATGGGGAAATGTCAGAGGTCTGATCAAATGAGAGTACTTACAGCACGGGAAATTCGCCAGTCGTGGAATCTGAAACCATGGGCATACCCCCAGGGACTATTAGTACGTCCATTTTACTGTACACCGAATGCTTCCATCGCAAAGTAGGAAAAGGTTATCATATAATCGACGGACAGTAGGCAATCGTAAATCGCATGGTTTTTGTTCCAACGATGGTGATCTGAAAAAACAGATGGTGGGAGACAAGGGAGTTGTAACTGCGAAGGCGAGATGAAAGATCTATTTTATCTGATACCAAATGGCCTGCTCAGTAGCAAAGAAGTACGAAATATGGGACGAATTGATAACAGCAGTGGTACAATGGACACGTAAAATTTCCTGTGCCTTTGACAAGGAATCGCGTTCTCCAGTGGGATCTGGTGCCATGTCCCACTCCGTGTTCCTTTTTAACAAGTTTGAACTGGACGAAGGTACGGACCCCCCCTCTTTTGGATTGATATCTCGAGTCTCGAGTAATAAGACCCCAGCGTGGTGACAAAGCCCGGTCATCGAATCCACATTTCCACGGTTCTCTCAAAATGGACACGCGCCACCCAATCGTTTAAACTAACACCGGTCTTTCGAACCCACGATAATGAAATGGCAGGGAGAATGCCATTTTCATCATCATCGCCGCCCCCATTAGAGACATTTGGATCTCCTGTACAACCCCCAAGACCACCAATAGTGTCCGAACCTTTGGGGATACCATGCCTCCTTCCCAAGGCCAGAGCGTGTCTATGTGCTGCCTCATTTCTACATTATGTCAGGTCGTATATTTACCACTCCAAAAAATGTAAGAGAATCGGGTCGAACATACGACCAGTCATGCCGATCGGGTTGCAGCCCACCGACGCGGTTTCAAGGCTTCGGAAAGGCGGCTTCCTCTTCAGAATCCCAGTAAGTTTGGGATTTGGAATGTCCGGCAATGATGTTCGCCGAACATGTTTGTCGGCAATTCCGATAACGCGATAACGTGACTACCATAAGGGTCAGCCTGGAGTCGGATTGACCTCGAAGTCGGGAATGGTCCTAGTCACCGTCCTACATAGCAGTCATGATTTACAGCTCAATTCAGGGGAATAAATTTTTGGGGAAAAATAATGAATTGATGTTATCTATCTACTTAATATGTAATGGCATTTGAATCGAAGAAGAGGTGGTGGCGTTCTGCGCGTTCTGCGGGGTAGGTAGAGTGACGGCAGAGCTGTGGGAGGGGATGCGGACAGTGAAGGCGGCGCTGGGTATTACGCCACCTCCCGCTGGGTTGTTGACCTCACGAAGGGAACCGTCATGGAGGGAGTCGACGCAGCAGAGGCAGCAGTGGGAATCGCGCTGCCTTGCGATGGGGTGTCTGCCAATGTGACTGTGGTTGCGGGAAAGTGTGGGCAGGGCAAATACAGCGGCGGGGTCCCTGGTTCTGTGTTCTGGGGTGCAAATAAGCTCGTGGAGGGCTTCGACACCGAGTTCGCCACCTTGTCGCGGGCAGTAGAGTTGGAGGTGGATTTGGTGCAGAACCAAGACACTGTAATCATAGGTTAGTTGAAAACACTTAAAAGGTGAATGTACGCACACACGGGGTGGTAGCTCCCACAGCGATTTCCTTCAATCGCCAAGTCTGTCGGCACTGGGAGAGGATTAAGAAGGCGAATAACGGAAAGGGGGTACAGCGCGAAGATGAGGCTCGCATAGAAGAGGCAACGGATAGTCCCGCCGAACATGGAAACTGCCGACAAACATGTTCGCCGAACATTTTTGCCGGACATTCCAACTCCCGAATGCACTCCAGAATCCCTACAACAATGAAAGATGCCGCCAAGGATTAGTCAGCCTCATATCCAGTGACATCTTCAGGCTCGGGTGATGAGCGCTGGCACTGAGCCGCCGGTGTGGCGATCTGCAAAGCCCGCCCACTGATTCTGCACCCTAGTCTACAGTTCTCCCTATCCGGTGTGCGATCAATGCAGGACAGAATCGTCGAAACAAACACAAACACGATCTGCAGAAGATAATCGACTGAATACAGCGATTGGGAGAGAAAGACATGCCAGAGTGGAGGATGGTTGAACTGAATTCCCCGGGAGAAAGGAAAGTAGGATGCGATGCCACGACAACAAGAGGGAGATGATCGACAAAAGATTTGAAATCGTACCTATTAGTCGGTGTCAGAGCAGTTGATCCCATCGATCTCGCTGGTTTTGAACTATGCGTCGTTAAAGTGGGTCCATCGGTCGAAGCTCAGACCAAGATGTAGTATGTAATGATTTCCCACGATTTCTTTTCTTTCGACATCCATATCCCCACATCCTATGCAATCTCTGCTCAATTTTATTCATATGCAATCAGCATAAAAATGGCGCAAGGTTTTTTCTGCCTACAATATCCACACGGACTACCCACTGGCACTTGCTCAAGGTGCGACATCCATCGCCTTTATGTAAATCTAAGGAGATAGAGCGGGAACGGTCCTCCCCAAACTCTTCAACGTTTCAAAGGCCATGGTGCTTGCCGTTAGGTCAGCTTCTCACTTCGACGTGGCGCTCCACGCCTCAACAATTCATTCCCACACAACACGGTAACAGCGATGAGTCGCGGGGAGCACAACTTCCAGCCTTCCCAAACCAGGAACGGAGATCGTACTCAGATACATCGCCCGCTGTTGTCTCCAATCCCGCAGCCTGACGCGCGGCTTGGAGGTGCGCAGTGATCAAGTCACGTAGAGTTGGCTGATTATGGCTGTTCGCCACCTTATCGGAAGCAGGCTATTTTGTCGTCCGGTTTACTCGGGGTTTGGCCAATGTTTGGCCCAGTAAAGATCGACATCAACAAGCATCTTTCAAGATAAAGTTCTGATCTTATCGCACCCCATCTTACCACTCAGTTCACAGGTTCACATGTACACTTCACACCCCGACAAACTTCAAACTTCAAAGACAGGATTTCTCGACTATGTATCCATCGGCCAAGCCGACGTTTCCAGGCTGTGCCGGAAAGCGATTCCACTCCTCGCATTAACCAAGGAGCGTGATGTGATTCCAGTTCAGAAGCCGAATCGAAGCGATATAATTAGAAAACATAGAAGCAGATAATGGTGCCACTTAATTCGGAGATGACGTTTGGAGTGGCTCCAATGACCACGATCTGTATTCAACAAAACGCTGCAGCCCACCAGAGCTGAACTACATAGAGGGATAGAACATATGATGAGCAGATTCCAGCTAGTTGCTAATCGATAGCCTCACAGCGTTCATGTCCTTTGTTTAGCTGTACAAATAAACCCACGCTACGTAAATCAAGCATGGCTGTGAGCTGTCGAGAACTTGATCGGAAGCGTTTGACTACCTGATTTGGCTTAGAATTGTTTGTACAATAAACAAAGGGCAATGAAGTGGGTCTATCGATTAGCAACTAGCTGTCCTCCCTTATTTGTTCCACAACCCAGGCGCGTCCTTGCGACCAAAATGGTCGACTCAAGACCTAATAGCACTGACGAGAAGCCGACCGTCATAGACGAGTCGAAGCACAAAGGTTTATTTTCTCGCAGAGCAGTCGCCAAATCCACCGACACGAACGATGAGAAGAATCACGACGAGAAAAGTCACGCACAGCACGGCGACGATTCTAAAGAGGAAAAGCTTGCTGAACGAGAAACATCCCCCGTCTCATTCACGGAACTATTTCGGTGCGCTTTCATCCTTCACCAAGAAATTCATTCTTGACTGCACGCTGTTCGCAGTTACTCGACAAAATTTGAACTCTTCATTGATTTCATTGGGCTCATAGCCGCAGTCGCATCCGGAGCGGCGCAAGTATGCGCTGATTACGCTGTACTGCAGTATTTATGTACTCATAATTATCCTTCTAGCCTCTCATGTCCCTTCTCTTCGGAAATCTTACCCAAGAGTTCGTCAACTTCACGCAAATTATTTACCAGGCCGACAACAATGTCCCTGGTGCTGCAGACCAAATTTCCGCTGCGGCGGCTCACTTCCGTCATGCGTCAGGCATGCTTGCGATATACCTGGTGTGCATGGGTGCGTGTCTCGATCATCAAAGTTCTACGCTTGAGTTTAACCCTTCTATAAGCCGTCGGAGTCTTCTTTTGCACGTACTTGTACATGTATGTGTGGGTGTATACCAGTGAAATCAACGCGAAGCGTATCCGAGAACATTATCTTCAAGCCGTGCTTCGCCAAGATATTGCCTTTTTCGACGACGTTGGAGCTGGTGAAGTGGCGACACGCATACAAACGGATACGCGTATGTTGGATGCATTAGCGAGTGTACTTTTGACTGATCTCCTTCCTGTTCAGACTTGGTGCAACAAGGAATTTCAGAGAAAGTGGCAATTGTGGCCAACCTTTTGGGAGCCTTCGCTTGTGGTTACGTGCTTGCCTACATCCGTTCTTGGCGTTTGGCTCTTGCCATGACATCTGTTCTTCCCTGTATCGCCATCACGGGTGCCGTCACGAGCAAGTTAGCATCCACCTACATGCGGTCAGTAGCGTGTTCTTCCGACCTTTATGCATTCTTCCTTAATTTAATATTATTAGCCTATCTTTAAAACACATAGCGGAAGGCGGTAGCCTCGCCGAAGAAGTCATCTCAACCGTCCGAACCGCCCACGCTTTCGGAACCCAGAAAGTTTTGGGAGCGCTGTACAACCAGCACGTCAATGAATCCCTCGAGATGGACCTGCGAGCTTCCACCTTGCAGGGTGTAGGTAGCGCCGCATTCTTCTTCATAATCTATGCTGCCTATGCACTTGGTACGTTTAATCTGAAATTCTTGGATGTCTGGTTTCAACACGATTTCAACAGCTTTCAGCTTTGGTACGACACTTATTAATAGCGGACACGGTAGGCATTAGACTCCAATCAATTGTCGTCCATTCAATTGATTCTATTCACAGCAAATGCTGGAGCTGTTGTCAACGTGTTTATGGCTATTTTGGTCGGATCCATGTCCCTTGTCCTTCTCGGTCCTGAGATGCAAGGTATGTTCTCTACTTTCGTATTTTATACGACGCAATCCTGAAAAGAATCTCTTAGCCATAACTCAGGGCCGTAGTGCGGCTGCAAAGATTTTCGACACCATTGACCGCGTCCCTGTTATCGACTCTGCTAACACTAATGGGTTGAAGCTCGACGATATCCATGGAGAACTCACTCTCGAGGGTGTCAAATTTAGTTATCCCTCTCGGCCTTCCCTCCAAGTTGTCAAGGGTTTGGACATTACCTTCCACGCGGGAAAGACAGCTGCATTAGTAGGCGCTTCAGGTTCCGGTAAATCTACCATCGTGTCCTTGGTGGAACGGTTCTATGATCCTACGGCGGGAGTCGTCAAATTAGATGGCCACGATCTTAAGGAGCTCAACCTGAAGTGGCTTCGTTCACAAATCGGCCTTGTCTCGCAGGAGCCCACCCTTTTCGCTACCACGATCAAAAATAATGTCGCTCACGGCCTCATTGGTACGGCGCACGAGAATGCACCGGAGGAGGAGAGGGATGCACTGATCAAAGAGGCTTGTATCAAAGCCAATGCTGATGGATTTATCACGAAACTCCCGCTTGGATATGACACAATGGTGGGCGAACGCGGCTTCCTACTCTCTGGTGGTCAGAAGCAACGTGTGGCAATTGCGCGTGCTATTGTTTCTGATCCGAGAATTCTGCTGTTGGATGAGGCTACTAGCGCATTGGACACCCAATCAGAAGGGGTCGTACAGGATGCTTTGGATAAGGCTGCAACTGGTATGTGACTCTGAATGGTTACCTTTAGTTCGCCAGATTAAATGGTTAATATCAGGTCGAACAACTATCACGATTGCGCATCGCCTGTCGACAATCAAGGATGCCGATGTTATTTACGTTATGGGTGACGGCATGGTCCTCGAGAGCGGCACACACAACGATCTCTTGGAGGCAGACGGGGCTTATGCTCGTCTTGTGCAGGCCCAGAAGCTGCGCGATGTAGCTAAAGGCAGCGAGAGCGCAGTGAGCGATGATTCATCGCGTGATGGAGAAATGGAGAAAGTCGCTCGTGAGGAGATCCCTCTTGGTCGCAAGAACACCTTGCCATCGTTGGCCAGTGAAATTCTGGGGCAGAAGAGAAAGGCTGCGGAGTCATCGGAGGCTACGGATGACTTCTCCCTCATCTATCTATTCAAACGCATAGCGCCGCTTATCCGCGACCAATGGTCAAACTATTTCTTCGGTACGATTGCCGCTTGCAGTAAGTGTTTCTCAACAAATTCAGGTGCTGTGCCCGACAAATGTGTTTAGCGGCGGGTATGGTTTACCCCGCTTTCGGTCTGGTATTCGCCAACGGTATTCAAGGGTTTTCGCAACTTGTAGCATCCGACCGTCGTTTCCAAGGAGACCGGAATGCACTTTGGTGAGTGATTAGTCGAATGCCTTTTTTCCCGGTTACTTACGGCCTGTTCCCTAGGCTCTTCGTGATCGCCCTTGTGGCAACGCTGGCGTACGGATTCCAGCGCTACCTGTTCTCAAGTGCTGCGTCAAACTTGACTGCTCGTCTACGCAGTCTTAGCTTCAAAGCAATGCTAAGACAAGATAGTAAGAGAATTCAGCATTGAGAACAACCCAAGATCTGACGTTGTCTCCTTCACTAGTTGAATACTTCGACAATGACAGAAACAGTGTAAGCATCTCAAAGATTTTAATATATCTACGTTGTCCAACTTCTCCGTTCACAGACCGGTGCCCTCACCTCTCGACTGAGTGATAACCCTCAGAAAGTTAACGGCCTCGCTGGTAATACCCTTGGTGCCATCGTGCAGAGCGTTGCTACGCTTATTGCTGGATCCGTCCTTGGTCTTGCTTTCATCTGGAGGGTGGCCCTCGTTGGTATTGGCAAGTCATTTCAACTTTTGATCACTGAATCTTCTTTCATGGATAATACCAAAAAGCTTGCACCCCGCTTCTCCTCTCCACCGGTTACGTCCGCCTCGTAAGTTGTGTGATGTCACGGGCATGCAAACTACTCACCACTTCATACAGCGAGTTGTCGTGCTCAAGGATCAGACTAACAAACGTGCCCATGAAGACTCCGCCAATCTGGCCTGTGAAGCCGCTGGATCTATTCGTACCGTTGCTGCCCTTACTAGGGAAGATGACTGTCTTAGATTGTACAGCGAGAGTCTCGAGGAACCTCTCCGAAGGTCGAACCGCACTGCTATCTGGAGCAGCGCACTCTTCTCTTTCACGCAGTCTCTCGCTTTCTTCGTCATCGCACTCATTTTTTGGTATGGTGCTGTCCTCGTGTCCAGGCGGCAAGCTAGCACTTTCCAATTCTTTGTTGGTCTCATGGTGCGTATTTATTGGTCACCTCAGCCTTTGTGTTCTAACGTAGTCGATCTTCAGAGCACAACCTTCGGTGCGATCCAAGCTGGCAACATTTTCTCTTTCGTACCCGATATCTCCTCAGCAAAGGGTGCTGGTTCCGACATCATCAAACTCCTTGATTCGATGCCGGAGGTCGACGCGGAGTCCACAGAAGGAAAGATCCCCGACGAGAAAACGATCCGAGGTCATATCCGTTTCGAGGGTGTGCATTTCCGTTACCCAACTCGCCCTGGTGTTCGTGTCCTGCGTGATCTTTCCTTTGAGGTAGAACCTGGCACATATATCGCATTGGTCGGAGCCAGTGGGTCGGGCAAAAGTACCATGTGAGATCTGCTTTGTGCCTCGCATTGTTCATAATATCCGATGTTGACGATGTTTATTCATAGAATTCAATTGCTCGAACGGTTTTATGACCCCCTTGCTGGAGAGGTCTATGTACGCCTATTTCGTCAACATGCTGAGGTGTTGCTTTCGCTGAAGCCTTTTTCTTCTAGCTCGATGGTGAACTGATCAATGAGCTGAATGTCCAAGAGTACCGCAAGCATTTAGCATTGGTTTCTCAAGAGCCCACGCTTTACGCTGGCACTGTTAGGTTCAACATCCTGCTTGGTACGATCAAACCTGAAGAAGAGGTCACCCAAGAAGAGATCGAAGATGCGTGCCGAAAGGCGAACATTCTTGAATTCATCGAGGGATTGCCCCAGTATGTCGACTGTCTGTTCATTTATTTGATATTTTCTCAGGCATCTCTTGCTGCGCAGGGGCTTCGATACTGAAGTTGGTGGCAAGGGTTCTCAGCTATCTGGTGGCCAGAAACGTGAGATCTATTTCAATTTAATCATCCGCGATGATGTTTGGCTGATGGGTGCGATCTAGAACGTATCGCCATCGCCCGTGCTTTGCTACGGAACCCCAAGGTGCTGCTGTTGGATGAGGTACGTGCGCTGCATGCCGTAGATATGCGTTTTTTTCATGTCGGATTTTCACTCCAGGCGACATCTGCGCTGGATTCGAACTCCGAGAAAGTTGTGCAGGCCGCTCTGGACCAAGCAGCGAAGGGAAGGACGACGATTGCCATTGCGCATCGTTTGTCAACCATCCAGAATGCCGACCGAATGTAAGCCGTGTCCATACCGTTTCCCGGGTTCTTAAACAAGCGTCGCTCACCTCATTCTCTACACAGATACTTCATCAAGGAGGGCAAAGTGAGCGAGTCCGGCACACACGATCAACTTCTGGCGAAACGAGGCGATTACTATGAGTACGTGCAATTGCAAGCGTTGAGTAAGCGTTAATCGCCGAATGACGGCGACGACCATTCTTGCATCTATTTTCACTTTCTTTTATGTGGATATTGTTGTCACGTTCTCTCGTTCTGATCGTTTACCCTCCTCGCGCACATACACACATTTTCTTTCCATACCCACTCTGTTGACGGATTCCCATCTGTAGTAATGACCCACATGCAAAGTATATATATTAGCAGTTGCTTCAATACCCTCCTTAAATACTTCATAATACATAGAGCATGTGTGCAACACGAGGAGAGGTGTATACTTCGGATCTGAGTGTTGGAAACGGCGAACTGCTAGGCAAAGTGTCCTGAAAATGCCTCAACTCTGGACTTGCTCTGGACTATGATACTCAACATCGACTCGCTCAAAAAGTCTCCTTGCATGGGCAAGTACAGCGACACTTCTTACTCAGATCTCCCATTGGTCAACCTCCTGATGCACCTTATGATCCCCCCGTGCCCCTTTGACCTTTTCAACGATGCCACACTCGGGCCACACACCGTTTTGCAGCGCGCTCCAGAATTAGTCCCCAAAATATCGAAAACACCTGGTTCCTGGGCAGGATATCGACTTGTCCTATTGGGTAACTATTCGGATAACCTGAATCCCAACCACGTCCGAGCTCATCCTAGTCACTGAATACACCGCGGACTTAGCACTCCTTCTCAGCCTCGGACCGTATGAATTTCCACCAACCCTACGTATTTCTCCCTTTCTTGTCTTCATAATCCCGCAGCGAAATTGTATGGTACATGTGCATAACCCCGAAGCAAACGAGGGAAGAGTTTCAAGCTAAATATCAGCCCGCCTCGAAGTGCGACGATCATGGCCGTCGCATTGATGGGCGCCATTGGGCCTGTTACGGGCTTTCATCTCGCAGAGCCTGAGAGCAGCCAGTTACGAAGAATACCAAGGGCGAGCCTTGGTATTCGCTAGAGAAGACACCTAGAATATGGGCGACAGACATAGAACAATAAATAGATGGTGGGGTGTAAAACGACTCACATTGGCTGATAACATCAAAATGTAACAGGGCCAAAAGGGTATTACACGGTAGTTCGTGTCCATATTGATATCTATAAAAATGCAATAAAATATCAGCGGTAACATGGAACAGTGAATTCAGAGCCATCGCCATATCCACCAGCACTGACAGTGACATGAGAGCCGGAGTCACTTGAATTTTTCGAGGAAACGTCCTTGGTGCAGTTGGTTATCATTGTCTTACGGGATATCTCGCGTCTGGACCGATTTCAGAAGGTGAGGCTGGTTGACTATCATTTCGCCTCCTAGTTTTCTTGCTGGATTTTTGGTCTCAGTTTCGCGAGCCAATCCGGTTAGGGGTTTCATTTACTCTCTCTCATCGTTTGATTAGACGCCTTGTCATTAAGGAAAGGATCTATCCCATCATCAACTTTCCTGCACGGTTGGTGTTAGGTTTCTTCATGTAGGAGGTGAACCTTCTGGAAAGACTTCTTACGCCCCGTTGTCGAGTTCTTCGAATTGCCGTTTTCTCACTCTTCTGTGTCATAAAGATCTCCTTCAAAGTTTCTTTGATCGAGAATCCAGACCGATATTATGGCACATGTTCTCTATCACCCTAATTCGAGATTAATTTACAATATTACCGTGTGATTGATATTCTGGCTCGTTCTATGCGATAAGGTATTGACACGCCTCACGATGTCGAGCCACAAATCAGAGACTACTAACACGACACAAGACCTATCACATGCGCAGTAACTCAAGATCGGAAAGCCTCGTTATTCACCCGCCACATCGTGCCTATCGCGCAAGCGATCGGGTACGCGCAACAGCCATTAACCACCAACCGCTATACACATTTTCAAGACAGTAACCTACGCTACACCGGCGCACGTTTCTCACACGGTGCTTCCGAAAACAGCATTTCCGTGCTGGATCTGCATGGGGAGTGATCACTCGGGGTGAGCTTCATGCAGATGCTGAGGAAGACCGGGGAAGGAAGGGGCGAAGCCGGCACTGGGGGCCGGAGGGGTAGCGTACCACTATGTAAAGT
>Ga0307517_10013124_pt1 | contig 11285 bp, 6 predicted proteins | sample 23_EM_MG_FD_194515 | JGI IMG/M metagenome (GOLD analysis project Ga0307517, IMG submission 194515) | Populus trichocarpa ectomycorrhiza microbial communities from riparian zone in the Pacific Northwest, United States - 23_EM | ecosystem: Host-associated > Plants > Roots > Unclassified | place... | reverse complement strand
AGTCGAAATCGTCGTTTCAATTCATATATATATATATATATATATATATATATATATATATATATATATATATTCCTTTAATATTAAAATTAGATAACTTATAAAAGTTTCATTTTAAGACGTGAAATGAATAACTAAAATATAAACATTGTTATATTTATATATTAGTTTTGATGTCCCTGTAATGTCACTTTACTGTAAAAAGAAATTAACAAAATAAATATTTTATCTTATATAGCCAGGACATTATTATTTTTGAAATCCTTTTGATTTTTATGATCTTCTAATATCCTTGGATATTTTTTTTTTCAATATAACTGTAGTTTATATGTGTATGTGTATCATTATAATATCATTATGCTTTTTATCTTAAAATTTGATAACTTATAACAAGTTCATTTCAAGATGTAAAATGCATGATTAGAATATAAACATTATTATAATTATATATTAGTTGCTATGTCCCTACGCTACAATGTCACTTTACTAATAATTATTTTTTAACAAAATAAATATTTTATCCTCAATAAATGTTCATGAATATTTAAAGAAAGTTTACATTTTGTTTCTTGTTTTGGTTCTTTATATTGCAAGGACTTTATTATTTGAGAAATCCTTTAGATTTTTACGATCTTTTAATATCCTTAATCAATTTTGTTTTCAATATAACTCTAGCGCGAACACGCTTTTTATATCAAAATTAGTTAACTTATAAAAAGTTCATTTTAAAACGTAAAATATATTGCTAAAATGTAAACATTGTTATATTTATATATTAGTTTTGGTGTCCCTGCAATGTTGCTTTACTGTAAAAAAAAATACTAAAATAAATATTTTATCCTTAATGAATATTCAAGAATATTTAAAAAAAGTTTATATTTTGTTTCTATTTTTGGGTGCTTTATATAGGAAGGACATTATTATTTTTGAAATCCTTTTGATTTTTATGATCTTCTAATATCCCTGGATAATTTTTTTCACTATTTTCACTATTTTTTAAATATAACTATGTGGAACAATAAAAAATAAAATACTACATTTCAAAATATAAATGAAATACTATTTTTCAACGTCAATTGAGATAAAGTAAAATATACAGACATGAGAAAATAAATACGATGATGAAGAACGAGTTGAAGGTGAGTTTAGTCATCCCGTTATGAATATCTAATGACAAATTAATTACAGCTATAATAAAATTAAGAATGATTTATAAAATAAATATCAAGTTGGGTTGGGTGCTATTTATACTGTGAAAGGTTCACAAATTTAACCTTTTTAACATATTATTGATTGATTTTATTTTATTTGTAATATGCTATTAAAGAAAGTTTATATTTTGTTTCTTTTTTTTTTGGGTTCTGCAAGCATTTTATTATTTGAGAAATCCTTTTAATTTTCATGATCTTCTAATATCCTTATATTAATTTTGCTTTCAATATAACTCTAGTTTTATATATATATATATATATATATATATATATATATATATATATATATATTCTTTTTATATCAAAATTAGATAACTTATAAAAAGTTCATTTTAAGACGTGAAATGTATAACTAAAATATAAACATTGTTATATTTATATATCAGTTCTGATGTCCCCGCAATGTCACTTTACTGTAAAAAAAAATTAACAACTTTTTTTTTATCCTTAATGAATATTCATGAATATTTAAAGAAAGTTTATATTTTGTTTCTATTTTTGGGTTCTCTATATAGCAAGGACATTATTATTTTTGAAATCCTTTTGATTTTTATGATTTTCTAATATCCTTGGATAATTGTTTTTTTCAATATAACTCTAATATATATGTGTGTGTGTGTGTGTTTTATATCAAAATTATGTAACTTATAAAAACTGGGTACATTCTTTCTTTTACTTCTTATATGCATAGTAAAATCCCTATTATTTCATCAATTGGATTATCTTTCTTCATACCCCCCAACCTCTCCATAGGAGTTTTGGGGCCGGAGTTAAAACATCGGCCAAGGTTAATTACTTCACTTTAACCAGGTGATCCACCTTGGATGCTTTTAGCTGTAGCTAATCGCAATATCCAAACTCGGTCATCCGTTTCGGATGCCATTAGCCGAAGTTAATCACAATATCTAACCCGATCATCTCTTATGGATGTCATTACTCGAAGCCAATCATCATAATCAACTCGGCCATCCATTTAGAATGTCATTAGCCGAAGCTAACCATCATATTCAACCCGACCATCCATTAGTCGGTTATCCATCTAGGATGCCATTAGTCGAAGTTAATCATCATAATCTGTAAAATCCCGAGAATTAAAAAAAATGAAATAAAAATAAATAAATATAATAATGGAGAAATCAGATCAGAAAAATATAAAAGACATAAGGACTGCAATTGTAAAGAAAAGAAAAGGGGGCCAATGTGTAATTAGGGAAAATGGGGCTATAAATACCCCATTTCTTCCTCTTGCATAGCCGACTGAATACTATAGAAAAGAGGGGGGGGGGGGGAGTACATTTTGTTCTTTATCAAAAGAAAGGGAAAAACATCAAATCTCTTAGGGCTATACAAACCTAAGACCCTTCAAGTAGAGAGGATACCAATTAACAAGGATTTTAACAAGGAGAACAAGTGAAGAAATTTGGAGGAAAAGAGGGGAGACGGCCAGCAACATGCAAGATAGGAGAGGCAAAAAATCTTAATTGTGTAGTACAAATTAACAATTAATCGAGAACCAGATACCAATTTTAGATTTTATAAATTAGGGTTCTCGAAGGAAGATTTGGGGGAAATGTAGAAATTGTTAGAATGAGATTAGTTAAGCTAACATGAGATGATCTGAACATAAAAAAAAAAGTTCATTGACCCAAAGGCTTGAGTGGTCGGTAATGTGAGGATGAAATGGGGGAGGAAAGGAATTCTGAAATTTGGGTTGATGAACACTTATAATATGCATAGGATGTGGACAATGATGGAATGAAGTAGAAAAAAATCAGTTAAGATGAAAAAGGGGATCCTTAGTCCCCTTAGACAGAGCTCAACCAAGAGCCAAATTGAAGGAAAGAGAAGAAGTGAGGCTGGCAGAAAACTCACATAGGAATCGCCGATAAAATCTGGACAAATTCGTCACTCTTATTCTAGGGGGTATTCGGGCCCTAAAATGATAAAATTTGGGAAACATTCCTCATAGAAATTGTAGCTTGAAATGTTAGATTTCCAACGAATCTGACCTCGCTTGATTTGGAGCTCTAAAGCTCAAGATATAGGTAAATACGTGAGGAAAGGTCAAATTGCTGCCCCTGTTGGCAGTTTCAGCGAGAATTGATAGAATGAGGAATTTTAGCAGCGATAGGGACATAAAATGGTTTCCTCCTCGCCAAAAAATTTATAACACCATATCTTGACATCGAAAAGGGATATACCACATTTGAAATAATATGCATAATGATTTAAGATAATGAAACATAAAGAGTAAATGTTGTTGTTGCCTTGCTATTTACGAAATGACAATTGAACATGAACTAATGTGGTGTACTTGTGAATTCAGGAGGAACCACGGGGAGAGTATAACAATAACCAGGGAGCGCAAACCGAGCATTGGTGGCAAGTAGGTGTTTCACACCTAAACTCCTTAGTTAAGAGTGAAATTAGTATTCTATGTTATTTTGGAATTTAACATTTGCGAATAAAGCTAAAGGGAGGAAAGACATAATAAAACAAATGTGGATTGAATTTTGATTTTGGTTGTGGACTTCTGGACTCTGATTTTGAATAATGAACTAAAATGATGAATCCAAAACAACTGCCTCTTAACTTGATTAGTCGATCCGGAATATAGGCAGCTAATGATGTTAGTAAGATTTGCTAACATCAGTATGATTTTGATGGAAAAATAATAAATGTTGGACTTGATTAACTATTCGGGTTAGGAATAGTTAATGATACCAACAAATGATGTTGGTATTGGCAAAACCAGGATAATTTGATTAGCTTCCCAAGAAGGAGCTAATGATGTCAAGAGACCTTGGCATCGACATTACCGGAAAAATCTCCAAAGTGAGGTGGAAAAGAATTGATTGACTATTTCGGGTTGGAAATAGTTAATGGCACCAACCGGTAAGTTGGTGTCGGCATTACCAAGGATTTGATTAGTCGATCCGGGCAAGGGCGACTAATGACACTAATAGAAATTATTAGTATCAACAGTAACCTCCCCAAATTTGGGACAAGGTGGTAAGATAGGTGTATCCAGTGAAGAATAATGGATAATAATCGAAAAAGGAAAACTTTAAGTGGGTTATGAAATGATAGGCCCTAGAAGTAGTAAAGGAAAATTTAAATGTGGATTTCCAGGACAACGATGATCATGTACTAGCGAGCAAAAAATTATTTATGTAGATACATGTATTTGTGATTCTCCCTCATCTCTGCTGTATTTTTACTTTTCATATAATTATTTCCTTAATTTGTTATTGCAGGTCCTTCACATTCATGCTAGGAGTAGTGTCCTAGGTTTCTAGCTCCTTTTGTAAGAATTAGGGAATTCATGTTTCTAATTCCTTTTGAATGAATTAGAAAATTAGTGTTTCTAGTTCCTTTTGTATGAATTAGAAATTAGATGAATGCCAATGTATTTTGCCCGAAGTAATTATATGACTCGAATTGTATCAGTAACTCTTTATATTAATCATCGAGACTTAAGATTCTTACTATTTTATGCTTGTAATATCGATGTTGCATATCCATGTTTGACTACCATTTATATGTGTTTGTAAATGAGAAGGAAAAATAAATATGTGAGTTATTATGCTTGTGACTAGTAGTGATTGTGGTTGCGATGCAAAAAGAATATGTTATGATCGCAGAATGATCATGAAATGTGTGCAGGATAAATTGTCGATAACTTGGGATCTTCCCGGTATAGGGGAGACTCTACCGAAATTTCGGTAGAAATTTTGGTAAACCTTAAAAACAAATCTACCCATAAATTCAATAGCATAATTGTGTTGTTTGATCCTGGAAACGGGGATGTTACAATTTGGTATCAAAGCCTCTAGTTGAAATTTCAGGGACTGAAGTAATGATGTGGTTTTCAAAAATATATTGCAGGATGGTTCGAACACGACAAGGAGCAGTGACAAACTCATCTCCCGTGAGGAGGAGAGAGTATGACTCATTGGATGGTAATGAAGCCAAAGGAGATCCACTAATAGACACTGCCTCTCATCTACTTGCAGCATCAGCCTATTCTGAAAGGAGAGAATTAGGGGGGCATCAGAATGACCCTACACCCCACTGGGAAGAAGTGTTGCTGCTTAGAGCAACAGGTGGTCAAGGACCAGAAGATAGGCCTCCACCGATTGCACCAACAACCACACCAAATCCATGTTCAGACCCTGCATTCTTGGAGCAACTAGTCAAGGCAGTGGTAGCAGGGATGGCAGTAGGAACGTCGAATCCTACCCCTCAGATAAAGAGAATGGTTACCCTAGTTAAATGGGTGAAGGGTATGTGGGAAATCAGTTATACAACCTATTTGGGGGAAGAAGACGCTGAAGTAGCAGGGCATTAGTTGAGAAAGGTAGAAAGGGTTATAGATCATATGCAAGTGTGATGCGATCCAAGCACCAAAGGATCCATTGAAGGTTCCGGTTGGTCTAGTGACAATGCTTAGAGCTAAGAGGTTCAAAAAGGCTTTCAACGGACTTCTTCAAGATACGTGGGCTAAGGTGGACTTCAAGAAAATATTAAATAATAAGGTGGAACCAAGATCATTACACAAGGATTGGGAGAAAAAGACCAGATTCCGACAGTTTGACCTTTCACTACTTTTTTTTTTTATCATAACTGGAGCTATAGGTTGAATTTTGAGGTGATTTCAGATGGTATGGAAATTAGGCTTCCATACATTTCCAACGGTATATGGCACACTTTCTAATTCTTTAAGGTGAGAGAGAACATCCATTGGAAGTTGGGCTTTGCTGCTGCCAGACAGAATGTGGAAATAACTGAACTTGTCTTATTAAATTAGTTGGGCGATTAAACTTTCTTTATTTTATGAGGAAACACTTGTTTGGGTTTCAGACTTGTTTATTTTATTATTTTAATTAGTTTGGGCTAGTTTTAGCATGGGTTGATTATTATTTAAATTGAGTTTATATGTGACCCATTAGGGAAACTAGGGTTTTTGGCTTGGAGTATAAATACTCTTGAGAATAATTTTCAGCATATTTTCTTTTGGCTAATAATATTCTGATTTTTGCCAACTTTTGGTTGTCAATCTTGATTCTTGATTGAACTTTTAACTCTTCAAAGAATTGACCAATCTTTGTTGTGAATTTATACTCCTTTTGCTTGTCTCCAGGTGTAGGCATTGTGATTGGATTGGTTTATAATCTTGTTGCCTTGGAGCAGGCCTTCCATTGTGATAAGCTCATTCTATTTTCAGCAAACTTGGATTAGATAGATCTTGGGTTCCCGAATCCCATTCAATTATGCTAGAGTTCGCATTAAAGTGCCAGAGGAAACTCGAGTGGACTGTGTGACCTAGTTGTTGACAAAGAGTGCCCACTCTTGGTGGGAAACTATCAGATAAAGGAGAGCAAGAGAAGGGTTGAGTTGGAGAGATTTTCGAGAGGAATTTGAAGAGAGGTATAATTATTGGCAGCACAAAAAGGGAAAAGAGCAGGAGTTCCTTGATCTGAAACAGGGAGAGATGATAGTTCTATAATACAAGAGGAGGTTTCAAAACTTATATATCTTTGCCACCACCTACCTTCCCACCAAGCATCATCGAGTAGAACGGTTCCGGGATGAGCTTAGATAGGAGCTGAAGACAATATTGGTAGCTATGCAGTTTTGGTCCGTTCGGGATCTAGTGCGGGTTACGCAGGGTATGGAGAGGGTGATGAATGATACTCTGAGGCTAGCCAGTGAACAGACAGGGTTTAAGAGAAAGGACTTTGTGCCTCCACCAGGGAGAGCTCCATATCAAAGAAGGGTAAAGGTAGTCAGCCTTTCGGGCAACTCTAGAAGGGAGGGGGAAGTTTTGTTCATGGAGGGAGTTCGAGGGGAGCTAGATAGGCAAACACTAGGGGATATACCAGGGGTTAGACTCAGCAATGAGCTAGTACTGTGGGAGGACCCATGGAATAGAGGGGACCCACCTAACCATTGTGTATGAGGTGTAATCAGAAACACCCAGGGGACTTTTCTACAACGCCCAGAAGATGTTATATTTGTAGAGGTGAGAGGCACCGATGAAGGGACTACCAATACTTGGGGAGAGGCTATTTCCACTATGGGGATACAGGTCATAGAAAGAGGGAATGTCCCCACAGGGCCACTAAAGGGGTATAGAGACAGGGGGCTACCACATAAAGCCAACAACAATCAATGACAATAGATCGACTCGTACGACCTACTCAGTCGGGAGCAAGAGTCAATAGTGGCCGACCCTAGTTCCATGAAAAGAGGACTCGGGGTAGGATATTCCATATGACTCAGGAGGATGTGGGGGCAATGCCAGATGTTGTAGCAGGTACATTACAAATAGGCTCAATACAAGTTTATACTTTAATTGATCTTGGAGTTAGTCATTCGTTTGTGGCTTATTGAATTGTGAATAATTTAAATGTGTCACCAAGTAGACTAAGTGTAGGAATGACAGTTGTCATAACCCAATTCTGGGTTATTCCTCAAAATTCACTCTTTTAAAAAAATAAAAATAAAAATAAAAATAAAGGCTGGCAATGTGGAGAAAGCAAGCTGGGAAATCAAGCTGCAATTTTGAAGGAAATTCAAGGCCTAATTGTACCCTATTATGCCCAAAAATGGAGAAACAATGCAAATTCAAGGTCAAATTAAATGATTATTGGATGAATTTGCATAAAAATTAAGTCCAAGAACATAATTAAATTTTTAATATGCCCATTTGATTTAATCATGGGCCAAATTGAATTTTAATTATGTTTAAGAATTAATTTGGGTCCACTTGAAGGATTTAATTAAGTGTAAGGACTTAATTATACTTTAAATGGGACAAATTAATTTTATTTAGGGCTTAATTGGTGAAAAATTAAGTTTGGGAGCCTAATTTGGGTTTAATTGAGAAGATTGGAATTTTAAGAGACCAAATTTAATTTTTTCCAGGTTAATTGATTGAAATCAGGGGCAAAATTGCAAGAAAATTGAAGTTTTTGGGTCAATTAGGGGTTAAATTGACAAAATTCGCATCGAAGGACCAATATGCAAAAGGCGCCAAACTATGAGGGCTTAATTGATAAAAACCGAGGTGAAATTGAAGAAATTGAAAGTTTAATGGTCAATTAGAGGTTAAATTGCATAAAATCGAGACCGAGGACCACAGTGCAAGAGGCGCGTAAATTCGAGGTTCTAATTCAAGTTTGGCAGGTGCTAAATTGCACTAAATCAAAAGTATAGGGTTAATTAAGGGTGCAATTAAATCAAATTTAAAGAGGAAGGACTGAAATGAACTTTGGCCAAAAACAGAACTCTGATACTGTTCATGTTCTTCTTCAATTTTCTCTGAAATGACAACTTAGGGAAGCTACTTTGCAGGTGCATTTAATGTATCTACCGTCAATCAAATTTGACAAATCTTGCACGCAAATGATCCTCTGCAATTTATCTACAACCCCATATGGCCCATTCAAGCTGAATGACAACCCATCGGCGACGGCGCCAGCCTAAAAAGGCCAACTCAGTCAACCTTTTCCTGCAGATTTGACAACTTAGGATGCCTACTTAGAACCAATGGTTGGGATCCTTCCTAACTGAATCAAGGGCTGAAATTTTTCCCTAGTGTAGACAAGATTGCCCTCTTCCACTGCCTATAAATAAAGGTGGACTTCAGGGTCTGAGGGAGGAGCAAATCGGGTCTAAAGTAAGCCAAAAAATCAGTCTCTTCCCGGTTTCTGCCACCTTCTCTCTCTCTCTCTCTCTCTCCCTCCCTCCCTCCCCCCGCCACTGCAGACTCCAAGCCACGCTACCACCAGCTCGTCTGCCACCAGCTCCACCACAGGAAGCTAACACAACCACTTACCGGCCACCAAGCAGCCCTGGGGCTCTCTCTTTCTCCTCTGCAAACCTTTTCCTTCTTCCTCCAATAGCCGACTCCGGCCACCATTCCCTCAACCGACGCCTCTTGAGCCACCGGCCAAACCACCTCATCATGTCTCAGACCCCCACGCCAGACAACTTCCTCCATCCCTGCCTTGCATCAACCTTCCTCGTGCTACCTGCTTTGGTCGCTGCATGTAGAATTCATTATGCATGCAGCGACAAAAATAATTAACTTCTCACCTTAGGCCGAACCAGTTCTGGCCCGGCCCAAATATCTGGCCCGGCCCCAAAAAAAAAGAGAAAGAAAAAATATGTTGGGCCGAGATTGGCCCAACTATTTTGGGTCGATATCGGCCCCCTGTTTTCTGGGTTTGTGCTTGGCCCAGCCCACATATTTTTAATATATTAATATAATAATATATTATATATTATTATTATTATATTTAAAAAAATAAAAAAAATCCAAAAATTTTCAAGGGGCATTTTAAAATATTTGTGATTTTCTCAAATGTTTTTCTACCAATTTTGCTTAATATTGGGTTGTATACTTACACTGTAAGATATAAATCTGGTATCAAAATACCTGGTTTTCTCTGAAATGTTTTCAAAAAAGAAAACTAAAAAAAAATTCAAAAAATCTTAAATATTTTAAATTAATTGCCCCTTAAAAAAACAAAAAATATTTTGTTTTCATGCATACGGCCAAATCCTAAAAAAATTTCCAAGCATATTTTCATAAAAAATTGCATCTTTCTCATGTTTTGAAAATCCAAAAAAGAATGGATATCATAACCAGTTTATGATCATTGACACGATCAAAAGATTGATGTCATCTCCCAACTGCAGGAGTGTCGAAGTAATAAATAACTCGACAAGACTAGGGTTGAACCATAGGGAGGTGAACTATATAAAATTATAAACAACAAATGAAAAGGAGTTGAAGAGAACTTTTGAGATGTGATATTGATGTGAGTATTAATCAAAGATTAAAGCAATTGTCAAAGTTAGAGGATCCACTAATAGTATTAGAAATAAGTATAGTGTAAACTCTTTTTATTAATCAACTGGAAACCACACACAAAGGAGGTTCCAATCGGATGATTTATCTTTAATAGTTCATTATAAATTTTTAACATGATCATATTAATTATCTTATTTTAGTAACACCATACTTTTAAATATTGTCAGGAATTCATAATATTAACTTATGTTAACAACAAATCAAGTTCCTTTCATAGCACATGTGTCAGTTATACCATACAGTAGACTATGAAAGTGCCAAGTATTTGTTGTACCAAGAGTTGTACAACACAAATCTAGATTAATTATTTAATAAGCAAGGTATTAAGAATTAATAAGATAAAAAGATAAGACATGTTAATAACAAACTTTCTTGGATATAAATATTGAAGTCCATGTTGAGTTTATATTATACTCATTCTAACACCATTAGTGAAACTTTTTCACCTTAACATAATAAAGTTAGCTAAACATTGTGAAGAAGAGAAACATAAATAAACTAGATAAGAACATAGTTATGATGAAAAACATAAACAAGAGATTAATGAAAGCAAAACTTAAACATTACAAAAATACAAAGAAAGAAAGCAAGAATATGATCTTGATCTGAAAACCAAGATGTCTAAATATATGGCAACTGCCTCCTTTTATAGGCTAAAATTCAGAACTACTGATTTGATGACTAATTATTGAGTGGGTGACCACCTCTTGACTTGGTGACAACCATTATCTTCTTGTCTGAACAAAACGTCATTACTAACATCATAATTTGAACAGGTAGTCTTCATGAAAGTTCTGAGCATTTGTCTCAGCTTTCCAACAAAATAAGAATGAGCTCATTTAGATTTCTAGAACTCGAGATATGGGCTAAACACTGAACAGTGTCTGGGCTACAGGACAAATTCCAACTTCTCTTTTGTTGCTACAATTTGAACTTAAAAACGACCGTTTTGAATCTTGGACTCTTCATGAAAGTTTTAGGCTTATGTCTTAGATTTCCATCCATATAAACCAGACCTAAATCTAAGTTCTACAGCTCCAGTTAGGATCTAATAATCGAATGATGTTCCAGTTTGAATTGAACCAACATTTCTTCTTTAATCTTAGCCCTCTCTTTGTCTTCTTAATTTCAATAGTCAAACAAATCAATCAATTCTTTGAATTGTGAAACATGTCTGTATTTGAAATGAA
>Ga0307517_10013123_pt1 | contig 11286 bp, 7 predicted proteins | sample 23_EM_MG_FD_194515 | JGI IMG/M metagenome (GOLD analysis project Ga0307517, IMG submission 194515) | Populus trichocarpa ectomycorrhiza microbial communities from riparian zone in the Pacific Northwest, United States - 23_EM | ecosystem: Host-associated > Plants > Roots > Unclassified | place... | reverse complement strand
AAATGTTTATTAAATTGTGTTAGAAAAAAAAAAAAAGGATTTCAGACATACTCTAAAAATAAGTTTTTCGCCGACCATCTGTATTTGGTTTGGACCAGAAACTGATATTTACAAGTACAGGATAGCCGAACTGACCACTTACTAATGCACACGTGCACTGGGCCCAGTAGATGATGCGGATTGCGGGCTCCAACAAAGGAAGGGCAGCCGAGTGTTTGAACTGGACCCCAGAAAGAAACCAGTTTGTATCATGGTGGGCCACAAAGAACTATTCCATCTGCCCAGAAATCCCAACCCACTTTCTTGCCGCACAAGAAATACTTGCATGTACTTGGGCTCTCAGCTTTGTTAGTCAAGGTTGAACAGCAATTTTACTGGGTTATGATAAGTCTATGGATTAGTTTTTAGCAGCAGATCGAGCTCATGCGAGACCAGAATCTGGAGATTAGTGGTGGACGGGAGGAGACAGAGTTTTGAGGTGGTGGATTAGATGAGTTATCAAATCTATTATGGGATCCACTATGGTTCAGAAATTATTAACAACAATAATAAAAAGCAATCCTGAGCTCTCCCTTCCTTTCCTGCCAGTTATTTTGCTTGTGGCGACCTTTTGGGTAGCATGGTGGCGACACTGTCTCAAATCTCTTGGTGAAGGAAGTAGTGTGGTGGGAGTTTAGTGGGGAGAAATAGGCTAGCAGGATAGACTTTGTTCCATGGACCACGCCTTTGCCTGCCCTTTTCATTTGGCCCCATGAACAATAATGGTTTTTTTTCTCCAATTTATTCATTTTTTATAGCTCGGCAATCACTATTTTGCCCTTTTTCTGTGGCTTTATATCATATGACTAGGCACAGTTAGGCTTCCCTTCTGCAGTGTCAACTCTTGGTTGGTTACAATTTATGGTCCCCGGTGAAAAAATTCCATGTCTTGCAATTCAAGCGATATCATATGTCTCTGTCCTTGCGATATTGAAAGAAGGATGCCTCCTGATATTCAAACTGGCTTAAATCCTGTTGAATTAAGAACTGAAACATTCGGGAAGTCTTCATTGGCTAAGCTATTTGAAATGAGTAAAGCTAAAAGGTGTTCACAGAAACCTACTCGACTAGCTTGCCGACCAACCACAGCACAAGTTTCGTTGACTTGGGGCAAAGTGAAATGATGTTATCCGAGACTTCTTTAGGGCCAGGACCCATCGGTTGCCTTTCTTTCTGGTCCGTGGATCAATGACCTCCCCTTCTTCTCCTTGAATTCCGTGCTAACATCGTCCGGTTGAATTGTTGCTACAAATTCATCGAGATAAGCAGCATTACAGCAAATGGATCCCAGGGGAATACAATCCCCTCCTCTTCTCCATGTCTGGGCCTTGCTTCTTTTCTTTTCTACCTTTTCTTGTCAACACTTTGATAGATTTTCTGGTGCTCTTCTTCTACACTACCAGTGCTTTTCGACGCGTTTTAGGGTCGCAATTTTCACACTTGCCCATCAATTCACCTGTTTGACAAAGAGTAGACAGTGGATGGTCTATCAATGACGGGTTCAGGGCACGATTGAGATTGTAGTAATGTCTTGTTGAAAGTGTTTTTATATTTATTTTTTAAATTTTATTTTTGTATATATTAAAATAAGAAAAAAAACATTAAAAAAATGATTTGAAATAAAACAATTAATGTTTTTAAAAATATTTTTCCACTGCAAAAACAAAAAAAAAAGCAGGCTGCTTCATAATTTATTTTGATTTATTTTTTATGAGGTTATCTCAATCTTGTGACTCAGGTCATATGTTTTGTGGGTTAACTCAGGTAGACTCAAATTATTTTATTGTATTTTTTTTTAGATTGATTTTTTTAAAAAAAAAAATCAACCTTCAACAATGGATTTATTGAAAATTGGGCTTTATAATTTGTTTTGATTTGCTTTATGTAAAGTTATCATTATTTCATGACATTTGTCGCGGGTTTGACAAGGTAACCCGAGTTGAATTAAGTTATTTTTTTTATTTGCTTTCTATAAGGTTATCCCGATCCCATAACTCAAACTATGAGTTTGACAGGTTAACTCAGGTAATTTTTTTAATTATTTTTTTTAATTTTATTTTCAATATTTGGTTGATTGAGAATTGAACTTTATAATTTATTTTGATTTTTTTCATATAGTGTTATCATGGTTTCATGAACCAGGTCAATGATTTGACATGTTAATCTGAGTTGACCCAGATCAATTAAATATGTTTCTATTTCAATATTATTTTAAAAAAAATATTTTGTCTTCGATTTTTATAAATCAAACGATGTTTTTACCGGTCGTCCAAGTTGTCTTTGGACCTACCAAGACGATCAGGATCTTCCAATTTGTCATCTTCCAATTTGTTAGCTGAAATTCCAGAAGAAAAAAAACACCTTGTAATTGACAAAGAGGAAAAGTAATAAGGAGTTGTAGAAACAAGACTGGATATGGGATAACTGGAGCTAGTTCCTTCTCATGACAGACTCCTTGGACAGTAATTAACCTTGTATACCCTACAATTTAAATGCAAAATCTTGTCAGGTATAAAAATTTAAAGGGAGATGAAGGCATACCCAATTTGGCAGCTGTCTGCGTATTTCCAGTGAGATACCAACATATGAGAGAACAGAAAAATCCACGGGGTCATGGCGTTTATCCTCCCTCCCCCACCTCTCAGTTCTCAAAACCGACAGTTCTTAGCACAGCTAAAGCATTCTCGGGGAATTGATCCATGGCTGACCGATCAGAAAGCATTAATCCATTCGCCTGCTGTCCAACTTCTCCAGAGGCACCAGCAAATTTAAATCCAGTTGGTACAGGATCGACCATATATTCAAACAGCTGGGAGCAAACAGTAGCAGGTTTGCTTAGCTGTCTGCATAACAGAAAAATCTTGTTTTTCACTGATGGTAGTCTGTGTACCTAAATCCCCTCTGACTACCATGACTCTATCCTATGCCTGACAGGTTTCTTCCAAGAGTAAATTCTCTCCATCTCTGCGACGACTGCAACACCCCTGCAGTAATAGACCAAGATACACATGTCCAGTAACCAATAATGTTTTTCCAATTTGATTGATGATCAAAAGAATTTCTCAATTAGATGCATGTGAGTGTAGCCCGGGTGCAAATTTGAGTTGTGTTCTAGTGGAAAGGTTTTTCAGGAAAAAAATGGTGTCTTTGAAAATTTCTAGAGTTGCGTTATCAATGCCATTTGCACTAGTACTGATATAAATTAGTACTTTGAAAAATCCCTGTACCCACAAAGATTCTACAAAACAAGGGAATGCGCATGTGAAAAGTATCTGATGTGCCATATAGCCAGTTTCCAGTTATTGTTTTCATTATTTGCACCCAAGAGATTGTTATCCATGCAGTTATGAAACTATGCAAGCATCACAGGTCCTTGTAGGGGCGTGATCAGCTTGTTCATCTTAACTCTGGAGCACAACTGGGCACAATGATATGTAAAGTCCTGTTTAATTTTCTTATGCTTAACAACAAGTATTGCCATGAACTCACCATCCCCTGCAATTGCAAAGAAAACGTCTAGCCAGTTCTGCAATACACATCTCTCGGAAAAATGATTGTAGAAATGATACTTGACTGAACGAAAAAAATTCTAAAATGGCTAGCTGGCCAAGAAGTTCATAGTGGTTTTGATATATTTAGCCTAATTTTCTTTCCAAAGGTTTGAGAGATGTAATGCAAAGGTTTTTGAATTAGTTAATTTTTGCTTGTACTCCACATCAGGATCGATACACTTGAGAATCTCATACAAGACCTTAACATCATTAATTGAGAAGTAAGGGACAGAACTTGGAAGAAAAGCCAGGAAGCATCATATTACTTTCTCGAACCAGACTCCTATCCTCAAAATGTAGGCTAGCAATGGCGACGCCTTTCTCTTCACGCGATAGATCACCTCCTGATGCCACTGACGTGCCGTGTGTCACATGTTTACACGCTCCACGTTCATGCCTCCAGCTCATCGAATCTGCAAGTGTGTGGCCCTATTGTTTACACAGTCTTCGTCCTTCCCGTTTCCTTTCAGCTCATCGGGGAATATCGTATGGCGGTGCAAAGGACGGCGGAGTCGCAGGAGATCACCTAGGGGAAAAAGCTTTCTGAAACTTTGCATAAATGAAAGAGCTAAATAGTTAATAACTTAATATGGTATTTTAAATGGTATAAATATAGCTGCTTCTTTTTTTTGTGACGTGCATTCCAATAATAAATGCAATTTTAACAATCCATTTAATAAAAAAATAATTTTCTTTTCCTTCAGCTACTCCCGTCAGCCGAAGCTCAGCCTCTTCACTTGTGCACGCCTCTGTATAAAGCCACCAGCAACCAACAAAACCACCCATGGCTGCCAAAGAACTTTCCCTCCTCCACTAAAACACACCACTAGCTCTCTCTCTCCCCGTTGTCAGCAGCCTTTTCTTGCATCAGTTTTTAAAGAGGAAGAAGGGGTTTCTTTCTTCATCTTCACCATGCATTAATTTCATTTTCTTGCACCAGTTTTTAAAGAGAAAGAAGGGGCAAGTGCAAATAAAATATCCTTGCTGAATGGTTATTTGTAACTTCTCCATGTTTTTACTTTTTTGATAGAACATGTACAAATAACATTTTTTTTAAAAAAAATATTATTTTATCTGTTAATTTAACAATCCTGTTCAAGTTGCTAAAAAAAAACTAAAATAACCGTTATCCCCTTTTAACTTCCCTTTCACATGCTGCGGAGATGCACTAGGTGGGTGGATATAATTGATGACGTGACAACTTCTGATTGGGCAGAAGTATGTGATTGCTGCAAAAACTATCATTCAGTCCCTATAGTATTTGTTACATTTCAACTCTATTCTTAAATTTTGACTATCATTTCATATTAATCCTAGGGCTTGTACGAAGTCGTAGAACAATCCTTTGACATTACCAAAGGAATCAAGAGAAATTCTGGGTTTGACTTCACAGGGGAAGTAAAATTAGTTTCTCCGCGCCTATAAAAGGTCGCCTAAAACCCCTTGCTAAGGAAATGACTGCCTGACACTGGAAATTGTGACAACGCATTCATGTAGAAAACTGCAACAAAAATGTTTTCATCGTACATTTCCAAGTCTAATTTGATAGATTTACTTGGAAGATCTAAACTTAAATATATTGTTTATTGAAAAGTATTTTATTTTAAAAAAATATTTTTTATAAAAAATAAATTCATGAAAATTTAATTATTTTTTAATGTTTGATAGCAAAATAAAAATAAGTCAAAAACATACTTGACTATGTGAATGAAAATGAGTTGAAAGATCATGTTTTAATTTTTTTTAAAAAAAGTTTATCTAACATAAATAGAATATTAAATATAATTACTTAACTACTTACAAGAAAATAATAAGATATAAAAAGTGTAGTAGTGGAAAAAATAATTTATTATATCATATATTTATATATAGTTTATTTTATAAAATCTATTGTGCATATAATATAAATATTTTAAATATACTATTGCAGACATATAATCATTTTTTGGTGTTCGAAGAATATTGAAAATAAATTTATTTTCTATATCCTTATTTTATAACATAATATATATGATTTAAAATATATGATTATTGTGTATATAACATGTTTTATATTTTAACTAGCTATTTGGCTAGCACTCCACGACGAGTTATAAAAATATATATAAAAAAACCTAGATATACAAACTATTTTGATATTTTTTACATAAAAAAATTCAAAGTGTAAATCAAAAAGCTTCTCCGGACATATAATCAAATAAATCGATAATCATCTATGTAAATAAATAAATAAAAATTGCTAACAATAACTAAAATAACTAAAAGAGAAACAAAAAAAATAAGAGGAGAGAGTAAATAAAGATATTTAATCTCGTAAAATGAAACATTTACTTGTCTATGTCTACTAAATTTTTTTATTAAGATCAATAAATGATAGTAGAAATAGAAACACATATGAAACAAAGTGGGTAAAAAAACAAAAAAACAATTAGTACTCAGTATTGGACATATCATAAATATTATTTAAAAAAAACAATTTATATAAAATAAAGCTTATTTGTATAAGATAAGGAATAAAGTCATCAAAAAATAAATACAAAACAAGATATTTTTTTTAAAAAAAATCTTTTAAAAAAAGGTTTGCAAGACTCGTGATATAAGCAATAAGACCGGGATAAGCCGATAGAAAAGAAATTGAAGATAACTATAAAATAAATCTTTGAAAAAAAATAATGCATAATGATAAAGCCGTGAAAGAAAATGAGAAAAAAGGATCTCCAACCGTATAGTCTTTTCAAGTTCGTGACCTATGTTATTGGATCGGGAATACGATAAATGAAAAAACTACAAAACCCAATAACTAATAAATCAAAAACAAGATTATGAAATCGGAGAAAAAATTAATCACACATAAAATATATAATTAAACGAATGAGGGTGAACATAAAAATAAAAAATAAATTAGAGGGCATAATTTTTTTTAAAATTGAGGTGTTAAATCGAAAAGAAAAAAAAAATAACGAAAGGAAAACGGAGTCAAAAAAACGAGGGCTAAACTAAAAAAAAATAACATAAACTTTTATTGAACAATGAAATTTAAAACAACAAAACTTCAACAAATGAGCCGGGAAAAAAAATAAAAATTAAAAGAATAAAGACTAAATTGAAAACATAATATAGACAAGTTGTAATTTAAGAACCAAATAAAAAAACATTAAAAACTTTCTTAATAAGGTAAATGATGAAAAATAAACACTAAAAAACATAAGGACCAAAATTAAAAAATAAAAAGAAAAGAAGACGAATGTGGACTTTTTCTGGAAAAGAGAGAAGGGAGTGAAGAAAAAAAACAACCATTAATGATAAACCACCTATCGACCGCCATCACACGACGCATAAAAAGAAAACCTAAAAAAATATGGGCTTCTCCCACCCGCAACTGGGCTAAGAAAACATGCAAGCAACTTTTTATTTAAAAATATTTATTAAGCGCAAAAATGTCTAAAAAACCCTTTGTGATTTTGGAATCAACAAAAAACCCAATGCGAAAAGAAAATTGCCCTAAACATGTGCCTTTATTTTGTTATTTTAGGGAATATTATTTGACTATTATGAAAAAAAAAAACCAAAATATCTCTGTAAATAATTTTTTTTACGAGAGTAAATAAATCACTTTACTGTTTTAAAAAAGTAAAGAATATTAAAACACTTTTATTTAATGACCAATAAGCCATTAAAAAAAGATCAAGTTACTCTCCAAACATAGGCATTCAATTTTTTCTTTAAAAGGATAAAAGTGTAATTTAATTATCACCCTTTAATCTTTTTATGTTGCGGGCATAGTGATTTCCACAATATTTTGGCAGTACCCTTTACTGTTTCTATCAATATATTTTATAGCAATGTTATATAAATTAAAGTACTGTATGCACTAATATTGTTTATTAATATATCCTAATGTATTATTTTCTATATAAACATATTATTAATTTATTATTTTGTAATGATATCAAATTTTAAAGTATTATATATATAGAGAAATAATAAATTATTGTATCACTTTAGTTTCTTAGTTTTTTCATGGATGTAAAAAGTGTTTTCCTAAATCGAAAAACACTTTTTTCTATCTAAAACTTATCTTTTGTTTTTTTTTTAATCAAAAAATGAATTTTATTAATCAATTTTCCAGAATGTTATAAAGCATAAAAAAACCACGAAAGTATTTTATATAAAAAACATTTTTAGTTAAAAAAAAAAGCCTAAGTAAAGTTACTTGTTTAACTAAATCATATATTAATTATGATAAATCAAATTTACTTGATTAAATATTTAATAGTTTATTTAATACTATCAAACAAACCAAGTTTGAACTCAACTAGATTAATTGTTTTTTTAAAAGAAAATGTTTTTTAATATTTGACAACTACGAATAAAATAAATTAGAAGTGAGTAAAAAAACTAGAAAACTGAAAAAATCAGAAAAAAATAATCGAAAAAACTGAACCGAACCGTGAAAAAAACCTGATTAAACCGATTAAAATTTTGAAAAAACCGGCCGGTTCAGTTTGGTTTCGGTTTTGTGAGCCTAAAACTGAAAAAATCAAACCGAACCCAAACAAAAAAAAATCGAGCCAAACCCGTAAAAAACCGAGCCAAATCGAAAACCGAGCTAAAACTGAAAAAACCGAGCAAAATCGGAAAAAACAGAGCCAAACTGGAAAAAACCGGTTTTTGTCCTAAAAGCTGAACCGAACCGAAATCAGTCGGTTTGAACCAGTTTCGTTTTTTTTTAAAATTTTTAGTTTAGTTATTTTTTTTTTAATAAAAACCGAATCGAACAAAAAATAATCACCACTAAAATAAATCATAACAAACATACGGAAGCTCCTGTTCTGGATCTGGATCTGGACCAGGCCAGGAGACAACCTTTTATCCGTTTTACCACAAAAAAATATATACATCAGAAGTGACGAAGGAAGCAGAGATTTTTACTGGTGACCAAATAACACAGTAGAGCCGTTGGATTTCAGTTTATTGGGACACGCGTCAAGCAGGTGCAAGGGTATTTCTTGCAATTAAAGCAAAATAAATGAGTCCACAAAGGGTAAAAAAACAAAAAACAAAAGAGCCGAAAAATTTGAAATCGAAAATTTGGAGAGTTTTTCCCACCCAAAAGAGACCGCCTCTTTAGGTTTTTGCACATTCAAATTCGCACTTTCCTTATTGAATCTGTTTATTATAATCCTCAACACCATACACCAGCCTCTCATTTTCATCCCATCTCCACAGCTCCCTCTCCTCTCAAGATTCAAATCTCCTCAGGTCTCCCCGTCTCCCTCTCTTTCTGGTTTCCATTTTTTTTGTTTTAACTTTTCGAACTGGATTTCTGGGCCTTTATTATTTTCTTTCTCTTTCTGTTCTTTGCTTAAATTATTTTCAATTCTGTTAAGATTTAAGAGTTTTCTTTGTGGGTTTTGTCTAGATCGTATTTCACGTCTCAATTCTCTCGTCTTTCCAAGAATCTTAGGACAGATCTCTTTCTTTCTCTCCCACAATTACAAGTACCAGTCAGTTGTTTTCATCATATGGGGGGGCTTTCCTTTCTTTTTTGTCTAATTTTATACATAATTTCAAACTACATTTTGATGACAGTGTTGTAGGGAAGCATATTCTTTTTGTTTTGTTTAATTATTATTAATTTGAGAATTTGAATTTTTGAAAAGAAAAGGTGAAAGATGGCTGGAAAAGGAGGAAAGGGGCTTCTGGCAACGAAAACAACTGCAGCAGCTAACAAGGACAAAGACAAGGACAAGAAGAGGCCGGTCTCTAGGTCTTCTCGTGCTGGCATTCAGGTAACACAGTCCCAATAAATTAAGATTTACCTGTTCGTTCATTATTGTTGATTTGAATGAGGTTGGCCTTAATTTGAACATTATCTCTTGATAATTTATATCACACATCCCACAATTATTTTTTAGGATGATATAATTAACTGTAGTTGTCATGTTGCTCGCAAAAAGTGCCCATATTTTGAGGATGTGGGTCTTCTCGTGATTAAATAGAATCCCCATTCGATGCATGTAAATTACTTGCACACACATTTTGGAGATATAATAAATTTTGTAGCTGTTGTTATAGTTATTTTGGTGGAGATTGAAGGTTATAACAGGTGTTGTAGCCAGTAGCATTTGAGTCGGCTGATGCAAGACAAAGGAAATTGAACAAAGTGGTTGGGCGGGGAAGAGAGTGCCCTGTTGGGCAAACAGATACAATACAGTATGTTTGGTTCGCAAAATTATGTTTTTCATAAATTGATTTTGGTTTGAAAACTCAAACCAAACCGGACAAACCCTTTACACACTATAGGGAGTGCGGGGGGTATTCACAGTTAGACAAGTGGTTGTTCACTAGGGAGAGTTTCTAAGGACGCATGATCTAGAAGGATTGTAGCCTGCCAAATGCCTTTTTTTCTCTTCTTTTTGGTTGATGGTACAGAGATTTTCAAGGGAAGGTAGGAGTTTATGAAATGAAACATTTGATCTTAAAGATCCTTAAGCTTGCCATTTGTGTTGATTTAGGTTTTAGTGTTTCAGTTGAGCTTATCAGAAGAATAGCAGTGTCTATCTTGTTTTAAAACTAGGGTTGCTGTAGAGCTTTTCATTTGGTCATTCCTTGGGTTTATAGAATAAAACATGGGTTACGGCAGGGCATGCGTTCTGTTTAAGAAGTTTCTTTCTTTCATGGTGGCATTGTTCCATACTCTTATGATTTATTGATGGTTGGGTTTATCTGACATGATCTTTTTATGTCAACGATGGCTGAGTATAGTTCCCTGTCGGTCGTATCCACCGGCATTTGAAGCAAAGGATCTCTGCCCATGGGCGAGTTGGGGCCACTGCTGCTGTCTACTTGGCTTCAATCCTTGAATACCTGACCGCAGAGGTTCTTGAGCTTGCTGGAAATGCTAGCAAGGATTTGAAAGTGAAGAGAATTACTCCAAGGCATCTGCAGCTGGCCATCAGAGGAGATGAGGAGCTGGATACCCTCATCAAGGGAACTATCGCTGGTGGTGGTGTAATCCCTCACATTCACAAGTCTCTCATCAACAAAACCACCAAAGAGTGAAGTTGTTTGCACCTGATCTCAAGTTGCTTTCAGCTGGAAGATTATGTGTTTTATTTGGTGACTGTATCTTGGTTTAGGTTAAGATAGACTTGTTTGGTATTAGTGTTATGTTTATGTGTGGCTAGGGCATCTTGGTTAAGTACATATCGTTTGGCTTCTAGGTTTGTCCTCTAGAACTAGTGCCTTGTTTAGAATAGGAATGCTGTTTTTTGGATCCGTAACTTAAATTTCTTAGCATCCTCTTGACTTACATTCCATGCTTCTGTGTTTCCCAGAAAAACGAAAAAAATCCTGTGATTTAAAATTATGCTTTCACAACTGAAAGGTCGTAGGGCGAGTTGCCTCTTAACTTCTCATAAACAGAAGAAGCATGTTGTTTTTAGTTCAAGGACGAGTATAGCCAGAAGATTATGTCTATTGTATTCCATTGCATCCCTGTTAGATGACAGGTGAGTTCACTGCTATCCTGGAAAAAGATTTTTTCACGCTATAGATCCTTTTGACCTCCAAATTTTGAGGTGATGGGTCAGTTTTTTAGCTAGGATCTACAATATAAAAAATAATATCTGGGAAATTAATTTTTTTCAATTATTTAGTATTAAGAACAACAATTGAACCAATTGTTCTAAAG